>Ga0307517_10012484_pt1 | contig 11651 bp, 6 predicted proteins | sample 23_EM_MG_FD_194515 | JGI IMG/M metagenome (GOLD analysis project Ga0307517, IMG submission 194515) | Populus trichocarpa ectomycorrhiza microbial communities from riparian zone in the Pacific Northwest, United States - 23_EM | ecosystem: Host-associated > Plants > Roots > Unclassified | place... | reverse complement strand
TCGGTGGCTAGCCTGTAGCCATCTGTTGTTTTATGTTTCTGTTATCATTGTAAATCTGGGGTATGCCCCTTATAATGTTTGTATCTTCTTCTTTTAATACATACGTCAACTTACCAAAAAAAAAAAGTCAGATTCAGTTCATTCAAGAACTGAAGAATGCAAGAATCACTCTCACACGTTAAAACTGAAAAATTCAGAAGTAATAATCATCAAAGCTACCGAAATTTTGGCTTACATGAGTTTAAATAGTTCTTGAAAAATTAATCCTAGTGGACCCCTTATGTGGAATTATATGACGTCCACTCAAAACTGACCCAAAACCCTAAACTAAAAAGCCCATAACTTAATCCAAAAAAGCCTTGGATCCTAACTGAAAACAAAGTATTAATTAAGTCCAAACATGAAAGAAAATAATAAAAATAACTAACTTGTCATTAAATACCACCAGCCCTTTTTTTCCTTGTGTAGGATGAATAAGGAATCCTTATAAGAAAAGGATTTTGAAACATTAATGAATCATTGCCACAATTGGAGATTATATTGCAGCTCATTAAAGATCCTTGTGGAACTATGAAATTCCCAAAACAAGCACCCACATCCTTGTAGGAAAAGGATCCTTGCCAAATAGGAAGTCCACAAGTCAAAAGAAAGTAAATAACAGAATTCGTATAGCCTGTTCTGACCTATATTGCAAGTCCTTTCCGAACATGGATTCTCCTGAAAATGTACCCCAACATAGACAAACAGCTCTGGAATCTTCTGGTAAAGTTTCAGCTCGATCCAACAGTTGGATTTGAAGTTATGCTCAATAGCGTAAAACTGAATGGTAGAAACTTTTATGCAAAATCTGAATCTGACCTTGCTTGGTTTGTATCACAAGGCTGAACCGTATCACTTTACCCATTCATTTCATATCTTTTCTAACCTCATTCAACTCAAATTTCATAGCAATTAAAACAATTAAGCTCATCCTGATACGATCCATGAAAGGTCAAATTCGGATTTTGATGTAAAATGTGCAATTATCCAGCTTTACGACAACAGTCATAATTCTCAATCCAACCGTTGGACCAGGCTGAACTTTTACATGGAGTCTCCTGACATGTTTTCCTACCTTGGTTTAAAATGTTAGGTCAATCGGTGATCGGGAAGACATCGAAACACAGGTCAACAGAGGCTGTATGAATTTTGTTATTTACTTTCTTTTGACTTGTGGACTTTCTATTTGGCTAGGATTCTTTTCCTAAAAGGATGTGGCAGCTTATTTTAGGAATCTCCTAATTCTACAAAGATCTTTAATGGGGTGCAACATAGTTTTCAAGTGTGGCAATGATTCATAAATGTTTCAGAATCCTTTTCTTACAAGGATTCCTTATTCATCCTAGCTACAAAAAAAAGGAAAGAAGATTTCAGAATTAATTCTACCTTCAAATTTGATTCTCCTAGCTTATATGGAACTTCTAAAGGGCAACAAATTTGATCCTATTATATTTAGGATATTAAATTTAGATTTATTATTGTTATTATTATTTTCTTCTTAGTTTAGGGTTTATTTATATTTTTTGGGTTTAATTGTAAGTGGACATCATATAAGTCCACATAAGGGGTCCATTAGGGTTTATTTTAGTTTGGAGTCGCTATAAATAAGGGCATAACCAGACATGTAAGGTTAGAAAATTCAGATGAATAAAACTTCTTATTTGTCGCATTTTGTGTGTGTGTGTGTGTTGGTGAGATAATATCCCTTCCATGGTTCTCTAAAAAACTGAAAAACGACTTATCAAAGAACAACTGTCTTCATGGCGTCATCCTTATACTTCTCGTTCGCGAATCAATATTCGTTGGGTGGGGGTCTCCGTTTCCAATAGTGTTGGTGCCTAGGTACAAGTTATCTTTGTGTCACACTCCTATCAAATCTGATTTACTTGGCTTTCCAGGAATTGATGTCTTTGCATGTGGGTTATGTGACCATGTGATCACAAGGTTCGCATCACATCCTCTCATTTATATGTCTAGGCCGAATCTTTGCATTAAATGGAGGATATAATTTTCTTCAAGATTTCTTTCAATTACCATTAGACTCAAACCTTTTTCATGCCTAAAAACATATATCTAACATTAAATCAACAAACTCAATGTCCCTTCATACAAATTTCAAAACTTCCCCAACACACTTTACAACACAATTAATCTATAACAATAGTAATAACAAAAACATATTTTACCATTACATCTTATCTAAACCCTACACCCACACAATTCCAATTTCATCAAAACATGTATTTAATCAAGCTTCCTAAATTTTGCTAAAACTAGCAATAGATTCAAAAAGCAATAAGTCATCCACCTCTAATTATTTGTTTGAACCCAATAGTCAGAATTGAGTTGTGCACAATATATCTCAAAGATCCAACGGTTGGATCTCCCTAGATCTGAATAAAACCGAGCTAACAAGAAAATTGACGAGCTACTGTTCAACACGAACAACATCTTGTCAGAGTATGCATTTCTGATCTACACCGTACAGAATGAAGGCAACATCTAGGCACGCCACATATCCAAAAATAGGCATGCTCCAACGGTGGAAGAGAGAGAAATCGGTTGGCAACCAAAACTGCCCTGCAAATGTATTTCCTTTTGTTTTCCATGAAATTTCCGATGATGATTTCTGTCAAACGGATTGTGTTCCTTCAAATGGTCAATTAGTAGAGGAGTGTGAGAAGAACAATATATCCAAAAATCAGCATGATCCAACGGTGGATTCCAGAGATATAGCCACCAGAGCATTATTGGCTCCTCCAAATTCTGCATTTCTCTCTCTAGCCGAATTTTCTCTATTGTCTCTCACTTGTTTTTGTTGAACTGGTGGCCTCTTTACTGATTTAAAGGCACATTTTCCTCTAATTACAATGTTTTCCCTCATTTATGACTTTATGTATTTTATTTTATTTTTCATGTAAACTATCCGGTTTGTTTATGCTTAAATTGCTACTCTTTACCGAACTCCGATTGGAATGAGATCTTTAACCAACGTAGGAAAACATATTAATAGAGTTCATGCAAAATTGCATCCCAATCTGACGGTTGGATTCAGAGCTCTGCTATCTAATGTAAAATTTGTCAGTTCATGACTTTTCATCAACAATTCAGATTTTATTGTTCAATTTTCACATAAAATCATATCAATTATCCTTCTAAATCTTTAAGGTCATTTTATTATTTTGGAATATATTCATTTTAAAATTTCCACCTTTATTTATTTATCGGGCTTATTACCGTTTCAAAGTAACGTCACTGATTTTTAATCAGTGTTTGCACCTTCAGTCTTATCCTTTTCATTGTACTATCCTTTATTATAATGTATTCTTTATTACCTCACTTATTTCTTAGAAACATATTATCATTTTTTTCATTATTTTATCCATCAAAACACGTTACCAGTTTTTCTGTCCTTATGAATTCTAAACCAAAATTCATTTTATGGAGGTCATCCCTTCCATTATATATCATTATTTATCTGTTATTTCTTATCTTGGTTTCCACCACTCATTGAGATCATACCACTTTCAGTCTTATGTTTACATGAGAGTTTATACATCCGCATATTTAAATTATAAATTTGGTTTCACAATTTTTGTTTTTTTAGCTAAGCAAAATTTATGTTACTTTTACGTTAAACCAGGTCAGCCAAACTTAAGTTCTACCGCTGCTTCACTTTGGTACTTTAATCCTGACATATCTGAGGTGTTGGCATACAAACATTAGTATGTCTTTCTTTCTTTACAAAATTTTCTTTCAGTGCACCTTTTAAAATTATTTTTTGTTTTTACTTATAAATTTTGCAACTCCATGTTACAGTTTTTGTCAGCTCCCAATTAAAATCTATCACATTCCATCATCTTTAAATGTTGTATTGTCGATGGAAGACCAAATCAATGAAAATAGAAAGACAACTAAAGATGTTCTATGTATGAATCCCTATGAACACACGGTCTGGCTTTGCTAATTTAATTGAGATTCTTTATGATTAACTTTTACTAATTTATGTGAATTGTTCTTGAAATTCTTAAAAGAGACCACAACCTTCACAATTTGCCTACAGTGCCTTTGATTTCTCATTATGGGATATTAAACGTTCTTTTTTTTTTTCAGGATAGAAGGTTCACCTGTTGTGCATCGATTGTTAATTTTGATTTATCAAAAAGATGGTGGTATCCAAGTTGTCCAAAATGCAATAAGAAACTTAATGGATCTGGAAAAAAAATTACATATACATTGAACATGATGTCATTGCCTCATTATCGGTTCCATTAGGTGTTACATTATAATTTAATAGGCTTCATCTTTAAAAGAATAAATCAATTTATCTTAAATGCTATATAAATTTCTTACTTTTTTCCACAACATGCACACATGTTTTGACTAGAATGTGTTGTGATTGATGGAGAAGATGTGACAAGCATTCTTTAGGTTGAAATGGCTGTAGAAACCTTTTTTGGTTTGTCTGCACATCATTATGTTTATGACAAAAAATTCAGCCTTTTTTGCACAACAGCCCTTTTGTTGTTCAATGATTACCAAACTTGGCAAAATCGATGGCGCAAATCATTTGTTATTCAACTTAGATTCAGTACTTTTAGGGCTGGTGCAAATCAATGCGACATTGTCGTTTGTAGAGTTTTTGATGATGTCCCTCAAAATGACCTTAACAAACATAACGAACAAGAAGCTTCATGAACATCACCTGCCTTGGCTGCTACTTATTCAGCCTCAACGCCACCACATCCACACAACGATATTAGCCCTGCAAGCATGATGCCCCAACAATCAACAACCATGATGACTACTTCCACACAACCAATAACATGCCCACCAGGCTTCCTAGTTGAAATGAAGAGAAGATTGCATTTTGAAAGTGACGCAACGCTATCAAGGCGAGGCTCGCTCTTTTCTCTAACTTCAAATCCTCCTTATGTGTTGGTTTCATAGTTCATTAATCATCTTTCAAGTGCTTGATCAATTGTTCCTTATTTTTAATGCAGCAAACCTCAATAAGAACCAAGTTGTGCAGACAATATTCAACAACTTGTTGTGCAACACACTTCAACTCCACCAACGAAGAAACCATGAATATCAGCCTCGTCAGATTTAGAGCTTTTGTCACTCTTCTTTACCATTTTTTTTATTGCTTAATTAAAGCATTTCGCCATCTTAGTTGCTCATTCTCTTTAAATGCGCTTCAATTAATTTCCTAAACATTGTTGAAAGACAACATGCTCTTATATTCAATCCCTTATTTATTTATTTTTTTTGGCTTTTCTATCACAAGAAATAAATTTTTTTTAATGTTGCTTATTGATATTTATTTTCTATACGAATTCTAACAACCTAAAAAAAATGTAGGGTCGCTAGCTTTCCAAGCTTCAATGAAAGTGCATTGATCATTGCTCATACCAACACGCATCATTTTGTTTTGGTGCTTCATCACACTAAAATAATATTTGAAGTTTTAATTTATTTTGTTGGCAATTACTTTATTTTAGCAATAACTAATTTAGATCCACTGCAATCTTGCACGTGGATCAATGTCCTATTGCTGTCATGCATTGTTATCTTTTATATTAAAATGTTCACGAAACTAACATCCAAACGACATTACCATAACGCATACGATCCGGGCAATGAAAAAACAATCAGATTCGGATTATAACATAAAGTGCGCAACTATCCAGTTTCACGAAAACAATCATAATTCTCAATCCAATCATTGTATTGGCCTTAAATTTTACGTGGAGTCTCTGACATGTTATCCTACCTTGGGTTAAAACCTTAGGTAAATTAGGGTTTGGGAAGGTATCGCAATACTGGTCAACAGAGGCTGTATCAATTTTGTTATTTACTTTCTTTTGACTTGTGGACTTCCTATTTGGCTAGTCTTGGAAGGATATTTAATGGGCAACAACATAGTTTCCATGTCATTCCATATTAATGTGGAATCCTTATGGTGTATGGGAACAATTATTAGGAATGTACCATTAAATAAGTTCCCAAGTAAGCTAAGAATACTTTGCAAACAAGAAAACTAAAGAGGAAGCAACTTCAAATTTGATTCTCGTAGCTTATATGAGATTTATAAAGGATAGCAAATCTGATCCTATCATATTGGATAATAAATTTGGATTTTTTTTATTATTTTCTTCTTAGTTTGGGGTTTATTTATATTATTTGGGTTTAATTGTAAGTGGACATCATATAAGTCCACATAATGAACCCCTTATGGAATCTGATTTAATTACTTTCCTTCCTAGGCTAGGAAAAACATTAAATAATCATTCCCTCTTTAGGAATCAGATTTGCTGAAACTTCCTTGATTGTTTAGAAGAATAAATTGCCGACTTTCTATCCTTGTATCATTAGAAAAAAAAAGCCTAACAAGGCTGGTATGGGGTCGGACACATCAGCCCCTTGTTCCACACGAATTGGGCTCTTCTTGGACCTAAAGTAGATGAATTAGAGGTTGTCCTTCATGCTCCTTAGATGTCCCAAGCTTCTCTAGGTCTAGCTTGCTCCATATGTTTTGTACAAGTCCATTCAATGCTTCTTTAAGTTTCTTTGTCATAACTCTTGTAATTAGCCTAATTGGCACCTCCAACGGATCATTGGCATGATTACACTTGGTGCCGGGCTGATCCTCACCATCCCCTCTCTTTAAAAAAATTCGACCTCGAATCATCACCTACATCAAACAGAGTAAGATCCAAAACATTAAAGGTAGCACTAACACCATACTCACGTGGCAAATCAACTTTATAAGCATTGTCATTGATCCTCTCAAGGATTTGAAATGGCCCATCTCCTCGTGGTTGTAGCTTTGATTTTCTATGGACTGAAAATCTCTCATTGCGCATATGCATCCAAACCCAATCGCCGGGTTGAAAGATAACATGTTAGCGCCCCTTATTGGCTTTGGTCGCATACACACGGTTTCTCTTTTCAATCTGTTGCCGCACACTCTCATGGAGTGTCTTCACCAACCCTTTCATCAACAGGCAAAGGAATCAAATTCATGGGAGTCAAAGGGTTAGATCCATACATAATTTTAAATGGTAAAAATTCAGTAGTAGAATGCACACTATGATTATATGCAATTATCCAAATGATGAAAACCCCGTGATCACATGGTCACGTAACCCACATGCAAAGACACCAATTCTCGAAAAACCAAGTAAATCAGGTTTGATATAATGACGCAAAAACAGTAAGAATCAGACCTCATTAGACTCGAAATTGAAAACCAAAGCAAATGATATCCAAATGACCCCAAACTCAATATGTGATGCGATTAGGGTGCCATTAATAAGAGTATCAAATTTGAGCTAATTCCGAGTTGATTTGGTCCAATTTTCCCTTGTTTAGTTTTTTGCGGCAGAAACCAATAAACGTCTCTTTGAATGATTTTTCTTTTCTTTTTTTATGCTACTGATATATTTTGGACAGTAACCAAATGAAATATTATTTTTTTATATGCTGCAAAATCAAGGAGAATAAGAAATTGGACACTAAGGAATTTTTTCGGAAACAACAAGAAACTAAAATTTCAGAAGGATATAACCTGATTAATGGAGTCAAGCTCTGATACCAAATGATGCGAACCTTATGATCACATGGTCACGTAACCCACACGCAAAGACACCAATTCCCAGAAAGCCAAGTAAATCAGGTTTGATAGGAGTGTGACACAAAGATAACTTGTACCTAGGCACCAGCACTATTGGAAACAGAGACCCCCATCCAACGAATATTAATTCGCGAACGAGAAGTATAAGGATGACGCCACGAAGATAGTTGTTCTTCGATAAGTCATTTTTCAGTTTTTTAGAGAACTATGAAAGAGAGATTATCTCACCAACACACACACATAAAGTGCGGCAAATAAAAAGTTTTATTAATAAACCCTAATGGACCCCTTATGTGGACTTATATGATGCCCACTTACAATTAAACCCAAATAATATAACTAAACCCTAAACTAAGAAGAAAATAATAATAATAATAATAAATCCAAATTTGATATCCTAAATATAAAAGGATCAGATTTGTTGCCCTTTAGAAGTTCCATATAAGCTAGGAGAATCAAATCTGAAAGTAGAATTAATTCTGAAATCTTCTTTCCTTTTTTTGTAGCTAGGATGAATAACGAATCCTTGTAAGAAAAGAATTCTGAAACATTTATGAATCCTTGCCACTTGGAAACAATGTTGCAGCCCATTAAAGATCTTTGTAGAATTAGGAGATTTCTAAAATAAGCTGCCACATCCTTTTAGGAAAAGAATCCTAGCCAAATAGGAAGTCCACAAGTCAAAAGAAAGTAAATAACAAAATTCATACAGCCTCTGTTGACCCGTGTTTTGATGCCTTCTCGAACTCTGACTGACCTAATATTTTAACCCAAGGTAGGAAAATATGTCAGGAGACTCCACGTAAATTTCAGCTCGGTCCAGCGGTCGGATTAAGAATTATGACTGTTGTCGTAAAACTGGATAATTGCACATTTTACATCAAAATCCGAATTTGACATTTCCTGGATCGTATCGGGATAAGCTTAATTGTTTTAATTGCTATGAAATTGAGTTAAATGAGTTTAGAATAGATATGAAATGAATGGGTAAAGGTTTATCTCAAATAATTGAAAAAAGAATCATCCCTCACCATGAATGAAGGCATTCGGCCAAATGAAGAAGAAATATGGAGATAAGATTTTGATTGATTTGCTATGTAAAAATTATGTATGGATGTATTTAGGTGTATAAAGAAAATTAGGTAGAGTGTCAATTGGAAGAATTTTAAAAGGATCCAAATTCTCATCATAATATGGAATTCAACCAAAAATGGAAATCTTGAACTTGAGTTTATTCGATTTATTGTTATGGGGATTTTATGGGATTGTGGTTTGTTGAAGGCCAAATGAATTGTGTTATGTTCAAAATAATAGATTAATGTGAGGAAAATTCTATTTTTTGTGGAATTTTACGGTTGTCCAAATGGATAATAAAAAGGGAGAAAAATGTTAAATTAAGGCGTGTATGGAATTATGATGAAAAATATGTTGCCTAAATTTACTTAAGATGAAGTAAAGTGGACTTATGAAAAAGAATTGAAAAACTCTTAAAATAAATAAGGTCATTAAGCCAAGAATTGGTTTGATAAGGAAAATGAATTGGTTTCAATGGTATGAATAAATGTAAGGATGTGAAGTTACTAAGTCTGTACATGATGGTTTGAGTAGACAAAATAAATAAATAAAAATTTGCTAGGCCATGTTTAAAGATATTCAGCTTGGAAAGACAAGTAATGAAAGGAAATAAAATAAATAAATAAATATACGAATGCATGTGTCATGCGATGTTAAATTTAAATGAGTTTTAGAATGGAATTTCCAATTATGGTAGAGCCACATTTGATATATATCTTTAATGATACAGGAGAGGTTGCAGGATCTGTTCAGTAGTATGGGACTTTTGTGCGAGTTCAAGCATTAGGTAGGTGCCTTACACCTCAAACTTTTGTTTTTACAATACTTGTTAGAGTTAAATATATGGTATTTTCTATAAATGTACTTGTGCTTGTGTAATTGTGAATGTTTATGTCAAGGAAAATATAGTGTACTAGTTGGCTTGAATAGAGTTAGTGGCAGTAGTGTACTGACTGTCGAGTTAGATGTGTAATAACAAAATGAAGTGTACTGATTTTAGGGTGATAAATTAATGGTATATTATGATTAAATTATTGATGCTCGATTTATATATGTATCCTGATGATGTGTATGTGTTTAAATAATTTATATGAAGGAAGTAGGTGCATCGCACCTTATCTTTTTAATTTGTGTAAACTTATTGATAAATTTTAGAATTTATTGTTTTATTGCTTCGATGATATTGGAATGAATACGAGTACCTTGTGTGCAACGGTATACCTCTATTACTTCGGATCATGTTTGAACGAATATGAGTGTCTTGCGTGCATTGTTATGTATCGAATTAATTATGTTATTATGGTCGTAGTGTGGATGATACTTAGCAACGATGGTTGCAATGCATATGATGTAAAAAAAAGAAGAAGAAAAGAAAGAAAGAAAGGGGATCGATACGAATGGAAAATTCATATGACATTGATTAGCTATCCGGGTTTGGATTGCTAATGGTATCAATGAGACTTCATTGGTACCGGCATTACTGGTGACATTGATTAGCTATCCGGGTTTGGATTACTAACGGTATCAATGTGGTTTCATAGGTACCGGTATTACAGGTGACATTGATTAGCTATCCGGGTTTGGATAGCTAATGGTATCGATGAGGTTTGATCGGTGTCGACATTTCAGACGATATTGATTAGCTATCCGGGTTTGGATTGCTAATGGTATCGATGAGGTTTTATCGGTGCCGACATTTCTTAAATTGATTAGTCGATCCCGAGCAATTGGGTGACTAATGATGTTAATAAAGATTACTAACCTCGGCATGGTTACTCCTGGTTTAATGGAAAAGATAAGTTGATTAACTATTCCGGGTCGAGAATAGTTAATGATATCAATAGGTCACATTAGTATCGGTAACCATTTCTGGTGTGATTAGCTACTCCAGGTAAGGAGGCTAATGATGTTAAGGATTCTTGACATCGACGACTTTGATGGTAAACTAGATATGAATAAGATTTGATTAACTATTCTGGGAAAGGAATAGATAATGATGTTAATTGGCTGTATTGATATTGGCACGCGAATGTAATTGATTAGTCTAACCCAATATTTGAAGATTGATAATACTAATTAGATTTATTAGTGTCGGCGATTACCTTCCAAAAAAATAAAAGGGAAAATATTGATTAGTTATTCCAAAAGAATGAGATAAGTTAATGATACCAAGAGAGGAATATCTTGGTATCAAGTGAGAATTGATTTATAAGGAGATGATGTTCGCAAACCGTTGAGTTGTGTTGAGATTTCTAAGATGAAATTATTCTCGACAAATGAGATAGGAAATAAGATGGTTATTGGTAATAGATGGAAAATATATGTTGTAAAAGAGGTTTATGCCTAATTTTATGTATCAAAAGAAATTCCATGGGGATTATTACATATCATTGTTATTGTTTGTTACTACCTTTTTATATTTATGTGTACACGTTAATTTTTTTTTCCAGGTCCATCAGGGTCGCTTCAGGAGTGATATTGGTTTAGTTATCTTTTGCTTTTGACCATGTAAATTACTTGTAAATTAAGAAGCTTATCTTCTAAAAATTAAAATGTAATATTAATCCATAAATTTGAATGTATGACCTTAATATAATGTTTGTAACTCTAAGTACCTATTTAAGCGTGTGTTTATAGTTGAAATCGATTTTTTCATTTGAATTACATTATATGATATTGAATAAGATGTGGTGTTGATGATCATAAGTTGGGTTGAGATCCAGGATGATTGGATCGGAATGTGATTTTGTCGATAACTTGGGACCTCCCAGTATAGGGGAGACTCTGCCGGAATTTTGGTAGAAATTTTGGTGGAACCTGTGTGTGTGTGTGTGTGTGTGTGTGTCTATATATATATATATATATATATATATATATATATATATATATATATATATAT
>Ga0307517_10012483_pt1 | contig 11652 bp, 11 predicted proteins | sample 23_EM_MG_FD_194515 | JGI IMG/M metagenome (GOLD analysis project Ga0307517, IMG submission 194515) | Populus trichocarpa ectomycorrhiza microbial communities from riparian zone in the Pacific Northwest, United States - 23_EM | ecosystem: Host-associated > Plants > Roots > Unclassified | place... | reverse complement strand
GGAGGAACTTGTGTTTGATGTAGAAGAAGAACCAAATGTGGGATGCTGAAATTGCTTTGTTAACACAAACTATGACACCTACCTTCTCAACTCTTTTATACAAAGACAATTAATTGCTTTTTCAACGAACGCCTTTGTGTATACATATGTTTATGGGATTTCAACACTTCTTCCATTCACTAAAATCCACACAGCTAAAAACCCAGAATCCATATTCTGAATTGTATAGAGAATGTCATTTTGATTCAAAAACCGACTTTGATTTCTTCAAGCCAGACACCACCTCTGTCCCTAAACAATCCCAGTGTAATTTTGCAATTTTCTGAGATTTTGACAGTGAAGCCCCTTAGACAGTCCCTTCATTTGAGGCTATTGTTAAGCTTAGAGTCGCAGAGTGCTCATTTTCGTTTTCTAAGTGCATGGTGGCTTATGATAAGAGGCATGTTTGTAGTTACGTGCCACAAGGTGTGAGAGGGAAAAGTAAGGAGACAAAGTCGTTGAATAAGTTAGAAAAAAAGGACGTTGTTCCTTCAACAGTATGTCATTGTGGGTGGAGAAGAAGGGTTTCAAAATGCTTTGAAGAAACATGTTGGAAAGATTAGCCCAGGCGGTGTTGTTACTGTAAAATCCAATAGAGTTAAACTGGAGAAACATGGAAAGTTGAAGAGTGGTTGGAGTAGGAAAAAGAGAAGTTAACGGGAGTAAATTATACTTGTCAAACCATAAGAATGCTTCCTTACTTAAACCCATATGAAGGTGGCAAAGGATCGACGCTTGAGATGGAGCAGAATTTGATGGTTATGGATGCCATGGATAATTAATTCTGCAACTGTTAATTAGACCCAAAAAAAGAGAGCAGAAAAACAGTCTAAACAATGGATACAAGACGCAGTTTTAATTAAGAAAGCCATTGACCCTTGGTGTCATTTTTATCAATGTAAGGTCACTTACAGGTGCTTTCTGACCTAGTTTTTTTGCTATTTGCTTCAACCTGACAACACATTGACTTCACCCTCCCTTCTTCTTTGCAGACCTTTTTTCCTTCATTTAATCCCTAGAACTGCTGATTCCTTTTTCATTTGCAGGGTTTCTCCATCAACACCAGCGCAATCTGTTTTCCTTTCATTTTTGCATGCCCCTCTAGACTACTACAACAACATTTTGCTTGGCTCTCTTGCAATGCATTGCTGCTCTTTTTAGATTGATGTGGCATCTTTTTGTTGTTAATTAATAGAATACAAATCTTTTGTTATGCTTTTTTGTTGTTGCTAAATAGAACAGTGTATATGTTGTTCTACTTCTTTAAAATGATCAATGAAACAATCGATGCCCTCCAATTATATTAGTTTTTGCTCTTGCAATTTCTCTAAAATATGGATCTCTTTCACACAACAGATTCTTCTCAGATTCCCTCAATTTTGCTTCACCTCTGCAATAGTTTTAGCTTCATGCAAGATAAGCTCCATCACACCTTCAGAGGCTTTTGCTTTTTCTACATTTGTTCGCAATTATAGCATCATCAAACACATTTGCTTTGCGATCCGGCGGCAATGCACGGCAATGCATCTAGTAATACTTTATTTCTTGTATGTTCACCCATAATCATATAAACAACGTATAGCATCATAACATCATTAAAGAATTGACCATGAATCACATGGATTAAGAAATCCGTAGAACTATTTATGCTTTGGCTGAAGCTCCACCATGGCCGATTATTATGCTGTAATTCAACATAAACTCAGCCCATAAAAGACCACTATTGCAATTGGATGCATAGTAAACGGTTCCTTGTGTAAATATATCGAACCTAGATTTTGGTACAAAGTCAAGTCCTCTCACACAGTACGATTTCCAAAGAACAATCGGATGATCCTACTCAGATACAGTACAATTATTGCCTAAAATTTTCTCATATACCTGAGCGCCATTGTTGAAATAAAGAGCTTTGGTTTGGTTACTCAGTTACTGTCATCCGCGCAAAAATCAATCCTTCGAACATATCGCAGGGCTTCACAAGAAGTACATCTTGGTCATATCTCATTTTAAACGTCTGATCTTCTTTGTTGAATCTATAATGCTTTGGCCTATTTCCTGGTGTTTGAACTTCAACAGTTTGTCAAGCTGACAGGCAGCCTCGGGGAAGCAATCCTCCTTCAAGCAAACTTCCGAACAAAGGCCAAAGAGAACCATGTTGATGTCTTCCTCAAGCTGAAGACTAAACAGGTGGTTGAAGACCTGAAGATGAATAGCAGGATAAGACTCAGAAAATAGCAAATTTCTGATACAGTGAAAACAAATAGCATTTTGTAATAACAAAGCCAACTCGGGCAGAAAGAGGGGGAAGAGAGAGACAATGCCGCAAGGTAGAAGAGAAAATGAGTATGAAATGTCCACACACAGGCACATTAAACATTTAAGAGGATACCACGTTAGCCCTTCAATACAAGCATATCCCGGATCTCACATCCACCTATTTATGAGCTCACCTTATACTATTATAAACCATCTTAGCCAGGTGAGGGTGGCTACAACTATTCTTCACTACTCTAGAACAGTCTAGACTCAGAAACAATGAAAAATGCATTCAGCTGCTAGAAACTCTAGAAACAAGTCCTTAGGACATAGACACGAAAATATTCTTCAATGAATGAAATAATAAAATCTTCCTCACCGCTTTCATCCTTGAAATAATTGTATCTTTAACAGCTGGGGACCTTGACACCAAATTGACAATGAAGAGACCTTGCTCAGAAAGGGTATCTTTTACAGTCAAAAGAAAAGACTCTTCCACAAAATCTGCAGCTGGACAGGCCATTCCTGAGCTGTACAGGTAAAAAGACGAAATTAAAAAGAGCACAAGATCCTAGAGCATGCAGCGACAATTGCTTAATTGATATATTCAAATGCAACGAATTACAATATTTAAACTTACCTCGAGTCTGAAGAGTCCACGTCAATGATAAGTATGTCAACTCTAGGTCTTCCTCTGCCCTCTGTGTAAGACACACTGCCACTTTCATCAGGTGAAGGCTTTGTACTTCCAGAAGCATCCTCAATTCCATGGATGGCAGGCAATCCATCAGCCACAGCGAAGTTTTTTACCTCTCTAACAAACCTTATCCCATCAGCAATATGTACCTACAATGATATAGCAAAATCATCACTTGAATAATGATATATCTTCTCTGTTTTTGCATGTCAAGAAATCCAGGAGTATAGTCATCAGTTCTTTTAGTCATCGCCAATTTTTCAAAAAACAATAAATAAATTTATGCTTTAATGATTAAATTGGACAAGTTTTATAGTATAGAGTGGCTCTAGATAATTGTAAATCATTGATGCTCTCACAATTCTCATCAGATCCCTGCAACGTTTGGTTTCTTTAGTAACAATAGTTTGTGATGCCATACCACAGCTCCATTATAGCTTCAAATCGATTCAGGATTAGCAAAACCAGCTCAAGTCTGTTAGTTTTAGTTCAAACAGAAAAGATGGTGTAGATCTTAAATTTCAAGTCTTACCAATCAAAATAAAATACAGAAAATCAAAACAATTTCAAATGCAGGAGGGCAGCAAGAGAAAGATCACAAAGAGAGGAGATCACCCAAGGAAAGATCGAACAGAGTACACACAAAAAGTAACAGAAAAGGCAGAACTTATAAGAAGACTCTAAAGTACCTTCAAACGTTCATCTTCTGCAAAACCAAAGTAATCCCTTGCAAGGCTAAGTACCACAGCATCCAACTCCACCACCTGTGGATCAGATGATTTGTCAAACCAATCCCGTCAAGTGATGATCTCAAAGAATGATGTCTATTATTGTTCCACCTTTCCCCTTCTGAGTTGAATGGGAATATTTTTAAATCATACAATTACCTCAATCTGCAAAGAAGGCATGCATCCATGGAGAAACATGGGAAGTAAGCCAGCTCCAAGACCGATGATAACAGCATTAACCTGAAAATAAAATGCTGCTAAACTTAACCAGTCTCAAGGGCAATCACCATAATCTCACACATAGGATAAGCTCTCTTATGCAGGAATAACAGTAGGTATGTTTAATTTCAGAACCACCCATTTGGTTGAATAAATCATTTGTCAAACATAAGAGATCATGGATGGTTTGAGAAAAACAGTCTTTTTCACTTGAAACTGAATTATTAGAACATAGGATCATTTCAGAAAAAAAAGAAATTGAGAGAAGAACTGTAACACATACTGTTTTTCCAGTCGATTCCACACTTTCCAAATAAGAAGACATCAACGTAAAGCCAGAAACAATTCCCATATGATAAGAGCTGGCCATATAATCATGATATACCTTCAGTATCTTGCTTGATGCTACAATATTAAGAAGAACAACATCAAAGAGAAAAAAAATAAACAGAAAAAAAAACATGGAAAACAAGCCAGTTCTTTATCAGGACAATGAAATGCAAGAGAAATAGCCATGAATCATATTGAATATGGTGAAGACAGCATATATAATTTAAAATGAAGTTAAGAGAGCATCCGTCTTCCTTATTCTGGCTCTGACAGCATTAAGAAGACCAATTTGGAAAAGAAATCATACAATAAAAAGGTTGGAGGTTTTAATTGCAACGTTTGTCGTTCAGTTATTTTGAAATAGAAGACACTTTATCTAAAGAAACTTGTCATGGCAGTCATGCTTCAAGGTAAAATAATTTGAACAAAACCAACAAGCATTAGAATTACATGAGACAAAAGAACAAATACAATCTGTTAAATAAGATTGATACTAAGATTAAAAGCAAACCCAAGTTAGCCAAAAGGCATAGCAGATTCTAAAATTGAAGCAGAAGTAACAGATATGAGTTATTACCATCATTCCGTTTCTGGCTTCCCTTTTTCTTCGATTTGGAAGAACTAGTTTTCTTCTTCTCTTCAACAATTTTATGAGAAGATTCATCCCTTGTAAGAAGAGCTTCAGACTGAACAAGACCCTCTGCTCTTTGGAAAACAAGGCGGCGGAATATCAAATCACTAGATGGAAAAGGACGACTGACATCATCAGCAACATTTTCATAAACCACGTCTTCAACAATTATTGACCCAGTTAATGAAGAGGTAACCTACAGAACGTAACCAAGGTTGAACTTGATGAGTCTACATTGGTTAATATGACATTGAGCATTTCTCGAGTTATGTTCTTCACTTGAATCGGTAAAAAATGGGAGACCAAATTAACCTAAACATCATTCCCTTTCTTCTTCATAACAAAAGAACTATCCTCATTCTCTCTAGAGAACTCTTTTCTCTCTATCCCAACAGGCATACCCCCATCACGACCTCTCCTTCTATCACCCACCACCACCCACAACTAGAGACCAGGCCCACCATCAAGTCTCCCCAGACCTTCTCCTTGGAAAACCCAAAAACTATTCTCCGTAATAAAATCTCCTTTTCTCTAACTATGCAGACACATCTCCACAACTCTGCTACCACTCTTTCGACCACCTACCCAAATCACCACTTCTTTATCTATGAGAGAAGAAAAGCAAGTACCGGATGGTCTTATAAAGAGCACGAGTCGCTCCACCTACAGCTTGTGCTTTTAAATGGATATTCAAGCATATTAACAGACCAAACCATTGTGTTATATCTCATTGCTATTCTCGGGCTGCTTGCCAAGCCCATTTTGTTTACAGTCGTTATTTATGCAATAGGTTGTGTTATTGTGTTCAAGCAAGATCCAGGGAATGCATTTTAAAATGCTGGTAAAGGATAAGCAAACCTGTATCAAATTTGCATAAAGCTTGGTGATGGTTTCTACAATGTATAACCTTTCCACTTAGTCTCTTAAAGTTCTAGGTTAGAATCCTAGTCCAATTTCTTTTCATTAATTCCTTTCTCACTCTAAAAGGATGAAATGATTATTTAATTTTGGAAAACTTGTCTTTTAATGACATAAATTATATGAGATACTCTGGATCATCAAGGTACAAACCATAATAACTGAAATGAATATGCAGGGTGGGTTTTATACTTTACATGAACAAATAAATTAAGAAAATCTACCAGTAGAGCTGATCATAGAGAGAAACTATGCAATAACTTTTCTTCCATTATTTACATTGGAATTTCGTTTCTTTTTTTTTCCTTTGTTTTGGAAAACAGCTAAAACCAAGTAAGAGGGTATTTAACTCACAAATGCCAGTTGCATGCGTTATCATGACCAAATAGAAAATGAAATAACATTATAAGAGACGTACAAACCTTATGCACAGTTTTTCGTTCTTTGATTCCATCACCTGCCATCATGAAACTGCAGACATGATGTTAAATTCAAGTGAGAAAGATCATAATTCATTGAATACATAATGACCTCCACACAAAAGGTTAATAGTTCTCCAGGAAAAAAAAAGGTTTGCAGAACAATAACAGTTCATTATAAGTTGTAAACCAAAACAAAGCTTTCTTTTTCTCATGGCAGCAAAGTTGTTAAAAGGAGAAAATTATGAGTAACATACGGAATTTGTGCTGAATTGTCATCTTTTCCAGGTGCCAACTGTTTAACCAGAGGAGATAAATCCTTCTGAAGAAAATCCACGAGTTAAGTATTTGTACAAATAACTTGACATAATTAAAGAGTTGACATCTCAAAAGATATGCCGAACTGAAAAGAAGTACCTGAATATCATCCATGCTGGCATTATTGTGGCTACTGTCCATTATAATCTTCATTCAAAACAAAAAATTTTGGTTAGAAGTTGTAGTTCCACAAATTTCATTGGACCGATATATCTTCAAGATAATCACAACTCTGATGCTAAGATGCTACCATTATTAAACGAGCTGCCTTTGAGCTTTCAACAACTAGCCACTGTCCTTCTTCTGAAGAGAAGAGCCATTCATGAGCTCGAGTCTGAAATCCCACATTCAGTTAAGTATTGCAAATAGAAAACAGCAATTGCCCAAATTGTGTTTGATTACTGAAGCTGAAACAAAATGAATTTAACACTAATGACATCCAAATTTTTAACAGTAATGACAGCCTACATCACATACATGCACACTAATCTCTGCACTAGCATGTTTGCATGAAAATCACATAGAAAAAGAAATGGTAGAAGAAAATAAGATGAATAACTATGAAGATTAATACGTGGAAGCTTATTTCTGTAAGCCAAGCAATGATTTGCTTCTTTTTCTGTGTCCCAATTTTAATCAGCCCATCCACCCACCCAATAATCTCTAATGACCGGTTTAAAAAGGCACGGCGAGGCATACCCCTGAAAAACGTTTCCACTTACGAAAGTAAGAAATGTCAAAACAATTGAAAAATGAGGGGAGGACAAGTTACATCCCTGTCCAGTTTGATGGGTGTTTAGACCATTCTAGCTGGTAATGATTTACTAAGGGAGAATTGCTATTACTCTTTAGAGAACATTGCTTGGTTGCAATGGCATGATGTTCTGAGTTTGCAACCACAAGAATGCAGCTTAGAATTCTGAGAAGAACTCTGTACAGGTACTGAAATGTAAGATGTTTAAAATTGTCACCAAAGTCTCCCTTCCAGACCTCAATGCAACAGGACCTTATCTTGGCAATGAGTTTAGGACTACCATGATTCAGCTTGAATCTAAGGAAACATATTTCCCAAATTGACAACATGACTGTTTTGAGAAATATAAACAGGAAATGTATGTAATGTTAGCCGACAATGCGGACCAATAATTGCTCAAAGTAGGTTCCACCAATAGATGGCGGCATATATGTACCATTGCCGAGATAAGAATGGAACATCAAGGCACAAAGCAGTCATTTCCTTTTTCTTTCTTTTCTTTTCTTTCTTTTTCTTTCTTTCTTTTTTTTTTTTTTTTGAGAAGGGCATTACAGAATTTTCTCCTAGAGAAGCAACCAAGCTGCATACTTTCAGATTAATAAACCAATAATTATAGTTTCCATGAAATGCATCCAAACAATATACTATTCAGCGTACCTTTGGCACAATGAAAACCCCACAATGATAAGTGAATTGGCTAGAGCTTTCCTTGGCATCAAGAACTATGGCTTTGTAACTAAACCGGGAGTCGCCATTCCCTCCCAAAGTAAGCTGAAAACGACGACCTAGGCTAAGCTTTGACAAATCACCTTTAGCTCCAATTAACAGATCTTCAAGAGAGTACAGTATATCAGGACCAATGGAATATTCTTTACGAATTTGATTCTCATTTTCAAGGGCTTCATGTAGACCAATAGCCTAAAAAGCATCGGCAACCATTGTCATACATCCATGAGATTTTTCTACCAGGAATTACACACAAAGTACCAAAAACAATATACAAAGCTTACAATAAAGGCAAACTATAAGTATAAATATTCCCTCACTAATACCATTTCAATTCAAGACTTAAATCATAAGTCTTAGCCCTCTTTAAAATCTAACACAGTCCGTTCTGTAAATCTTATTTGCTCTATATTATTGTCATTGAAACCTATCATGTATAAAAAAAAAATACAAGGAAGCCACTTTATGATACCTGATTTCCAATACAATCAAGAGAAGAGTGATCAAACAATGCCGTTATGAAGTGCAAAGCACTAGAATTCTCTTTCTCAGCAACAACCATAAATGTACACAGATCAGGCTTACTAGAAGGTTTCTGTGGTATAGCCTGAACACTCATTTTCCACCCAAACCGGAACTTAGAGAAGAGCAAAGCTGAAAAAGGCAATGTTAAGATGTAACCTTAGAACTGAGACACATCCACATAAACAACAAATAAAATAAGAGAGCAATGGCAGGCAAAATGGATACCTAGAACATGAGATTCTGCAAGCGTCAGGCAAATAAACTTCCCTTCAAAATTCAACACTCTTTTCACCTGTTAATAAAATTTACTAGCGAGTTTAGTTTTCTCCAAAAACCAATGAAAATACACATAAAACAAATGTATGTACAAAGTTGAAGTTCAAGAAACCTCTGATAAATACTGGTTTCCCAACTTCGGGCCAAGTTCTGGCTCCATCAAAGCATCCAATCCCCCTTTATCAAGAACAACATCAAAGCTCTCATCTGCCAACTGGTAAACATTGTGATCAAATTTAGTGAACTAAAGAGGAGACCAGCAACCTAAACAGCAACAACATTAAAAAGAGAACGACAGGCCATTGGAACCATACCTGCATTTGAGTCATGTCCATGACACGCCACCGCATACCAGGCCGATCCCTCACATTCCTTCTCAACATATCAGAAATCACAACTTTCGAGAAATCAATATTCGTTATCTCCTTAAACCCTGCATCATACAAATTCTCTGACAGCTTCGAATTCCCGCAACCCGGAACCAGGATTTTCAGCAGCGGAGAAGAAGAAGAAGAATGGTTTTCATCATTTCCGGCGAGAAGAGAGAGGAGGGGATGGTGGAGCTCAGTCCACTCGGCGTACCACTCGAAGGAGTCACCAGTGCCTCTGATAGTGAAGAATTTGTCCCAGTTTTCTTTGCTTGTGAAGTCTCCTAGTGTTGTTAAGAGTTCCTCTGTTGAAGCTTTCGATGATTGTTTGTCTTTTTTTCCCATTTCTTGAGGCTTTGGTTTCTCTGTCTCTGCCTGGTTTGTTCGTGGAGTTTCTTGATTTCTCGAGTTTCAGTAGGGTTTTTGAAGGAGGGTTTTCGTATTGGGCTACATATAATGGGCTTCTTGTACCATATGTATTCTGGGCTTTTAAAGACTTTGGTTTCACCCAACTCAAGTTTCATTGGACTATCTGCTACAAAGTCAATCGGTACTTTTTCAGGTCGAATGCAAAGCTATTTAAGGGAGGTTTAGAATTGTGCTTTAAATAGTTTTTTATGTACAAAATTAAAAATAATTTTTTAAATTTTAAATTGTTTTTGATATGTCAATGTCAGAAATGATTTAAAAAAATAAAATAAAAATATTATTTTGATGCATTTCTTAACGGAAAAAACTTTGAAAAGCAAGCGATATTACATTTTCAATACCTCTTTTGAACTACACGATCTAAAGCTCGTGTCATAGTTTAGATCGATAGGGCTAATTCGGATCGATCCGATCAATCAAAATAATATTATTTATTATACATATACTAACTTTCAAATAATTGTTGACCATGAGAGACACTAACTTTCAAATAATTGTTGACCATGAGAGACCCATGCAATACACATGTATCGTATTATATTGCATCCAGCATATTGACATATTTTGGACGTGGGACAAATGAAATGCCATTTTTTTTCTAGTAGCAAGTGGAACTCTAAATTCTATTTAGCTACAACTTTTTTTAGTTGGTAGATGCTAAAGGCTAGGAGGCAACAAAGAAAGGGGAAGCTAGAAATATATATATATATATATATATATATATTCCATCGTGAAAATGAGTGTAGGTGGAAGATGCCATATTGGTCCGTTGAGGCTTAAGATAAAGAATCAAGATGGAAATGGCGAATCCTAATTGTGTGAAAAAAGGGTCTTAGATAAGCTAATATATATTGGACTGTGGGCAACCTGTGTTTCGCCAATACAAAACATTAATATTGATATTTAAGTTTCAGTGTAATATGTGGTGTACCAGTCTGTTAAAACAATATTTTTTTAGGGTTTTTTTTTAAAAAAAAATAAAGATCTTATTTACTTGAATTAACCCTAACTCGTAACCTTGGTTCTGGACTAGATCAAAATCGCAGTTTACCAATATGTTAAAATAATATTTTTAGAGTTTTTATTTTAAAAAAATAAAGATTATGTTTACTTAAATTAATTCTAACTAACTCGTGGCGTTGGTTTTGAACTAGATCAACTTCCTTCTGCAAAATAGCCAAAAATAAGATATTTCATCCTATACCCAAAGCATCTATATCACTTTCTTACCATCACAGTGAAAAAATACCTCAAATTCAAAGCATCTATATAACTTTTTTACCACCACTCTGAAACATACCAAATACTTCAAGAAACTGTGAAAACACTGCAATGTTCTTATATAATCAAATTGCTTTATATATAAATATATCTTGAAAGTTTTGTCCAGCAAATGAATGTACCAAAATCTTCCCAAAGAAAGGCTAGTGCGATATATGCACACGAATCCACTATCCGACTACTAACAAAACTAGGCACAAATCCTCACCACCCCCCTTGGAGTTCTTCTCTAGCTCTCACACTCCACCATCAAGGCTCTTCCTTTTATGCATGAAAGCTGAAATCCAACCCAAATACATAAAAGATGTTTCTCAGCTTATTGGGAAGGCATGCGTGGCTTGCATTAAAAGGGTTCGTCCAAACAAGACTTCCTTGTAAAATCAACAAGCATCGCAGATTCCACCCTATTGGTCTGCTAAAAACATGCATGCACCTCTGTAAAACCCGGGTCATCAGCTGATTTAGTCAAGAATCTAAGTTGATTTCTTGACTCTGTCGACTCGGCTTTCAACCTTTCAACTTTTTTATAAAAAAATTTATCAAAATAATATTGTTCTGATTTTTTTAAAAATAAAAATCCTCCCTCTTAATCCATGACTCGAAGCTTCCTCCTATCATGTTTTCAACTACGTGCAATCTGTGTTGAGTGTTATCAAAGTGAGATAAATACTGGGCTGTCCAGAAGGCGCTCACATGTGCTTTGTTTGGATATAGAATCAGAAAATTATAAAAATAATT
>Ga0307517_10012482_pt1 | contig 11652 bp, 7 predicted proteins | sample 23_EM_MG_FD_194515 | JGI IMG/M metagenome (GOLD analysis project Ga0307517, IMG submission 194515) | Populus trichocarpa ectomycorrhiza microbial communities from riparian zone in the Pacific Northwest, United States - 23_EM | ecosystem: Host-associated > Plants > Roots > Unclassified | place... | reverse complement strand
TTCCATTTCAGAAAAGATCGTAATGAGTGTCAAATTGTTCTAAAGAGTGTACCCTGCTTTTTCTAACTTGCAGAATGGAGGAAATACATTGTATCACCAGGAAGGAAGGGCAAGAATGTGGGCAAGAATGTGGGCAAGGACAGTGTTAGCATTTGCCTCTCTGCTGGTTGTTACAGGCTACAGTTTCTAGAAACCTTACCAAGCCATGAAATTATTTTTATAATGAAAAGAGAGATTATTTTATATGTACAAAATAAGATTGGTATGGAATTCATATTATAGGAATTAAAATGTAAAAGGCAAGCCAAGAAATTGTCAACATTTTTGTACATTTTCAGTCCCTCGAAGTATATAATAAAGACGGACCTTACAACCATGAACAAAACTATTCAAAAGAAGAAACAGAATAGAAACTTGATTCATTGTTTCTTATCAAACTTGATCTGCATTTGATTCTGCACTGATTTCCTCCCGCAAGTCATACTCAACAATAAGACCAAGATTATCAGCTAACTTGTGATACCTCTCACACCCTGCACACTACAAGAAGTACCTGCTGGTAAGATAAGCACTGAAGTTTTTATTTAAACTAGAAGGCAAAGCAGAAAAATTCACTACTTCCTCCCAAACTAACATGCCCAGTCAACAATGTTTTTTTAAGACATAATATTCAACAAACTTTATAAACAGGAAATACTTATAAATTATCTTGCTAGTCTTTATTTTCGATTGCATATTGATTTGTATCTGTAAATGAATATCTTGGCCATGAGCAAGATATTTCAAATTGTATTACTTTTATACAGCATCATAACCAGACAAACAACAACCCAGCATGAATTTCAACTACTCATTGTATACAAGCAGTGGCAGCAAACTCGAGTACTACTGAGACAATATGTTGCCATATGCTCTTGCTAGCTGCATGGTGTGCAAGAGAAGCTTGGTGTTTTTGAGCGTTCATAATAACCCAACCCTAAATGAGATAACCATTGTATGTGGTGAATTAATGAGTTAGTGCAGTGAAAAAATAATGATAATAGTTCAGGAAAAAAAAATAATAAAAACCATCTGTAAGATTGGGCACCTGAGGCATAATATGGGGAGCATACGAAAATATCCATGGACAAAATTCTGGAGACAGGTGGTGGCATATATAACACATCAATATAAAAACAAAAAACCAATCTGCTTCAGATGCAGTGTTTTGTATCAGAAACTGTTCTTCCCTGACGAGTATCTATAATGATCTAAGGGAAAACTAAGGTTCTGCAAGCTTCCCCAAAAATGAATAAGAAGAAAATAACATTCATGAAACAATTCCCTAGGCAGAAATGAAGCAATATGAATAACCATGTTCATTCCCATGAACAAATAAATATGGTTATTCAGGAAATAACCTCATGCAAAATGCTAAATAAGCTCCCAGAGAATGCTCCAATCTATTCCAACAGTTGTTGAAAAACAACCAGAGCAGAACCAGCCCTTTAACAGCCCCTTTTCATGCAGCATGCTATTATTTAAGAATAATGTCTTATGGTATCAGGTTAATTTCTATTGAGAAAACTTTTTGAAAACATGTTGATCACTAATAACATCGACAACATTTCCTTACGAAACGGCGATGGAATTTTAATTTTCTTGAGTGCTTCATATTCCTTTTAAGGCCCTCTATTTTTCTACTCTAATTCATATCATTTCTCTATGGAGCATCCACTTTGAAGATAAAGCATAAAAGGCTTGTATCAGAAGTTTTAGATTATACTTTTCCAAGAAAAATACCAAATCAGAATACTCTTTTATTGTTGTTGTTATTTTTTAAGTCAAAAGTACAGCACACCACATGATAAATACTTACTGGTAAGAAACATATTACAAAAGAATTGTCATTCTAGCAGTCAAGAAGAACAGATGAGTACCTGCACAAATACAAGTCCCCGTTCATAGGCTAAACGATTTATAAGCCTCTGGGACCTCTCGCCACACTCATTACAAGTAAATTGCACAAGCAAACTCCTCCTTGGCAGCTTTATGTCAATGGTTGCACTCTCCTAAAAGAACATGCATGAAAATAAAACAACTAAGAATTTTCTGTTTTCTCTTCTTTTTTGGTTAAAGCATCAAACTAATGCAAATTACTTATTAGTAAAATTGACTCACTCTTCACATGCATACACATATAATAAAAAACAAGGAAAACTGGGAAACATCAAACGGGTAATGCATCATCAAGACCACAATTATTCACCAACAGTAAAAACCCAAATATTGCTCTTAACTTAAAACACAAATCTATCAAAACTAAAAGCAACTAACACTAACATTACCAAAAACCACATACCTCATTCAAATCATTTGATTCTACTTCGGGGTATGTCTCAGAATTGCCATCCACCAACCCAGAAACCACAAATAGCCTACGGGACCGTTTTGGTAATATTGCTTCTGTATGAGAGATTCTCAACCTGCCCAAAAAAAGGAAAGGAAAGGAAAAGAAAAACAACTAAAAGTTAAGAAAGACTTGATCTTTAGTGTTCACTAGTAGTAAAGTTTGAAACTTTAAAGAGAGACTTCATGAGGGAGTGTGACCTGGGGTTTGTGGTGGAGAAAGAAATGGGTTTGTAAGAGTTGGGGAAGAGAAGGGGATAAATGGGTTTGCGTTTGGGATTTGGTTTCATACAAGTTAAGGTGGGTAAGAAACTGCATTGAGAGAGGGTGGCGGCGGCGGCGGCCATGGTGGTTTGATTTTTTGAATTCTGATACTATGTTGTCTGTTTTTTAGTTATTTCAGGCTATATATATATATACCCTTTTTGTTAGAAGGAGAGGATAATTCTTGTATGACATGTCGTTTTATAGTAGTAGTAAAATTGTCGTTTAGCTAGCCCTTACATGCCATGGGGAAACGGTTGTGAAATCCATAAACCACCGAAAACTATTCAAGAAAACAAATCCAAGAAATCAAATCTCAAATGACAGCATCTATGTGGATCCACCCACTGCTGCCCATAGGAGCTTGGCCGCCGCACCATTAACACCCACAGCCCCCTCCTATCATAGATCGCAAAACGTACCAACGTCCATGAAATCATAACCCAGATTACAGATGGATGGCCACAGCGTTTATGACACAGATTTCTTTTGATGAGAGGAGATTTTTTGTTTTTGTTTTGTTTTTTAATAAGCCATGGGATTCATAAAAGGACGAAAGGAAAAACACACGGCGAATGCAGCAACAAGGAGTAGCGAAGACTACTCATAGCAGCAAAATAGTGCCAGAACAAAAAGGAGAAGGGTAAGAAGAGAGAGAGTCAACTGGACCATACCATAGCAGGATCTGAAAGAAGTAAATTCAAAAACCCATCAACACGAGGGACTTTTTTTTAATTATTATTATTATTATCTAGTCAACAAAGTGAAAGGATTTGACATTTTTAATCCCGTTTATATTATGAAATCTGAAGACAAGACCGTGAGGATTTTTTTGGGCATTTGAGTGAACGGAGTTTTGTTTTGTGCATTCAGAATAGCCTGCCTCTCCCTCTGTTTATTTCCTTCATAAAGTTTTTGTGATTCAAAGTTGTAAAAGAAAGGAATGCATGCATATGTGGGTAGATGGTCTGCTCAAAATCCATTATATCGGTGTTTGAAAATACGTAAAAACAAACAAAAGATGTCAGAAACACAAACTTGTGATTGATCTTGAAAGTCAATTGAAGATTTGTTTTAGACAAAAAAGGAAAGAACGAACGAACTTGTTTTCGTTTGATGAGGACTAATGGGTGAGTGATATAGCATTTGTTCGGGATTATATGCCAGTGCCAGTCACTTCTAGTTTAAACCTCGAAGCCTCCTTGTCTGAATGATATTTACGAAGTTCCTATAAATTGTAGTCCCTGCCATTCTAACCATCTTGTTCTGGAAAATTGAATGCACCGGTCCTAATCTCAGTGTAATGTTCTAAGTTCATTTTATTGGGATCAGCAAAGCCACTGAAGAAATTATGCCTGGGCTAACTGCAGGTACTAGTCTAGTATGAAGGTGTCCTTATGCTATAAAATATCGAAAATCAAAGCTTTAAAGTTGAAATTAAAAATAATTCTATATTATTTTTTAACTTTATTTTTAAATGAAAGTATTTTGAACTTGAAATATCACATGTTAATCTCTCTTACACGTAGTTTAAATTATTAAGTTAGTTATGTTACTCTTTAAGATACAATGGCATCTTGACCATTCAGAGCAGAATCTTCTTGTGCGTGCTAGCAGCAGGGCTTATTTTAGTTAAGGTTTTGCAGAATCACTTCTTCTTCATGAGCACACAAGAAGAAGATTTGAATCCACCGATGTGTTAAAACATCGGAAAGCATTGCAGATGACTTGGTGAAGTAGCTGTCGGTTACTTGAAAAACCAAAAGAAAGAAAGAAAGAAATGTTGCTTTACTATAGTCCTGGCTTATGGTCTTGCCTTAGTTATGGATTTAAATACTTCTTAACGTAGTCCTGTGTTTTGCAGAACCTGGATAGAAAGGCGAAAAATATTGGCAAGAAAGAGTTAACTAGAAATTAAGGCAAGTGCCCTACGCACAATTTTTTTTCCTTGAAGAAAAATCTGTATACAAGTATGAACCTTTTACCATCCCTGGAACAATTATGACCAAGTTGATGTCTTGCTAAACAACTTGTACAATAAGGTTCTTATCAGAAAAATTTGAGTTGAAAAATGTACGTAAATCCCAACCGACTTCTGTAAGAAACTGCTGCCAATGAGTATCATCAGTCTTCCTCGTCCACTTCATGAAAAGGAAGTGGCACTGTCTTAACTGCTCTAAACTTGCCAGCGTTATTTAGATGCTCATTCTCCAACCTGGACATTTGAAACACTTTTTTTTATTAGACCTTATGAGACCTAATGAAAAGTTATGAAATGTTGCAATTTGATTTTGCATGATCATATTAACAAAACACAAATGGCTACATCCATTTTCAAACAATCTATTACCTGTAAAAATTCCACTGTCCTCTCCTAATGACTTCAAGGGAAGCTAAAAATAGTCCAGTTACTCTGTAATCAACATGCTCAAAGTTTGAATGGAGAACAGTTTGTAGCCAAGCAAGCCTGAGAATAAGGTTCAATCCCTGCAGGAAACATCCAAAGTTCGATTTAGAATTTACTTTGGAATCGAAATGACTTATACTTGCAACTTGAAAAGAAATCAAATCGAATCTGTGTCTGCAATGTGTCCTTAATTTCAGAAATCTAGTTCTCTCTCCTTGTCTACCTATTCCTAGCCTAGCTGGTATGGGATAGGAATCTTACTTTCATTGTAAAATGCCACTATCAGTACTTATCATAAGAATATGTTCATTGTGCTCTTTCGAAGAAAATCTTATCTTGATCATCTTATATCTAAAAATGAAAATGGGCAAGTTGGATGTCTAATCAGAAATCAGAATAACTTGGTTGGTGCCAATATCCATGCATTGGATAATCGGTTGGTGTGTTCTGAGATCTTGGCTTTGCTGGCAATTATTAAATTCGTATGCCACTCAAATCGAAACTATATCATTCCACTGCAAAAGAGAGTGATTAAGGAGACATAACATGTACCATGGAGAAGTAGTAAATGAACTTCTGACGAAGCATTAATTCATTCCTTAGCCAGGGATTCTTTGAATTGATCTGGAGCAAACCCCAATCCTTTACAAAGTCCCAATACAATTGGTATATTGTTGCAGCACTTGAGACAACTACAACAAGGCACAGCCATCCAATACTCCTTTCTTTCTCGTAGGCCACTTTGGCTCCAGCTGCTAACATTGCCGATACATATTTGCCTAGATTGACAAGGTGGCTTGTCTGTCCTTCATCAAACCATCGCCTAGCACACTGCACCCGCAGTTAAGTTTAATAAATTAGTAATCAGATGCACTGAAATTGTTTAAAGAAGATAGATTGAACCACAAGTAAGCGAATGATGCAAATGATCGGTACTGAAGCAAGGGGCTGGAAAGCTTAATACCATACCTGCATTGCTCTCCAGTAATAGGGTAGGAACGACACTGCATAAGCAAGATCGCGGAAATGCTTGGCCCTCATGCAGTAGCCATAGTCCTGATTTTTGTAGCTTCCAGTTAAATAATAGCATGCTACATACTCAAGGTTCCTAAGCATTGGCACCTGTTCAATAACAAATAACATCAGTCAAGCTGTAAATTTTCTGACTTCTACTGAACTATTGAGGTTTAATACTGTTTTGCAACCAGAAGCCTTTATTTGGCACTAAAACCAACCTGACTGCAAAGTTGATCGGCCATAAAGAAGTCCAGCATGACAACCTGCGGAGACAATAATTACAAGCAGTTAAATAGATGATTTGGTTAAAATTTCTTTCAGCACAGAAGAAACTCACACTGAAGGCTAAGCCTACGAAACCATATGTTTGAAACTTCAACAGATTTTATTTTATTTTTTACCTTATAGAGAGGTGATAGAACGATGTTCCTTAGCACACAAAGGAAGCGAAAACGACTTGAGCGGTAGCAAATCTTGAAGGGGCACACAAGCAATAACATGAAGCTCTGCGCATAAAGTAGTGACAAATTTTATCAAGAATTCGGCTCCAAACAAAAGAAGTTACTTGAAGTGTATTTAAGTCTTGTCAGATTTTTAATCAACAATTTACCAATAACAGAAGGCCTGGGATGACTTGAACTTGGGAAAACGAGTGTCCTTTGATATGAAGTGACAAATGAATAAACATGACTCCCACTACAGCAGTCATCGATGTGGTGCAAATCAAGAATACATCTCTGTACTTCAGCTCCTTTGTAGGGCCCAGCTCAAAGATGAAGCTATAATTTATCCTGGCTTTCCTCCACATGAAAATGTTGCAACCATACAGAAAGAAGTGCAGGAACATCAAGGTGAACATGCTGCAAATAACAAATTAAGTCCCTTTTTTCTGTAAGCTGCCTTTCTTTAAAAGAATTTCAAATGTGATCTTAATACAAGGGTAGATCTGAGGGCAACTTGCCTAAGCACAGGATAGACAGTTTCCATGTACACAGTATCTGGCTGCCGTCTGTACATCCCCGTGATATGAGCCATTATGACATAACCAACGAAGAGGGCTATGAAGCACCCAGTGAACAGTCCTGAATATTTTCACGCATATCAAGTCAATATTCATCCATCTATAATTCATTGAACATTGAGTCCAATAATTATCAGTCAACGACTACGTGGTAATATGTGAATGAGATTGACTAAATTCAGTCAATTTCGCATTCAAGGGTATGTTGGAAGCTGTGCAAACTAGTTTAACATTATGCTTGTAAGCACAGGAAATCAGTATCTGATAAATTGTGCGATGCAAGGATCAGAATTTTTTGTTCTTCAGATCAAAGAAGGATATTTAATCATTCAATAGAGGGTTAAGGGAACCTTAATGCCTGATATACAAGTTGAGCACAGGTACTCCACTCATTCAAAAGTGTCAATATTGCAACATATATACTCCATAGCTTTTGAATGCTTAACTGGAAAACATTGTGTTGTCTTTTTAGGAGCTAATAGTATTCCTAAATCCTAATGTTCAATACTTGTACGGATCAAGTTTGTATCGAAGATGATAATGGTATGATATGGGACCTATGCTTTATCATCCACCCAAATAAAGTGAACCAGGCACTGCCCCTCGTTTGAAATCCTAGTGGCCTGATGGGTCCATATTTATGTTTCTTTTAAGCCTGTATTTTTTCCACAAAGTGGTTAATAAAGAAGCTCTCCACCCAAATGATTTGATAAAAAAGGAAGATAGCATAAAAAATGCTATCCTGTAATTTTAATACTAGACCATTTCAGTCAAGAAACTCACCGATGAAAAAGGTCACAGAGTGTGATTCTGTATGTTGATGAGGTTTAAGATATTTTCTGGCCTTTCTTCTGTCTTCTTCAGCGAAATGTTTGATAAATAGATCCTCAACTTCATCTGCTAAGTTCATTACCTGTCATTTCTGAGACTAATGAGCAAATGTAACATACGTACCAAACATTTTCTCCATGAAATTTAAAGTGACAGACAAGCATATCCAAGTTCAATTTTCACAAATCCGAGGACTACCCTTCAGTGCGGGCACGAGCAGCAGGATCGGTGGCCACTTGACATTGTCGGAAAATGATCAGGCTAAAAACTAGCCAATGGAAAACATCTAAAATCATCCTATCATAGTTTTTTCTACAACATAACCTGCATAATGGTTTACTTTTAATAGTTTTTGAAATTCAGAATTTACCTTGTCTGAACTGTTAAAATAGGAGCTTTCAACAACTTTTAGATAGATGGGAAGAACTTGTTTTCCAGTTACCTATTGAAAAGAAAGGAGAAAAAACCAAGACAACATCTTTCTCATTAGATATATGCGCAGGCCAAAATGAAATATTAAAAGAGGTTTAAAAGGTAACCTATTTACTTACTTTATCAAACTTCTTCAAAATCTTTATAAAAGCAAGCATGTTCAAGTTCCTGAAATCACATCATTAATTGCAGACCAGACCAGTAAGCTTCTCCATCTCTAAATTAAAAATCAACAATGCAGCAGCTATTTTTTTCCTCTTTCTTCAAAAAAAAGTAATCCTTCAAATTAAATACCTGTAAGTTTTGAGATATCCCAACCCTTTGTAGAGCTCTATGAAAGCTCCTTTAATCATCTTCTCTGCATGATGCAACTTTGTTTTGTTGATATGCAGCTTGCTCCCTTCAGGGTTGCATTTCTTGGAGGACTGACTAACTAAATCTCCCCAAACTAGATAACTGATCGCCGAGAAAGTACGAGAAGGTGTTGTTAGAGGAATGTTTATCCTTAAATTCTTCCCCTGGCAATTGAAAACGTGGCCCGAAAGTGTCCTCAGTTTGATATCGTCTCTTTTCATCCTCATTGATTTTCCCATCTCCCCCATCTCTTCTGATCTTGGGGAGTCCAGGACTTCATTTTTCTCCAGCTCACCTGTGCTGTCGTCTTGAATCTGCTCTTGTTCTCTTCTGTCTTTCACAGAATCTTCCTCTGCAGCCAAGAGAAAGAAAAGATACAGAATAGAGATCATTAATTTACTGATATCAGAATATTTCAAGTAGAAGAGAGGAAAATAAACTCTTGCTCATTAATACTAATACTGGTTCCATTAACTATGCTATTTTTAATTATTATTATTTTCCCAATCTGCTACGATTAATTATGATACCTGAGGGTGTACTGCTACAACTCTTTTATAGCCCATGTTTCAAACAACATACGACTTGAAACATTAAGCATGAAAAGTATTAATGCCGTGCATGAACTTTCATGTCCTGAGTCATGAGAGCAAAAACCATGGATATGAGTCCTAATGGTAAGTGCATATGCAGATTTAGATGAGGATAAGAAAATGTGACATCTTATATTATATCTTTGATTCAATGATGTGAGTTTGGGAATTTAGCTATCGCAGGCCAAATTAAGTTGGAACGTGTCATTTGTACCATAAGAAATGGTGCAATCAATAGAGGCATCCTCAGTGGAATCCTGAGAAGAATTAGCAGCTTTGTCACGCTGCTTTTTGAATGCAGATTTGAGCTCGACAAGAATCTCCATTTGTTTCCTTAAGCAATCCCCCCTATCCAAGAACTCCTTCTCCTTAGTCTTGAAAAATTGGTTAACTTTGTTAAGTTGTAGGTCCAAACATGAGAAAAACTCTTTGGCAGCATCACTATCCTCAAACTGCTCAAGCAGTTCTGTCTCATACAAATCGCCTTTACTAGCTGAAGATGCAAGTTTCTTATGAACCTGTCAGACACCAATATTATTCATCACATCAGTTATTGTCAATCCACATCAAAGAACTAATGCATGTGTTACGGGTAGAGAGAGGAATATATACATGAATGGCTTCGTGGTCCTTATGTTGATGACCAAATAAAGAGAACTCCTTGAGAGAGGAAAGGATGTTGCTGGATAAAGAGTTGTGATGACTGTGCTTGATGGGGTGGTTGCTGTTGTTGTTGAGGAGATGGATTTTCTTGAGGTCTTCCTTGAGCTGCCAGTAATCAACAAAAGCCTCTTTCCATTCAGGCACGAGCTGACCCTCAAACTGCTTAGAGAACTTCACCATCCTTAGTAACTCTCCCGAGCCCGTCACTTATTTTTCCCTAGGAGAGAGCAAAAAAAAAAAAAAAAAGGTGTAAGGAGGTAAGTCTTTGTGTGCAGCTAGTCTTGTTGAGACTTGAGAGCGTGTTCATTGGTAGCCCACGATCACATTATTTATGGGATGGAAAAAGGAATATGATTGATGTTCTATAACCGATGCTCTCGACAGCACATTCTAAAATATCCTTTGCACTTACACTAATAATTCTATGCTTCCTCCACTTGAAAGTTATAGTGGCCAAGATTCGCCGGAAAACTATCAAATAGTCACCGGATGTGATGGCTTCTCTCCTATCACGTTTTCATGAAGGTGTTGAAAGACTTGGGAATTTAAAGTGGATGGGAGTGGGGACGTCTACCTTTCAAAAAATAAAGGGGAGCATCCTCGTCTGCAGGCATAAAATTTGTCATTTAGGAGGATTCCCGAACTATTCCATTCTTCAGTGTTAAATTGTTCTAAAGAATGTACCCTGCTTTTCCTAACTTGTGTGGTATATAAACACATATTTATAGAAAGAGTTGGTTCGAGTGATCAAAAAAACCCCCCAGATTTCACCCTCAGATTCTATTTGAAGATTTGATGCATCTATCTTTGATTAAGTGCTTGTAATATGTTATAAGCTTCGACTTTAATATAAATATAATTCAGTATATATGTATCTCAAAATATATATGGGTGTATACGATATTTTATCCCCCCGAATAGCTGACCGTACCCCAAACTATTTATATAATAAAAAGCTTTATTAATTACTCATGATAGGGAGGTGAGAATCTAATTCGCTAATGATGTGCATCCTCACAAATGTTGCTTCTAATTAGACCAGCTAATTTCCACTAATTTCAGATTAACTAATAAAAGTAAGTATTATTTCCGATCACAGGAAGATTTTATAATATTTTTATTTTTTCCTCGTGGTACTATTAATAAGAGATTTTATGTGATATATTACGCTTACACGAGTTGAAACAACCATCATCTACAATTCTACATCAGTTTATCAGTCATCGACCTTTTTTAAAAAAATAAAAAAATTCTTTAGATACAAGTCCCTGTGCCAAAAAAAAAAATTGTACCTCTTCAACGGCATCGACATGGACCACCGTTGTCAATCAAAGAAAGAAATCCATTTAGATCCTAAAAAAAATTGTACCTCTTCAACGGCGTCGACATGGACCGCCGTTGTCAATCAAAGAAAGAAATCCATTTAGATCCTAAAAAAAACACAACTCCATTAATGGACAGGTTATGAAGTTACAGTTGCTCTCTGGCTACCCAGGTTTTTTTCATGCCATCCTCGTCATTGTACGAAGATATCAAAATCCCATTAAAATTAATTTTTTTTAATATTTCTAGTTCATTTTGATATGCTAATCTTTTAAAAAATAAAAAAGAAATTAATATTTTTTTAATTAAAAAAACAACTAGTATTATTCTTAAAAAGAAAAAAAAAACTATTAATAGTG
>Ga0307517_10012481_pt1 | contig 11653 bp, 4 predicted proteins | sample 23_EM_MG_FD_194515 | JGI IMG/M metagenome (GOLD analysis project Ga0307517, IMG submission 194515) | Populus trichocarpa ectomycorrhiza microbial communities from riparian zone in the Pacific Northwest, United States - 23_EM | ecosystem: Host-associated > Plants > Roots > Unclassified | place... | reverse complement strand
TTTTTTAATTGCATTAAGTTTTTATGCAACAAATCACACAGCTAGAAATTTTTTTTGTTAAAAAGTACTTTAATATGAAAAAAAATGAAACAATATTCAAGTAAGACATGAGGAACTAAAAGTACTTTAATAAAGATATGTGAATTATAGAGAAAAGAGGGGGGATAAAAAAATCAAATGGAAAGAGAGGGGGAGAGTAAAAAAATCTTAGAAGGAAGAAAAAATAGAGTGATAAAGTCAAGAGAGTTGTTTTCAGAGGAAATCTAGAGAGAAAAATTTTGTTGCAAGGAGTGATATTTAGTAAAAAATAAGAAGAGAAAGTGTTCGTAGAAAAAAGAAAGAGAAGAGGAAAAATAATGTGCAAGAAAGAGAGAAAGAAGAAGAAAAGGAAAAGGAAAAAGAAAAGGAACAAAAAAAGGCAGTGACAACTCACTCTACCTACCTGAAAATAAGAACCAGCCACCACAACACCAACATCTTCCATATCGCCAGTGTTGACTTATCTCTCACTATAATAACAACGTTTCCAACATCCCACAAACCTTTGAAAAAAGCACAACAACTGCTTTCTTCATCCACCAAAACCAACACCGACAACCTATTCTAAATCTTAAATTTATTTTACACCAAATAACCCCTTATATAGCAATCTAACCAACAAAAGTAGGAATAACAACCCAACTTGCAGTAGAGAGAGAAAGAGAGACAGAGAAACCAATCTAGTCAATAAGAAAAAAAAAACAACAAATTTAAGGGCTTTGATCTCCCTTTAAAGGCGGCGATGAACGACACTGCCCATATAGATGTAAAAGGAAGGGGACACACATATGACATGGTGGTCAATGCGCCACACAACAACTATCATTTGTTAACGCGTGTAGTCTATGCGCTATCGTGTCCTCCATTCGTTCTTAGCAGCTTTAGCCCGACTTTAGCCACTCCTGAAGTTTGGTTTCTAACTCAACAAATTCATAAATAATTTTGAACATATTATTGATTTTTATGTGAAAATATATTGCATATTGTTGATTTTTTAATTTATTATGTATTATTGTGAATGACTGCAAAATATTTGAAGTTTTGGGTCCACACCATTGTGTGGCAACCCTGGGGTATGGAGCTTTAGGGGATTTGTTTTTAAGGTGGAATAAGTTTTGAATCAATGCTTTGTGATGTGGTTGGGAGGATTGAGTTGCAACAAATTTATTTGAGGTGTAATGGTTTGGTCTTGGTGTGAAATTTGATGTGTGTTAATGGTCTTTTTTAATTGCAAAATTTATATGTTGATGTTGTTTTGAATTGTTAAGTTGTGTGTGGATTTTTTTTAATTGTTATGTAAGGTGTGTATTTTTTTTTTTGTTAGGAGTTGCGGTCATTTTTAATCTATTATATTGCATGTTGATGGCTTTAATACATAATTTTGTTGTAAATATTTATTTTAAAAAAGAAAAGAAATAACTTCGACGAGTTTTTGTCAATCTTGTGTCATATCATGATTTAAACTTGGGTTTTTAATGGTTAAATCTATGTGTCTTCTAGTGTTAGGGACCAACATAAACCTAACATAACATTTTTAATCTTAAGATGAGTTTCATAACGAGTCAACAAGTTTTTGTCAAGCTATCGTTAGGTTTTGATCAAAACTTGGGTTTTAACAGTTAGGTCGATGTCTCTCCTACTCTTAGGGACTAGCTTAGGCCCATTATGATGTTTTTAACTTTAAAATGTGTTAAAAAAATGTGTCAACAAGTTTTCATCAAGTTAAAAATATGCTTTGTTTAAACCTGAATTTTAATATTTACATTAAAGATTCTCTTAATTTTAAGGATCGATATGGGCCCAACACGATATTTTAAAATAAAAATCAACACTGATAATAAGTCCAAGAGTCTCCTCCGAGTAGAGACTAACATGGGTCAAACTTGGTATTATGTTCAACTTTTGTTCTAAAAAAACAAGATGATGATGATGATGATAAAGTTCAATAAATAAATAAACATATAAAAGAATTAAAAAAAAATATCAAGTCGTGAGACTCTTGATTTAGGGTCTGACACTAACTCGACAAACATCCACTAATAATAAATAGTTTATGAATAAGCTCATAAAACAAATTAGATGGTTAATGGCTTGCACAAAATACAATTATGAGAAAACATATAACAAATGTAACATTCCTTGGAAATTTTATGGTAAGGATGATGTTTATCTTCTCTTAAGCATAACCAACCAATTACTTAAATATTTGGAATCAATGTATAATTTAGAATTTTTAGTCTTTTTTAAGTACCAAATGGTAACTCTATTTTTCTAACTTTCCTTTTAATTTTAAAGGTTTCAATTTATATCGGGTAACAATAGCATGACGCCTCCGTTGAGGAATAAGGATAAGCCTATATGCATGTGTTTTCTCTTTTAATGCCTCTATTGTTGTTTATTGCTGAATATTTATTTTATTTATTTATGATGTTTAATTTTATGCATTTATGTTGTTTATTATTGAGTTGACTTTTATTCATTGATGCTCATTTGGACTTTCTCTTAGATTGGAACTCACCCTTTCATAAGGTATTGTAGAATTATTTCTTTACACATGTTCACAAGGTTAAGAGGCAAGTTACCCTACTAGTAATTTAAACAATCTAGGACACCTAAAAAACTTTTTAGAAATAAACCAGCTGAGTCAAACCTTACCTGAGCTAGATCTTACCCGCTAAGGTTAACCCTCAATAAGACACATATTATATTTTGACATATTATATTCATTAGTGCATATGGTGACCTTACTATTTGTCCATCAATTCTTACTTGAAGTGTGTGTAGGTTGTGAGGCTAATGTTGTTAGGGGCGATAATGAAGGAGGTTGATGTGACTCTCAGTGGAGGTGTTAACTACTATTGATAGTGGAGAGGGAATGGAGAGACGGGGTTGTTGCTTTTAAGTGTTGGTTGCGGTTGGGTTATGGTTGTGTTGGTGATGAATGGTTGGGCAACATTGGTGGTGTGAGGGAAAATGATAGTGGTGTGGTTTTCTTGAAAATAAAATGAAGAAAAAAAATGGGATAGAGAGCTGCATGTTTTTCTTATTAGATATGTGTTTTTTCCTTCTTTAAATGATTTGGTTTACATGGTTTGATTTTTCATGTGAGAGTTGTTGGCTGGCGATAAGCTTGGTTGTTTTGGGCTGGTGGAGGTTGTTGGTGTGGACATGGAGGGCTAGTGGTTTGGGTGTGGCTAGTGGTGACAATGAGAAGGAAATGAGGTGTTGGTTGAAAGAGGAAGGATGGTGATTTTTATGTTGCTGGTGACGTTGGTGGTGTTAATGGATCGGTCACAATGTAGGAAGGTGAGAAAGATAAAGGTTAGGGGATGGGGATTGGTATAGGTTGGTAGAGGAGTTTAAAGCTATTAATGGCGAGCGTGGAGGGAAGGAAGGTTATGCTGGAGAGAGAAGAGAGAGTAGTTGTTTTGGGAAATGTTTGGGTGGTCTTTAGGGCTGGCGGCTCAATGTAAAAAAAATGGGTTAGGGTTTTTTTTGTGTTGTGTGAGTGTGTGTGAGCTGGAGATAGTTCTTTTTTGTGGTATTTTTTTCTTTTAGTTTTTTTTTTTTGTAATGGTCTCCCTTTAAAATTCCTCCCCTCCTTCTTGTGTGGTACAACCATTTATTTATAGGCAAAACAAATTTGTCTTTTCCCCCTTGATTGCTTGGTGTCTAAACAAACTTGGTGACCAAACAACCCAAAATCATTTTGGTCCCTTATTTTCTTTCTTTACACTTTGGTTTCGTTGTCTAAATATTTTTTATTTTTTATATATCTTATTTTTTTGGTATTTTGATATTTTTGAAAAAGGCAACGTAAATGTCTACTCAATAAGAAAAATTAATCAATGATTTTGAAATGAACGTGTTAAAAATTGAGCACGTCGAAAGTAAATTTTTGAATTTTGAATTCTTTTGAAAAGATGTTGAAAATGTAAAAATGATGCATGTACATCAAAAATATGTTTTTTTGGATTTTGTTTTATTATTATTTGCTATTGTTTTGGATTCTTTGGATTTTTCAAAAAAAGAAAAGGAAAATGGGGGTAAAAAATCGGATTATGACATCTTTGATTTCTATTTGTTTTTTTATTTTTTTTCAATTCATCCCTTGATATTTTTGTATAGTGGGGATTTGGTTTCATTATTTTTTCATGTTTGTCTTCTATAGGCTAATTCCAATCTTATAAACTAAGTGACAGGTTTTAAATATTAGCATGGGTTAACTCCAGTCTTTTTTACATATATTTCTTTTAATTATTTTTTTGCCTATTTCATCATCCATTATTATGTTGTTTGGGAATTTAATTTCATTAATTTTTTTAGTTTTTTATATAGGATTATCGAGGTCTCATGTTTAAGGTTGCAGGTTTTATTTGTTAACCAGTATTTATTTGAGTTTTTGTTTTTTCATCATTTTTTTTACATCAAAGTTTTTTTTTCCATCTTTGTCTAAGAGAGGTTTGGCTAGCTGAACAAATTTCTTTTTGAATGGGCCAAACATTAAGGACCAAGAGCACACCTAGCCTATTTTGTTTTGATTTATTTTCTTTTTTTTCCACTACAATCGCGTCCTTCCGTGTTTAACTTGCTTAGGTGTCGTTTGGTAGTGCGGCTGCGTCTGAGGTTAAAGTAAGCGATGGTTTTGATATGTTTGGTTATGCTACAATCGGCTTTTATTATGATGGGGCCATCAATAATCGTGACTGCACCTATGGTTGAATAAAAGTTGGAAAATTAAGTTTTTCCTACTGCTTAAGATAAAGTGGAAGTATTGGAGCCTGTGAGCAAGGCAAACAACCATTTTGAATTAATTATTTTCACTCTCCTGTAGCATCATCATATATAAATTAATTATTATTACTATTATACAAATACTATAAAAATGGTATAATTGAATTTTTTTAGTAAATCTGTAATTTTTTGGGTTTTATAGAAAAATGAATTTTTTATATATATCACTTTGCACTTAGCTTATTTATTACTATTTTTTTTATCTTTATTCTTATGTAATTTTAGACGTCGTGGACAACTAAGAAATCAACAAGAAGATTTTAATCATGCATACTCATCGATACGTAATGTGATAGAACGTTCTTTTGGAGTATGGAAACAGAGGTGAAGGATTTTACAAAACATGTCTGCTTATCCATACAAAACGCACGTTGAAATTGTTGTGGCATCAATGGCACTACATAATTACATTAGAAGAAGATCGCATGATGACGTAGCATTTGTAGAATTTAATTGCAATTCCAATTTTATTCCTGATGATATTTTACCTGATGTTGTTGTACGCTCAGGAAGCCATGGTACCTCGAGGCCTGGTCGGGTGGATTTAATATGTGATGAAATTGCAGATATTGTAATGGAGCAATAAAAAATATTTTGTATCAAGTATTGTTTATTTTCATAATGTATAGTAGTTAAATCTATAATATTTTAATTAAAAACCATCAATATTAATATATGTTTTTTTTAGTCATTTTGTAACCTCAATTTGAAAAGCATTTTTAACCAAACACAATAAACTATTTTATTTTCAACCTTAATTTCAACCACAGTTTTAACCAAACATATATTTTATCAAACCAACCTCAACTAAAAGTGTTTTTTATAAAACTAATTTAGCTACGTTGTTTCTTTTTTTTAAAAAAAAAAAATGTCCTCACATTATTGTCCTTTTTTATTTTTACTATTGTTGCCTTTTTTAATAATTTTATTAAAATTAATACAACATATTTAACATATTTAGCTTGATCGGGTTTTTGAATCGCAGTGCGGATGTTTTCCCTCTTCTTTATGACGTACATACAATGAATGAACCCTATTTTCTTATGCTAAATTTTTTTTTGACCAACTCGCAACAGAGCATGAGTTACACAACTAGTTTGAGTTTAAATATTGTTTAAATAAATTCTTATAAGAGAAATCTTTGGTGAGAATTTGTTTCCTACTGTTAACAAATTTTCCTTGAATTGACCAAAATTCTTGTGAATTTGTTGTCCTTGATGAGAATGTTTTAAGAAAAAATGACCTAGTTCATCCTTTTACTCTCGATAGAATAGTAAAATCAAACAATAACAAATGTGCATGCTTAATCCAATCTTTTGTGTTCATTTATATATTTTTCTTATACATATGCATATCAAATAAGCCTTAAGCTTGAGAGGAAGAAATATATGTCCCCTTGTAAAAGTTCAATTCTCTCCTAGATCCAAACAGAGACAAATAGAAAAGAAAGAGAGATCACAACTAGAATAAAAAAACTATATGGAGATAAAAAGTCTAAAAGGAGAGGTCGTTATGCTTACTAGTCTGTTAGAGCGAGCACTATAAGCTATACCATCACGGGAAGAAACCTCTAACCAGGGACAAACTCAGATATAAATGCCACATCACCTTATTTTCCAACCAATGTCATAAATGCCACTACAGCCATTTGTTCCCCCCTCCCTCCCCCTAGAGGGTATCAAACACTTTCCTAGAATCCCAATTAATAATGTGTTTTCCATTCATAAATGTACCACAAACACTATAAGCCAATATTGCTTTGACCATTGACCTCTCACTGGATATAACTAGAGGGTTAAGATGGAGGAAGAGCTTGACTTTGAGAAATTATCTGCAATGGAAAAACTACTTTAAAAAATAGAAGACTTATAACTTTATGACCTAATAAAGGTAGCTAAAATGTACATTGTGCTTAATATTATGATACCTAAAAAGTTTAAGGTTCATGAATTTATCAAACATAGTGGCACAAAATGTCCTATAAAGCACCTACAAGTGTATTGTAATAAAATGGTCGAGGTAGCCCATTATGAGAAAGTTTTTATCCTTTTTTTTATGAGAGATTAAACGACACAACATTGAGTTGATACATGTGTCTGGATAATACCAAGATCTAGAGGTGGAAGGAGTTAACAAATGCTTTCATAAAATCAGTACAAGTTTAAAATGGACGTGTCTCCACACCATTCTAGTTTGCATTATATATATATATATATATATATATATATATATATATATATATATATATATATATCTAAAAAATAAAATGATCTTCATCTTTATGAATACTTTCAAGGCTTCTTACTTTAGATTTATGATTTTCAATACTTTAAATCAATTCTTATACATGCTGGTTATAACTGAAAGAGTAAAAAAAAAAAAGCTTTAAAAGAAGAGAAGATGCAAGATGTGATAATACAACTAGAAATTTTTGAAGAAAATACAATTGAAATGAACATGCAAGTCAATAGAAGGCCGAAAACCTTAGTCATACCATCCTATTTTTTCTCATCAAACACCTCAATTTGTAAACACTAGTGCATCCCTTTCACCCTCACGACAAGATACATTCTACCATAAAAATTAGACACCTTTACCATCTTTATTGGGCCCTGAACATCATACACAAGGTCCAAACCATAAAAGAAAAAACAATGAACAATCATCTCCCTTCCAAGTTCTTCTCATTAACATTTTATCAACACCTTGTAATGCTTGTCAAATAGTATCTCTATCACTTAAACCCATCTAACCACATTTTCCTAAATGCTATAATAAAAATGATAAAAGTAAGTATAATGCAAGAGCCTTAGGTCATTCCATTGATCATCTTCAAAGATCAAGAGGCAAGTTAACAATTTGATTTGGCGTGGATGGTTATCATTTGAAAACAAAAATAGTAAAAATAGTATAATCACCAAAACATTTAGGGCCAGATGAAGAAGACAATTAAAGTATATGTTAAGTGAATCATGTAATTGACGGATGAATAGAGAGGTGTAGTTTGGCCTTTGATAAAATAAATCATGACTATCAAGAAATGAGTACTCTAACCTTGCAAATGCAATTATATTACCATGTTGTATATATTTAAAACCTTGTTTTTTTTTTTTTTTTTATGTTTTAGGATTTCATTGCATCTTTTTCTTTATCTTATAAGTCTTGAAATCAATAAATGTTTATGTAAAAGTAATATTTAAAATTTTATTTTCATTCATAATGGAAGTACAAAGATAATTTTATTCAAAAAAAATTTCAAAATCGATCAAATTCCAAGACATGTCATATAAATGTTAGGTGAAAGTCCCTTTTAAAATGAAAAGATAAAAGGACTTAGTTTTTTATATTCCAAAATAACAAAAAAAAAATAGTTATAAGGATTTGTGATTTACTAATGCTTTATAATTTTTTAATACTCCAAAATTTATTAAAATAAAAAAAATATATAAAAAATTAAAATAATCATGTCATATTATTATATTTTGATCTTGTCAAATTTATTTTTAATGAACAAGAAAAGAACTAAAGGAACTTATATACATTAAATTTGTTAATTTTGTTTGCAAGTCATGTTAAATGTGATTGCAAGCAATTTTACCATTAACTATTGTATTTTTGCTATTGTTAGTTTAAATATTAATTTTTAAGAAAGAAATTAATAAATTTTTTATTGATTTGTTAGTGATTCGTTACAATAGTGGATTAAAAATATATTTTACCTAAAAAAATGATATATTAGAAGTAATCAAGCAAGATTTTATTTTGATACTTTATGAAATAATTACTCTGTATAAATCCAGATATTATTTGTCGGTAATAAATTTAAATTAATCAATTTGATGAATACTTTATTTTAAAAGAAAATAAGAGCATTATTGAAAAGTAAAATCAAAAGAGATGACTTGTTATTAATTATACTTGTTAGTATGTGAAAAGTCAGATGCTATTATTATATGATTGAAGCGAAGGAAATAGTAAAGGTAAATACAAGATATTAACCTCTTGATATTTTATATTTTTGTAAATAGAAATGATTCTCGCCATTGAAATTATTTTAGAAGATATCGTCAGAAATAAGAAAAATAAAAACGAAAGTGGAGATAATAATAAATTTCAGTCAAATTCGGCTCACAAATCCATTTCTATTTCAGCCCAAAAATCATGATCTAGCTATAATTTTGAAGAGTGGTGTTTTGATTTTCCTCCAGTTCAGAAATGGCCATTTTCTCTCCTTCATCCGCATACCCTAAACCACTACCATTTCCAACCCAAAACCCCTCTCCTCTCCCTTTCTCTATCCATCCCCTACGTCTCTCACTTCCTCCTTCGCCGCCCTGCACGAGTCCCACCACTCGCCTCCGCCGTTGCAACGCCGCGTTATCTCCCCTACCGCCGCCTCAGTCCGACCCTCCTCCCGGAAAAGACCCCCAAGGTTCCGATTCTGAATCAAACTATATCATCATTATATATTGTTGTGAATTTTGAGCTTGTTGAATTATTTGCCTGCTTAAATTTAATGCTAGAATATGTGTTTTTAAAACTGAGAATAGTTCTTTTTAGCTGTGAATATGTGACTTAATGTTTGTTAAAATGATCCAAGGATTGTAGCAGCTCCAGGGGCCTGTTTGGCAACTGGGATTGATGTTTGACTAAACCCCTATCAGATCACTTATTATTTGTTACGCACCGAAAGAACTAGTGTTTCTCAAGCCCTAATATTACTGTCCTAATTTCTCAACTGAAAATTCCTGAATAAATTTTTGAATAAACAATCTTAACTCTATTCTGAAAAATAAGCTACAAAGTTATTTAAATAATGTCTAAACTGACCTAGCTAATTACAACTAAATCAAGTAAAAATCTGAAACCTAACTAGGAAAGGAATTAAAAAATAATTAGGAAAATAAAGAAAAATCCCAAATATCTTCTGGGCCTAATTTGAGCAGGTTCTTGACCATGGCCAGCCAACTCCATAGAAAACAGAGTCTGTATAACACTAGCAAAATTTCAGTTTGATCTAACGCTCACATAAAAATTATGTCTGTTTTCATTAGAAAGGTCACTTGATGCGTCAAGACTTCTTCTTGGACTTGGACTTGTCAATACGCGACTCACGTCAAGCTTCTTCACTTGAGAAAAACTCATTCTCGAGTTCACAGTAAAGAAATGAACTCTTCCATTCCAAAAAAACAGATACTTCAAATATACCAATGTGTTTAGTTTAATGATAGTTTCATCCTTTGACTTGGCATCAATCGATGACTTTCATTTGGGAAGAGATGGTTTATGGACCTCTACCAATCCATGCTCTTCTTCAACATCATCGATTGTTGCCTTGTTGATTTCTTGAGCTTCATCACTTTTTTTTTTGTTTTTGCTTTTGGAAGCTGAATTTGGTTGTCATGTTTCTTCTTAAGATCCAGAATTTGTGCTTTATGAGTTTTTAATTTCTAGGCATTAATATCTTGCAATGTTTGCCCATTAGAACTAAAAGATTTTCAACTTTAGTCTTTAGATCATATATTTGGTGGCTTTCATTAGTTGTTTCTTCATCAAGGGTTATCTGGTCACAATTCTTGGCATCCCCCTTTTCCTCCATGACCTATTGTTTAACCTGCATGGTTAACTCTCCATTCGCGACTTCATTATGATGGTTTTAATTGCATCAACTATTTTCTCATTCTGGTTTTCCATTGCCACCTAATCAGTTACTATTAGCTATGTAAGCTTTTCTTCTTTGCAAGGCATCCTTGTGGGTTTGTAATAGCTCTCCTCTACATTTTTCCTCTTTAATATTTGAGGAGGTTGAACAAAAAGCAAGTAGTAACAATTTATTTGCTTGAAGGCCTAGTATAAAATCTTTTTGTGATCATCTTGCACAAACTTCAAAGTTAATAATTTTTTCATTGTTTGCCATAATGGAATTACAAGCTTGCCAACACAAACTCTATCATCTAGAATATAGGACCACCAATCTTTGGCTTCATAAGCAAGTTTATGTATTGCAAATCCTACCTTCTAATAACTAGGAGTTTTCTTCAATAGGACAACATGCTTTTAACTTTGACAACCATCTAAAAATCTTTTATTTTAAAAAATCCCCGTCAAATAAAGGAATTTCATCGCAATTAGGAACACGTCTACAAAAAAGTTGATTGTGAGTTAAGCCTTCAATGCTTTTCCCGTCATAAACACCACTCTCCATATAGTCATGATGCCTATATTGGTTTGTAGGAATAGATTTTAGGTTTGGTTTGTCCTGAGGTAAGTCTTTAGGCACATTCCTATCCTCATAACAACCTTGTTTGCGTCTCCCTTTGGTAGTTGATCTAATCAATCAAATCTTTGCAATGGGGTTCTCCGTGCTAGCTTTCAAACTATCACAGTCAAAATGCCCCAGATGGCCACCACTCCTTCATCGTAAGGTGGGAAGATGTTGTCAACATTTTTGTCCATTGAACATGTCAACCTGCTATGATACTAATTGACACAGTGTATATTGAAAGAAAGAACTAATGTTTCTCAAGTCTTAAGGTTACAACCCTATACTGTAAACTAAAAAGTTTAGAATAAATTTCTAAATAATCAATCTTCTATTAAAAAAAAAAACAATTTAAATAGTGGCTAAACTGAATTGGCTAATCAACACCAAATCAAATTAAAATTCTAAAACCTAACTAAGAAAAGGAATCTAAAAATAATGAGTAAAATAAAGAAAAATCTCAAACATCTTTTGGATTTAATTTGGGTTGTTCCTTACCTCGGTTGCCACTAGCCAACTGGTGTCCTAAGGAATAAGGCCTGTAGAACACTCTGATAA
>Ga0307517_10012479_pt1 | contig 11653 bp, 6 predicted proteins | sample 23_EM_MG_FD_194515 | JGI IMG/M metagenome (GOLD analysis project Ga0307517, IMG submission 194515) | Populus trichocarpa ectomycorrhiza microbial communities from riparian zone in the Pacific Northwest, United States - 23_EM | ecosystem: Host-associated > Plants > Roots > Unclassified | place... | reverse complement strand
AACCCCATCTCAAATTTCACATTCCTACATATTCTATTAGGCAAAAAAAAAAAAAACCACCCAAAAAATCCAACATTGTTAGAGCAAGAACCATAAAAACAACCTCACAAAACAATGCATGGTGTTGTTTGAGACAAATGAGCAAAGAAAACATACACATTAGTTCTTTCTGTTCTCAGATTAAAGTCCAAAATGGTTAAACCATAACGAATAAATGATAAAGAAGAGTTCACAGATAAATAAAAGCATACATACCTCAAGTCATGCACCTTAAAAAGAAAAAAAACAAGAAGAGGAGAGAAATCTTAAAGCCTACAGAGAAACAACAGTTCCACTTCCTTCTTCTTCTTCTTCAAAAAGATTCCTCCTCCTGAAATATTAAGCACACGATGCTATCCAAAACTGCACCAAATTCTCTAACTTCACACTTTCTTTGTACTCTCTCTTATTCACTTTTTAAAGGGTTTCTTCCATATCCTGCCACTCACTCACAAAATACATACGCGAGATGCTTTTCGAAGACGTGGCCGGTGCCCATTTAGCAGGCTCACATAGGGATGCTGAGAGGACAGTCTGATCGAGTAGAAACCGTCGGATGTGTTGAATTTTGGGGTGTACTTTAGGTCTTAACAAAAGAGGGCGGGACCCAGCAGGATGTTGCTCCCAATAATTTTAACAGGAAGCCACGTGTACGGGAGGGATCAAGCGTGAAGGATAAATGTTGTGTTGGGCAGACAGGAATTTTTGAATTCAGATGATAATAAAGAAAGAACAAAAAGAAAAGGTCTTGAGGGAGGAGCAGTGGTAGTACTATTCCAGTGTGTACTGTATAAAGTGAAAGAAAGACAGGAGGAGGAGTAAATACTAACAATTATTAAGTCTTGACCAGTGACGTACTTGGTGTGTTATCGGAAGAAGATGGATACAGCTCGTTCGTGAAGGGAATGTGATCTGCAGCCACATGATTCTCTACTCCACGACTACACTCCTCCTCCTTTAAACAGCCTGATCAAGACTAGTATGGAATTTCTTAATGTTAGTTTTTAAATTGTTCTTCTACTTAAAAATATATAAAAATAATATTTTTTTTATATTTTTTAAAATTTATTTTAATATTTGTATATTAAAATGATCTAAAAATATAAAAATATTAATTTCCTAGAAAATACGTTCACAAACAAGAAGTGATTTTACAGAACATGAATGTATACTGGACTTACTGAAAGTCAGTTTGTTTTGTGTTTTAAAAATGTTTTTGAAAAAAATTGAAATTTTTTAATTTTTTTTGCTTTAAATTAATATTTTTTTTATTTTCAGATCGTTTTAATGTGCTTACATCAAAAATAATTTTAAAAAAATAAAATAAAAATTATTATTTTTATTTATTTTCAAGCGAAAAACACTTTAAAAAATAATTATTACCACACTCTTAGATACCCTGTTTTGGATGAAATCTTAAAATGAACCAGAAGATAGATAGATAGGTAGATATCAAGGGATAAAATAGACCGAAATGGAAGACAAGCCAGCATGGATCTTAAGCAATTTGATTAGATTCAGTATTAAAATATTATGATGATCATGTCAACTAAAATGAACTCTTATGATCACTCTTCTTTAATATATTATTTTCAGATTGGATTTCGGATTCTGAAGAATGACGTGGGATTCATGCATGTAATCATCTTTCATTAGGGTTGCAGTAATGGACTGTTCGCCAGCGGGAAGGGGAGACAGACAGCAGCCTAGGATCCATCTTCACCTTTTGTCCACTTACAAATACTATAAAAAATACGGGGGGAGCTTATGCCCTTACCAAATCCTGCCCAACCAACCATACAAAAGCTATGAATCAATTTGTTTGCTATTTTTGGTTCTAAAACAATAAAAAAACAGTGAGAGTAGTTAGCCATTTCTGCTGCATCAGACTGCGGTTCACTCACTGCTGTCTGGTGAAGATTCTAGTAAGGTGACTTTTCATGGTTTCTTCCATCCCAGATAAATTCCTGAACAGCGGGTGCGGAAAGCTTCACTTTAATCACCAATGGCATCTGCACGCACCGTGTTACGCATCAAATGTGCTCCAGTTTTTAATATCATACTCGGAGAGTGAGGGGTAGCTTTCAATTCCTTCTTGGATCTCATGAGGACAGTTTCTTCTTCTTCTTCTTCTTTCTTCTTCTTCTTTTTTAATAAAAAGAAAGCAAAGAAAAATGAATTTCTTTTTAGTGGGAGCTGGCAAGCTACCGACATGACGTCCATAATCCTACCAATCAAAACGACTTCCCAACAAATGAATCCTATTATGATGTGGGGAGGTATTATGAAGAAGAAGAAAAACCAATGATTGCATTATTTAAAGCCAAAAGAACTTCTAAGTGAATCGAAAAGATTTGTAACTTTTCATGCTTATGAAAAGATAGATAATAATTCGATATATTGCTTGATGGAGCCATGGAGGTTTCCCCTTTCCATGCTCCTAAGAGATATGTTTTGTTTGTTTGCATACCTAATTACTAATTAATTGGTGCCTGCCTTTCGACCTTCTCCTCCTACTAATTATTAAATATTTATCACATTCAATTAATTTCTAGTTAACCTTCTGACGACTGCCGGGCATGCATGGATGTATAATTTAATGGCAATATTTGTATTCATGCCAAGGAACTTGAAAATGATGTGTATAAGCATGAAGAATATCGCATATAATACAATTTAATTGGATGGTCAACCTCTCAATTAATGTTGAAATGTTGTTCATGTGACATTTTTATTATTCTAGTGTTTTCCTCCATTCCTTCGAGAGTTCATTTTAGCTTTATTTTATTAGAAGAGACGAATCTACATATTCATTTTTTAGGAGTTTCGATCCAATCTATCCTTGTATTTTTTACTATAGAGAAAATTATGTTAACATCCTATAATTTAATAATGAAAATTGTGCTTGCTTATCAAGTTTTGAAAAAACTATAGTTTAGATATTGAGTAAATTTTAAATTTTAAATTTGATGAAAAAACCAAACATATAATATATCATAAACTCAAACAAAAAATAAATAGAATCAAGCACAATTTATCTCTCAATATATTATTTTATCTGTCCTTAGGAGGATTTGAATCAAAATCAAGATCTAGTGTTTTTAATCAAAATTTTCTCTTCTCATGGCAATCTGAACCTAAATCCAAAGCAATTAGTCATAATTTTTTTAAATTCACTTAGAAAAATCCCCAAATTAAAGTTAAAGCTTAGGAAGAACTTTAATTTTTTTTCTCTCTTCTTCTTGATTTGGGCTTTGTACATTGTGTTTTGGTTAAACGGTGTTATTTTGTTGTTTTTATTTTTTGATTTGGAACCGAAAAGTTTTATTAGTTTTTTGTTTCTGATCTAAGAGTTTTATGTTGATAAACGTTAGATGTTCCTCCATAGGAGACTGGAGTTATGAGGAAGGAAGTTACCAAGAATAAGCTTGAACTAGTATGTCACCTATCAGATTTCTAGATGATGTTTCTCCATTTTATGTATTCATATTGATTATTATATCCCTTTTAGAGTAAAACAAATTATTTCATGCTACTTTGCCAAAAATCTGAAAATACATTTGCTAGTGGCAGTTCACTGTAGAGTTTGTTGATATTGCTATAAAAATGAAATGGACCCTTTCATTCTTTTTATTTTTCTTTTTGGAACATCATTTAATTGTGATGTATTATTGATCTAGATCAATACCTTTAACTCATCATTAATATTTTGATGGTGTATGCTAGTTTTCATTTAAAAAAAAATTTTTTGTTGAATGATAATTGAAGTAGGGCTATCGTGAAAATACAGATTTTACCATGTGTAGAACCTGTGGGCATGCTTGGTATGAATTCAAAACTGATAGGGGAAGGACTAATATTAATGAATTGAGACCTTTTATTTAGTAAGTATAATATTAACATGTTGCTATTTTTAAACAATTTTCTCTTATACTCTTATATAAACTGATAGAGTGAGTTATTTTTATAGACAACATCATTAATTCTTACTATCCTAAAATTCATATCTGATCAAATCTTAAATTTTCTAATTATAAGATGAATAATTTGTTATGTGGTTTAAAACACATATAAGCATTACTTAATAATTTTTAACTCTCATAATACATAATTTTATTACACATTTCTCTTTAACTGTTAATGGTTATAATCATGTACCAAGTTTATCAAATAGGAGGCATTGCTAATGATAGTTTATTATATAAAGTTAGAAGAGGTGATTGAATTGCAATATCATAACAAGCAGAATATAGACTTTTTATTTAAATGATATTGGTATGATACTACCGATAGAGGAATCAAAGTGAATTCTCACCATGATTTGATCGAAATTAATACAAAGGCTAGACTTCGTAACATCGACAATGTCTTCGTTTTTTTTCCAAGTAATACCAATAAGTTTATCGCACATGCACTCTTTCCTTTAAAAAGAATTGTTTTAGAGTTGATTGATTATCCATTATGAAAACCAAACCTAGGGGTTATGTCTAAGTTGTTCAAAATAGTAACGATGAAGGTTGTAGGGGACAATGTCTTTCAAATTGATGAGTTAATTGATCCATATCAAATTGCTCCATCTACCAACTTAGAAAAAAATTCAGATTTTCATGTTGCTGAGATTACTTTTGTTGATGTTAATGCCGAGAAGTTAAATGATATATTAAGAACCGGTGGACATACAGAAGTTAATGAAGATGATGAGATCAACAATCTTCAATTCAATGAAGAAAATGATGATGGACATGACGATGATGAGAAAGATGATGAAGAAGAAGAAGACAATACAAATTAAAAAGAATTCGAGCTGATTTGATTTTATATGTAAAACATTAATATGTAATAAAATTGATATTAATATACTTTTTTAACATGTTATTGCTTCATAATGAACTATTGTTAACACAATTGAAACATTTATTTTTATGATTTCACTATTTTGTTATTAAATAGAATTGATGTTACTGTATTGTAATTTTGTTGTATTTGTAGGATGGAGAGATAAGAAATACAAAAATATTAGGAAAAAAAATTTGTTTTATACTAGTAGAAATACCGTCGAAATATGAAATACCAATGGAATTACTAACTAACTTACTCCTTTAGAGAGTTTCATAGGGTTGGAAAAAATTTACAGGACTTTATCACTGTTTTATACTAACAAAAATACCAATGACGTGTGAATTATGGACGAACTTAGTCTCTTGAAGAGTTCCAAAAAGTTGGAAAAAAATTATAGGACTTTGCCACTAAATATTTAAATCACCGACTAAATTACTAACAGAATAAAATGTCATCGGAACATTTTAGAGGGTTCAAAAAAAAGTTCGGTGTTAATTACTGATAGAATTATCAATAGACTGTAAATATTATTAAATATTCAATTTTCTATCAATAATTACATCAATAATAAATGACATGTTATTTTTACCGACAGAAAAATCATCAATAATATCATTAGAGAATAAGCTCAATGAATAATAGACCAAAATCCCTAATTCTAGAACCCTCCTTCTCTCTCCTTCTCTCTCTCTCTCTCCTCTTTTTCCCCTCTCCTCTCAGACGACCACCTTCCTCACCAGTCTAACTTCAGCCAATGATAGCAGCTCGGGCCACAGAACATTGACGACTTTCTCTTCTCCTCCAGCGACAACAGCCTAACATCTCCTTGTCATTTTCTCCAGCATCGTAAGTCAAAACAATCTACCATTGAAAGTCAAAATAAGTTAGAAAACACGCGGGCTCATGGTCTCATTTCTCGCCCAAAAAAGTCCATCCAGTGGCTGTTCTTGAATGTGAAAAATATCCCAAAAGTTTTTAGAACAAAAATTCACATTATGATGAAAAAATTTATGATGAAAAAATGTTAATTTAAACTGGTCTTTAAAAAAAAAATCGAATCCCCTTCAAGTTCAAAATTCAAAAAATATGAAAAAGTTAAAGAAAGTAGTTGAAGAAATAAAAAAAAATATATAAGAAATTTTGAATTCCATTTAAACTCAGAAAAAATATAAAAAATTGAAAATTTCAAGTTTTATGGTTTTTTATTCAATCATCCACCGTCAATTTTGTTTATTACAATCTAGATTTAATAGATTTTTAAATTCTAAAGTTGTCATGTAGGTATTTAATAGAATATTTCAACTTATATGGATTGAAAGTAGGTAAAAACAAATGCTAATAAAAACACTGGTACAGTTAAAGAACAAAATTGATGAATGGTGGATGCAATTTTACCGTGATGGTAATATGAATATAAAATTATTAGTTCCTGTTTTACTTTCTTTTTTTACGGTTGATTTGTTTTTTAAAGGCGTGTTAAGGATTGTTACGATGAATTAGTTGTCAATGATTTGGCTTGATGTTGAGATAAATATCATGGTTTGATTAAACGTAATGAATATAGTTCCTACATTTGATTATGTGGTAAATTTATGAGCAAAAAAAAAATCAATTGATTTGCGGCATGGGTTATTGATGTATATTTACAAGTTTTAAAATTTTAGATAGGCTATTATAAATGGGCGGTGCTACCAAATCTTTTTTTAAAATAGAATATAGTGATAATTTTATTAATTTTTTTTATCAAATTTGTTTAGATGAGAAAAAGAAGGTTAGTAGAGACAAAGATGAACAAGAGCACTAGTTCTTTAGGCAGCGCTTCTGATAAATATGAGTAGGTGGTTCCGCTAGGAGCCGACTATGATGAGGCATCTCGGGTACTTTTTTTCGACATAATCTCGTCGAGTGCGAGTGTGATTCACAGAGCGGGTGTCTCTTTTGAGCAAGATGTTTACATTGGGAAGTATATTGCTCAAAGGAAACCCGACCACAACATATAAGTTTATTTTTCTTTCCTGCATGATAAAAAATTAAACAACAATGGATAAAGTTTGAATAATTAATTTAATGAACGAATTGAAACTCAGGTTTATAAATGTTGAGGTTTCTCGCACGATAGCATCGGTAATGAAATCATTAATGGAAATGTCTTTGTTTCAATGAAGTCAAGTTCTCTGAAATCTTGAATGGAAGTCTATGATTGATGCTTGGTTCGGAAAGTTTAAGGTTAATATATACATAAACAATTATTTTTTTAATATTTAATAAACTAATTATTTTATAAAATTGACATGTAAGGAAAAAATTTATTGGAAGAAGGTTAACAACAGCGTGGCCAAGAGAGTATGAGAGAATCATAAAGCCATGAAGTAAGATTGAATTCAAATTGTGATAATTTTTTAAAAAAATATTAAATTTTTTTTTTATTTTATTTGATTTTTTTATTAACCACGTTACATGATTTTTGATACAATATAAAAAAAAAAGTAAAGAAATATGCAAAAAAAATAAAGGTATTCTAAAATGAAAAGACGAGTCAAATCAATTGATTAAATATGTGAAAGGATTTCAAACCTTCATACATCATAAAGGGTATTTGGGACTATTATCTCTAGCACTATCATCATAACAATTAACAACAATCAAATTAGCAGATTATAAATCTGTGAAGACTTGGCAAGTAAATGCCAAAGACCCAGACCAGCTGAACGGTCGTCTCGCGAACACGTGACTTAAGTGGACTAAAGATGTGAAAGCATACACTAGCCGAGCTAATCACAAACCGACGAAAGCATGTTAGATATAAGTAACAAATCTATATGGAGACCAAACTCCATTGACGATTGAAAAAGAAAAAAGAAAAAAAAAGTAAATTACTTTTTATTTTTTATTTATTTTGATATAGTTGTCAATGTCATGTATAATTAATTAAGTACGCGTGATGGGAACGCCACTTTTCCCTGCAAATTCTTTCTTAGAGTACTTTCCGAGCAATTTTGTTAAGGAATTGTGATTTCTGCTTAAATTCTTTCTTTCCGTACAATTTTATTATAATAGAATGGACTAAATTTGCATGTTTTAGCATTGGCGGGAACTAGGATTAAATATTTTTAAGGGACCAATCTAATAATTTTAAATATTTATAAAAGTACACGTACAAAATAAATTGAGGACCCTTTCTATCTTATCTCAATAAACAAAAAAAATATCGTAAAAAATTAAAAAAATAAGAGATAAATATAAATTAAAATATTCAATCACACAAAATAACATATTTACCCGATTATGTTTATTGAACTTTTTTTTATTGAAATCGATAAAATATAATAAAAATAGAAACACAAATGAAACTGATTTAGCAAATCCACACCCTAAAAAAGTATTACGCAAGGCCGAACACATAAGAAATAATATTTTAAAATGAATATTCTTTATTTTAAAAAATAAAGTTCATTTGTATAAAAAAATTATAGATATATTATAATAGTATCTTCAAAAATCAAACATAAGCAAAATAATTTTTAAAAAAACTTCTATTAAAAAAAGACATGCAAAACCTGTGATCAAGTCATGATATTGAGATAAACTTATAGAAACGAAATCAAAGATAATCACAAAACCAATATTAAAAAAAAATGCAAAATGATAAGATCATCAAAAGAAAATTAGCAAAAAAAGATGTTGAATAACATTAACTATTCAAATTTGTGACCCGGGTTATTAGATCAGAAGCTCTACAAATAAAAAAATATAAAATCGAATTCCCAACAAATCAAATGTGAAAACATGAAACCAGGAAAACAAAATCAATTACACAAAATGATCTAAAAAAAATTAATTAAAAGAATGAGGGTGAAAAAAAATAAACTAGAGAGAAAAACAAAAATTTTCAAACGAAGGGTCAAATTGAATTGAAAAATAGCTTTAACAAAAGGGAAAACAAATCAAAAAAATGAGAGTCAAATTAAAAAAATAAAACAACATAAACTTTGATTGAAAAATGAAATAGAAAGCCAATAAAATTTTAACAAAAGAGCCAAGAAAAGAAATTAAAAATTAAAAGAATACGGAATAAAATGAAAAAAATATGAGAATTTATAATTGAAGGACACATTTGAAAAATTAAAAGAATAAGAATCATTTTCTTAATCATAACATGAAGAATTACAAATTAATTTCTTAAATCCACTTCAAATTTCGATCCAAACACACACACACACCATTAACATCTTTTCCATACCATAATTCAATCATTCTTGTTCAAGATCCAGCCTTCAACCTTTGATTATCTATCTACAAATTAGCGAAGATGAGTTGGCAGCCAACACCTAAGCTGAATTCCAACTAAGATTCATCAAGAAAATCTTCAAGGATTTGATTTTCACGAAGTTGGTGATTGTTTTCTTTCATAAATGGATACTCTATATAAGGAGCCTTCTCCCAATATTTAAAAGCAGAACTTACATAGAAGAGTTTCTCTGCAGAAGCCATCAAATACTTAACCCCTTGTAACATACTCAAATTTTCCTATAACCTTCTATATTATCATTCATCTTGTATAAAGATACATACGTTTTGGATCCGAACTTCTACAACCATTATCTCCTGAATTAAATTCAATACAAATTTTCAGTAAGGTTCCTTTAAACCTTACTTTCAATATATATTTTATTTAAATTCTATTTGTATTTTTATTTCCACAAACTTAAGTATGCTCTGTGTTTGATAGAGAATCTTGTCATTTCTAGACTTACCTCTTCACTCACATCAAAAATTTATTTATACCTTTTATTTTGTTTTACAATATATATATATATATATATATATATATATATATATATATATATATAAATCATAACCCATCAATTTTTTTACCTCTAATTTATAAAATATATTAAATTTTCAAAAAATTATCTTTTGAAAGTAATTTATGATTATTTCATGATTTTTGATACTTTTATTTTATTTCATGTAATTCTTTATAATAAAAATGAAAAATTAAAATACAAAGAAAAATGAAGATAAAATGAAAAAAAATTAGGGTGTGAATCGATGAGCAAAAAGAAACTAAAATGATGGAGATGAAATAATATGAAGAGAAATTACACAAATGAAGAAAAGAAAAATAAATAGAGAATCAAATAAATTTGGAAAAATTGAAAAAAAAAGAGATTTGAAACAATTAAAAAAACTTTAATTAATTTCTTACCATAAAGTTTTCCTATTAAAAATTCACATTCAAGAAAAAAAATAATATTTATTTATTTTAACAAAGACTCCAAAAAGGAGGAGAAAACCCTAAGGAAGGACATTAGAAAAACCTTACAGAAAAAACTCCTTATAAAGAAGCAATCTAGCCAACTATAATAATAATAAAAAATGGATGGCAAAACCCTAGCAACTTAATTATAAAAAAAACTAAAAAATATGGCAAAATCACTTTATATAATAGTATAGAGAAATCAGTTTTGATTTTAATAGTATTCCGTAGTTATTTTTTTTTATTGTTATTATTTTGGTCCTTTGGATTTTTTTTAATTGTGGTCCTTGAATTATTATTTTTTTCAATTTATTTCTTTAATATTGTGTTTATTAGGGATTAGGCTTGACAATTTGTTTTAATTGCCTAGATATAAGGATATCATGGTATTGAGAAAAAAAATTCCTTTTTTTTTTTGCTAGCATCACGGACTGAATTGACAATAAGGAGAAAATGTTCACCCCCGATTTTTTTTGTTCTTTGATTTTTTTATTAGTATATTTTTTTTCGAATTGATCCTTTCACATTAAATTTTTATGAGATTGGATTTGATGGTTTATTTCAGTTAATTAGGTATAAAGATCTTGCAATGAAAAAAATAGGTTGTTTACAACAACTAGATTGGATTTGATAGTTTTTTTTCGATTAACTAGGTATAAAAAACTAGTAATGAAAAAATAGTTAATGTTTCAATTGACAAAATGAAATTTAGTTTCATTAGTTTAAAACAATTAAAACTTTGAAAATCAAAACAAATGTTCAACCCTATTTTTTGCAAGGCGAGGGACTAAATTGAACAAGCAGAGTAAAAATAAATGGTATGTAACGCATACCTTAGTGTGTAAAGTGGGACGTTGCATCATGGGAGTGTTTATGATGGCCACTAATCTCCAAAGGCTTCCTTTATTGGCGCCGCTAGAATCATCTCGGAGGGGTCTTTATTATGCGATGACAAGTGTTGGGGAAGAAAAACAGTGTCGTTTCAGCCAACCACTATACTTTCATTTCTTTCTCTCTCTTTTATATATCCTCTTCTCAATTGTTTCACCTTACTTTGTCAAAAATACCAGAGTATGTTGTAAAATTTTTCTTATATCAAATTTTATTTTTATTATTTTGATATTTTGATTTATTATTTTTTTAATTTCATTTTTCATCATTAACTTGAATATTAGAGATTGAATTTCATGATTTTTTTTGCTTGTTTTCTATAGGGTGATTCTGGTCTTATAAATTAAATTGCAGGGAATTTTTTTAGGTTTTTTTTTATTTTTTTAATTTTAACTTTTAATGTTTAATTAATTAAGAATTGAGTTATATATAGTTTTATTTATTTTTATGGAATTATCTCTATCTTAATAATTAATATTTTTAATTATTGTCAAACTAAAATGCTACTTTTTTTTTTTACTCGTTATACACCAGGCTATCAGAGATCCCTATGAATATATATTTATGAATTTTTAAAACTAAGAACTTCATGTGAATTGTGAACTACTTTTCTAAGGAACAAAA
>Ga0307517_10012478_pt1 | contig 11653 bp, 3 predicted proteins | sample 23_EM_MG_FD_194515 | JGI IMG/M metagenome (GOLD analysis project Ga0307517, IMG submission 194515) | Populus trichocarpa ectomycorrhiza microbial communities from riparian zone in the Pacific Northwest, United States - 23_EM | ecosystem: Host-associated > Plants > Roots > Unclassified | place... | reverse complement strand
ACTTTACGGGTCAATTTATAATCTTGATTGAGCTCGGGTGAGACCGTTAAATAAAATCAACTGTAATTATTTTTTAAAATTATTCTAAAAAAATAACATCATTTCTCGGAGACGAACGTTTTTTAAAAAAATAATAGTCACTATATGGATTCTAGTGGAATAATATTTTTTTAGAGAATCTACTATGTGCGGATGTATAAACGATTAAGATCTTTGTTTCCTAAATAATGTAGGATTAGTGACAATATTATATCCCCCAAGCGAGGAACTTGGGTAATTGTATATGATTGACGTTTCTATAGATGATGTTAATGATGATATTTGCTTATATCATTATATGACAGGTCCTTCAAGAGATATTGTGCCACATGAATCATATAATAAATTTTGTTTTTTAAAAAAACATCTCTCAAAAAAAAATATTGATTTTTGTGCTTATAAACGGTTACACGAAGAAAATGGGCACATTCCTTGTTTAAAACAAGTTCCTTACATAAACCATAAATTAACGAAGCATAAGAGGAGAGTAACATTGAACAGTATTTTATTATTTTGTTTTTTTTTAATATTATTTTTTATTGAGTTTATTAGATATTCAATATTTTTATTTTTTTATGGGATTATTTCGGTTTCATTATCTAATCGTGAATTTAACAAATTAAACCAGATTAACCCGAGTTAATCTAATAAATTATCATCTAATTTTATTTTTTAAATATCATCTTGATTTTTTATAGTTAAATTATATATTTACTGATTTTATGAATTGCTTTTAACTTATCAAATCAATTAGATCACACTGCATCATTCGCACATGATCTAATACAATACTAATTAATAAAGAAATTCGCACATGATCTAATACAATACTAATTAACAAAGAAATTATAAATTAGATTCTTAAGGTTTCAAAACATCTCATGCATGCTTTTGTACATGTCTTTTTTAGTGAATTTTATCAAATTTTATTTAGGATAACTTGATTTTATTTCATAATCCAAATGAAAAATACAAATGAGAACAATTTTAATAGACTCAACGAGCATTCAATGTCTTTTGATCTGGTTAGATTGAATTTCTACCTAGTTTGACCTCAAGAGGTTTATAAAAATTGATATGATGAATTTTTTTTAACTTTTTTATTTATTTTATGAAGTTTTAATTTTATTTTTTAATATAATATATAAACTTATATCCTATTTTTTTTATTAAATTTAAAATTTAAACAATGTTTTATAGTTTTATGATTTATTGATAAAAATATAATTTATTTTAAAATTTTGATTATATTTTTGAAAATCTAATTTAATTTTTTTTAAAAAAAAGATCAGGAGTATCCGTTGACGTGATCTGACCGGATCAGATTCTAAACGGAGCAATGAATTTAAATATTTTGAATTGGAATCGGATGTGCAAAATTAGCTCCAAAAATATTGATCCTTCGTTTTGACATCCCAGTAAAATCGTCCGGTTTTGGATTAAATTGGGAATTAAGTGAAAGATTAAGGACAAAAACGAGGTTTCACAAAATACTCCATATGGGCTCCACGTGATGAGATCCACCTGATCGAACTAAAATATTGACTATCCGTTCCTACCTGATACCGCCCACAGCAAAGGCACGTTACGAAACTTCATTCCTACGCTCTGTCATGGAGATTGGCAAACACGATCCAGTAGCTCTTTAGTTCCTAGCCCCAGCGCGTGTTTTAGACAAAAAATAGAGCGCGTGTCTTTGAGGGATCTAGAGCTCCTACACTACAATAAAAGTCCTGACTTGGTGGAACCCACGGCGTCGTATCTGCCTCGGAAATGTAACGGAAACTTGTAGCTTTTATGGGGTAATTAATATCAGTCCCTCAATTATTAAAATAATTTCATTTCGGCTCTTGCATTACACATTTTTACACTTTTTGTCATGAAATCATCATTGACCTGACAATTAAGTTTCTTCATGTATTTCATAAGAGCATAAATAAATAGTTTTTATTTTTATAATATAAGATATAGTTTTAGCCATGATTTTGAAAAAAATAAAATTAATTACTGTCCTGATCGTAGATAATATACCACAATTGTACATCAATTAGATCTCTTACTTCAAATATATGGGATGGATTTAGGAAAATGAATTTTTTTTTTCCGAATGGAGCACAATTAGAGAAGTTGATTTTACAATTAGTGATAGTGGAAGGGTGAAATTGAAAAGAATAATTTGAAAATCGTATGAAAGTTATGGGATGGATTTAGTAGTTACACCCAGCAATCTAAGACTATCAAATCAAACTTGGCAGCTCAAACCGAAGTCACTCACATAACCGTCGAAATTTAGCATTTTGGTCGATTAGACAGAACGATTCATCGTTGACTCAGACTCCGTTTCATCTCGGTGAGCCAGTACTGTACTCATAAACATAAAAGTATACCATGTTTCAATCTTCCATGGTTCCTATCATTCATTAATTTGTTTGGTTGCTGAGAAACTGAAGGGAAAAAATCAATGAAATGAATTGAAACAAGTGTTTTTGGGGTTTAGATTTTTGTTTCCCTTCTGGGTTTTGAGTAAACAGCGTAACGGCAAGCAAAAACACTCTGATTGCTGCATATGGGTTGTTTTAAATGTGGATTTTCTTCGTTTTCTTTCATTTTGTTGGTGATTAAACCGACCCAATTTCATATTTGCTTCTTTTTTTTGCCTTGTATTTAATGACAATTGTTGTTTTTGGCATGAAGTTCTGATTTTTCTTTTCTTGTTGTTCAGTTTAAAACAGGGAGTTACTATATTGGTTTGCCGAGTTTGTTGTTGGGGAATGAAAAATGCCTTGTCAAGAGATAAAGTCGTGGGCTTTTGATGAACTAGTTGGTGCATATCTTGATCTTGCTATTGCATATTTTCTGTTATGTGCATCGACTTTTGCTTTTTTTGCCGAGAAATTTCTGGGTTTATTTGGATTGTGTTTGCCATGCCCCTGTAATGGACTTTTTGGTGACCACAATAGAAATAAGTGCTGGCGAAGCGTGTTAGCTGATAGACCATCAGAGAATATATCTTCTGTTCAGTTCTCTGTTAAGAGTAGGTTCCCTTTTGATTCTATGTGGGACAAACACTTGAATTTTGAGTCGAGTGTTGGGACGATAAACGAAGTAAATTGTGGAAGTGACAATGCTGGATTAGAAGGCGAAGCCTGGTGTGGCTCACTTAGGGAGAGGAAGAGTGGAAAGGGAGTTGAGAGATCTGTAGTCAATGTGAGGGATGTGAAAGAAGGGAAGTTTGATGTTAAAGAGAGGGGGTTTTCAATCCAGAAGGGGAGATATCTTAGGAGACGCAGAAAAGTGGCTGCTGATAAAGGGCTGTTTTCTTCTGTTTCGTCATATGATCATCCACAGTCAAATTCTCGAACTCATCCTCAATCTCCAGCCAGTGTCAATAAATTGATGAATAAGCATCATGAAGGTGACATGGTTCCTGCTAGTTCTGGTGCTGATGCTCTGCATTTTGAGGGTAAAGAAAATATTTTCAAATGCTATATTTATTTAGTTCTAGTTTGATTCTAGCATGTTTCTTGTGTTTTACTTTAAACCAATTTTACAGTATGAAAGGTATATGCAATTCATTTGTTTTGTTCTGTGAGTTACAGTCAAAATTAAGAAAGTTGAGAAGCCATATAACATTATAATATTTTTTTTGGTTAGTAACAAGTTCTCTTCACATAAATAGAACTTAAGCCCCCGTTTATGTTTAGGAAAACAACAAATTTTTTGACTTTTCAATGTTTGGTAACCTGTTCAAGAGAAAACATTTTCTTGTCATAGGAAAAATTAGCTTTAAAGGAAAACACTTTCCAAAACTTTTTTAAAAAATGACTAAATATTTTTATATTTTATTATTATTATTATTTGTTTTATTTGAAATAATTTATGAAATTTGAATTATTTTTTTAATTTCACTTTCTTTCAACTTTTATATCTTTCAGATTCAATTCTCATTTATGTCAATGCTTCTTGTTTTATTCGAAATAAATGAAGTTGGAATTTTTATTCAATCTCGTCCTGTAATTTTTTTATTTGTCATATTTGATTCATATTCTTTCGATTTCTATTTGTTTTATTTAAAATAATTTTTGAAATTGATTTTTTATATATATAATATTCTCCTTCAACTTTTTCATCTATCATATTTGGTCTTTATTCTTTTAATAAACTTGAAAATAAAATAAAATATTAATAAGTTATTTTCCAGTTTATTTTTCACGACATAGCCAAACAATGAAACTGTTTCTCAGCTAATTTTCCGTAACATTATCTAAACATCACAAAATAATACATTTTCTATAGAAATTACTGTAAAAAAAAAACTATTTTCTAACGAATAAACAGGCCTTAACTGAAAATTGGTAATTTTACTCATTCAAATATTACTAGGAAGATCCATGTGGTAGAATTGAACCTTAAGTTCATTCAGATCCTTGAGGAATTTTAAAGCAAGAAAAGAGTTGACCACGTAATAAGTATGGTATGTCAAGGAATAGTGGCTGAATCTCTTTGTGGTGAATGGCCCTTGTATTCCCACCCGCGTATCAGGGGAGGAAGGTCCATATAAACCTTTCTGTTTTTAGGAGATAGCATTTAAGATTTTTTTTTTATTATTTGAGAGTTACGCGGAACAAACCTTCTATGCTTTTAAGATGTGTTTTGAACATGAGCAAGAATGCACTAACATGCTTTGAGTATTCACATGCTAATGCCATTTCTGCGCATTCTTGTTCTGCTTCTAATGTGAATGGTTATGTGGTTTCAGATAGCAAGGAGTCTTCAGTGGATACTGGATTTGTGGGAACAGTCTCTAATGATTTTGAATCAAATGAACCTCTTGGTGAAAATAAGCCCATGGAAAAGGCTGCACCGCTTGGTGATGATTTGAAATGCAAAGCACAAGGAGAGCCTTGCTTTGATGGTGAAGAAAAACATGGTATTAGAGTCTTGGAACAAGCATCAGAAGAAGAACACGCTGCTTTTTCAGCTTTGTACCTGGAGCTCGAGAAAGAGAGAAGTGCTGCTGCTTCTGCAGCAGACGAGGCCATGGCTATGATTCTGCGTCTCCAAGAAGATAAGGCATTGATAGAAATGGAAGCTAGGCAATACCATAGGATGATTGAGGAAAAGTCTGCTTATGATCTTGAAGAAATGAACATTCTCAAAGAGATCCTCCTAAGGAGAGAGAGGGAGAAGCATTTCTTGGAGAAGGAAGTTGAAACTTACAGGCAAGTGATTTTTGGGAATGAGGAGTGGGAATCTGATGTGCAAGACATAGGAACCACGCATGAACAAATGGCTTCTTCGCAATATTCACGTGAGGATCCATTTCTGGTGCTGCAGAGGATTAGTGAATCCATTGACGAGAAAGAGAAGGGAGAAGATTCAAACAAATTTTTAAGATCCAAGGTTCAATCCATTGAATCACAAAGTTGTGCTCTTGCTTTTGGGAAAGAATTACCAATTCCAGAGTTGGATGAAGTTGAATCTTTGAAAGGACGGTGCATTCATAGGCACCCAGGCATTGACAAACTTCGCCGACATTTATCAATGGACAATGATGGGACTCAAGAGGAATTTGAAGAGAAAGAACTGCTATCACCTGACAATAGTCTATTTGATCAACTAAGAGAGCCACAAATTATGGAGTCATGCTCACAATTTGACTTGTCAACTCGGGGTTGTAATTTGAATGAGAAAACCATTTCTACATCCGTGGAAGCACAGCAGCAAATTGATCAAAGTGATTGCATTAATGCAGGTCACGGGTTGGCGTCAAAGACAACAGAGACTTGTGACCAAACTAGGATTATTTTCCCGTATAATTGTGATGATTCAGAGAAGCATGCAAGAGATTCATCTGATGCAGAATTTGATTTGGGTTCCCTTGTTCATGATGTTCATGTCATTGATGATAAAACCAATTTGTCTTGTGGAATTAATGAAAATGGAAGTGAAAAGTTGTCCGTGAGTGCTGCGTCAGACATCCCAAGAACTTGTGGCAGTCCAAGGATAAGTTGGGCTGAGCAAGATGTCCGCAAAAGCTGTTCTGATATGACTAATGGATTGCCGCCATTGGGTAGCTCAAAAGGCAAATTCTTGACTTCTGATTTGAGAAGAAATTCCATGTCTGCAGTTGATTATGAAAGATTTAAAATTGACAGTGAAGTTGGGTGGCTGAGAGAGAGGCTACGAATCATTCAAGTGGGAAGAGAACAGCTCAATATCTCTATGGAGAACAGGGAAAAGAAAAAGGTCCAGTTGCAACTTTTGGAGAATACAGTGAGTCAGCTTCGAGAGATTCAGCAATCAACAGAGCATGGACAGGCTGTTCGTCAGGCTTCACTGCCCCCTCTTTCGTATAAGGTAATGATTTTTCTCTTAATTAAATTTGGTCTGCTGCGTGACCAAGTCTTCGAATCATTCTGTGCTTGTTTAACATGCATGGTCATCTAATTTTGATAAATACATGCATGATTGTGTGAATGACGAACCTTTATGATCTGGTTACCGTCAAATTAAGCTGAGTTCCAAATCATTACTGTTCCCATTGCTTCCACCATCTCCGCTTTTTTCTCATGGCTGATGCTGATCTGTGTACTGCAACTTATTTCTGCAACAGTTTCTGCTTATCACTAAAGCCTTTTATTTTTTCAGGTCATGTCGAAGAAAAGGCAGTGGCGAAGTGCTTCTTTGGGAGTGCATAGGAGCACTTAAAATGACTTTTCATGGTCTGACGATTCATGCTGATCATGGATTTTTCAGATAGTGCTTCTTCAATTTTGATCAATGGATAAATTCTGCAGATATCGCTAGTGGTCAATATCTTGCTAGGAGCTGCTAGCCGAACGAGACACCAATGACAAAGCCTCAGAAGCCAAACTGTTTGGGTTTGGCTCCATGGATCCATTCTGCTCAATCATAAACCAAATCCGCCTTCGTATCAATATATTTTACATCCTTCTGTACTACTTCCATCCTCGTTATCTTGGAAACCCAGTTTAGGGAAGCTATCTAGCCTTCCAGTACCACTTGAACACGCAAACTTTCTTCTTGAGGTTGAACTTTGCACGTAGCAAGTACCACTTGGAACGAAAATCTCTGCAACACTTTGGTTTTATATAGATTGATTTTGAGCTCAATCGTTTTGAGTAAATATTATTATGGTTTGTAATAAATAAACAAAAAAGGGGAACTTCGCAGCTTGTAGCTTTTGACAGGGGCAACTATTGACTATGGCGTACAAATCAACACTTATCAATTGTGATGTAAATTGACCAATCTAAAACATAGAAAGTAAGATGACATCTGTTATAAACACGAGACAAAACAATGGTTTTGCCTTTGAAATATGTTGCAATTTTTCTCCATGCTTCGCTTCATCCTGCGACAGAAATATATTTTAAAAATATTAGAGAGAGCCATCTACAAATATAACTCATTAAAAGCCCAGTTTTCCCATAGGAAATGGAAAATAAATTTTTGGGTGTTTGTTATTGTAGTATAATGAAAATATATTAAAATAATTTATTTTAGATTGTTTTTTATTTTTAATATTATTATATTAAAATCATTAGAAATTATTAAAAAAACATTAATTTGATGTTTTTTTAAGCTAAATGTATTTTACTCATTTCTTGATGCAAAAGATTTTTTTTAATACACTACAAATTGAAAAATGTAAATGATAGAATAATATTCCATCAGCATTTAGGAAGAAATCCCACTAGTATTTGAATTGCCGATAGAACTTCTAAGGGAAAACTATTGTCGATTAGTTGTTCATCAGGAATTGTCATTTCATCAACATTTCTATTAGCAACTGAAGTTGTAGACAAAAACGTTAATGAATTATTCGGATAAAAAAATCAGATTTTTCTACTTATTTTTTGTCGACAAGTTCATCAAGAATTAATTTTCGAGGGAATTTTTAATCACCAATTTTATCAAAAATTCCCAAACCTTCCTTAACTTTCCAATGAAATAGGTGTGAAATCATCAATTAAAATGCCAATGGAATAGAGCTATTCTTTGATGATTGTGTTGATGTTTTCACCAACTTTTTTGGCTAGTTGTTATAATTCTCTAGCCAACCTAAATATACAACAATAACAACACGAAGAATCATCAAACCAATAATTGATCATATTAAACCTACAACCATAACAATAATAAAAACTTGTAGAAATATTGAAATAATGAACACGTCTTCAAAAATTGTCCAAAATATATAATTATAACGTATCATAAAGCACCAATAAATATTTTACACAATTTTAATTTTATTATATAATGAAACATCATATTTAAATCAATTCAAAGCCTTTTAATTAGAATCTTCCTCTTCAGGGTAATCACGCAACTTGACTTAAAATTCAATTTGATTTAAGAAGAAGATGTATTATATATGCATAGAAAATTTGAAATAGATGGACATCAAACATTAATAAAGCATTTTAACAATGCAAATAGTGATGCTCTTATCAACTAGGGCTTGTTCTAAAAGGATAAATTTTATTGGCACTTTAAGCCAAACCACCCTTGAAGTTTTAACTTCTCACAAAAAAAAGTTTTGTTTCTTTATTTGTGTGGGATAGAGCTTTTCTAGAGAATTTTAAATTTCACCAAAACATCCAAGAATTTTTTGAAATCAATTTTTTAATCACCTATAATTTATTTAAAACATATTAATATTCCATATTAAAGAACTTCTGTTGAAAATCAAATTTAGTTAAAGTTTTAACCTAAACAATAAATAGACTCCACTATTACTTTAGTTTTAAATATATTTATTAACAATTTTCTTAAACAATTTTTCTAACAATCCACTAGAGAGAATGCTAGTTCTTACAGCTTCCTTCCATGCCATGAAAAATATAATATAGAAAACAATGTCACTAGGAATTGGCTAATGTGATCAATACTGGAATTGGTGGAACTTTGTTTTTTTATCAACTAATTTAATTCATAACTCCATTAATCTAATTTCATTTAATATAAATCTGATCAAGTATATATTAATAAATTAAAAAAACAAGTAATCCTAATGAGTAACTCAACTGGTCAGGTTTTGGGTTTGCTCTCAAATGATCACGAGTTTGAATCTTCTTACGGCTACTGGAGATTTACATGGTCGTTAACTTCAGGGCCCGTATAATTATTCGAAATACACGCAAGCTAGCTCAAACACCTACGTTGATAAAAAAATAAAAGAAAATAATATCATTTTAAATAAAAATAATACATAAAGTTATCATTCAAATTCAAAGACTAGAATCTATTTTTTTAGTGAGATCCCGAGCCAAACAATAAGGGTGATCATTTTCGATTCGGTTTGGTTTTTATAAAAAAAAATAACCAAACTGAATTAAAAAAAAACAACTGAAACCGGTTCAAACCGGTTTGGCTCGGTTTTTTCAGTTTGGCTCGGTTTTTTTCCGGTTTGGCTTGGTTTTTCTGGTTTGGCTCGGTTTGGGCTCGGTTTGTTTCCAGTTTGGTTTGGTTTTTTTCTGGTTTTTTTTTGTTCAGGTTCGGTTCGGTTCGGTTTTTTCAGTTTCAGGCTTATAAAACTGAAATCGAACCAAACTGGTCGGTTTTTTCAAAATTCTAATCGGTTTAATTGATTATTTTTTACGGTTCAATTTTTTTAGTTATTTTTTTCTGATTTTATCAATTTAATCGATTTTTTGGTTTTTTTTTTCACCCCTACCAAACAACATAGATAAATAAACATCTTTTCAAGAAAAAAAAAAATGGTCTGTTATGCTCTCTTTCTCTGTTATTGTGGGCTTGGTATGTGAGCCGTGGGTTGTTATTGGATTTTCTATAGTACATTTGGGACTTCTTATTTGTGTTGTAATATTTTTCTCCTTATTTTTTTTAATAGGTCTAAATTATCTCATTAATAATAATGACATTGCGACGTTGCTTCCTGTATTAGAAAATTATCTCTATATATTATAAAATCAACACCTTCTAGTTCTATATATATATATATATATATATATATATATATATATTGATTTTGTTTACTTTGAAATTGAAAAGAATGAATTAGATTGTAGATATTGTTTTTCAGAGTGTTTTTTTCTTATTTCATTCTTTTTAACATTGATTTGATTTGGTTTGATTGATTACATATTAATATTTATAATTTATTTTTTATAAAATTATTATAATTTCATGATTTAAATTATAAATTTAACATATTAAATCAGATGAATCTAATATAATATATAACCATCTCAATATTTTTAAAAACATCACTTAATAATTTAATACAATGTTTTGTTCATAAACTTAATAACATATCCGTCTAGTATCATAGACATTCATGTTTGTTTTTTTTAATTTCATTCTAAAACACTGAAATGATTTAAAATTGATTTTAATTTATTTTCTATACGATCTCATTACTCTAGTTACAAATTTAATATGTTAAGCCATGTCAATTCAATACATAGCCGTTTTAATATTTTTTAAAAATATCATTCAATATATTACCATATTAAAATTTTAAAAACTTATCATTAATATATATTATATTTTAAGTTCTTAATTAATTTTTTATTATAAAAAACACGTTAATAATATTTACATATTACGTATTACATTAAATAAATTAATCAGACTCGATACATAATACAATGATGTAATACATCAACCTAGAAACACCTTCCTAAACCCTCGCCACAATTTACATGATCTAGGGACATAACTTGAGGAGCATCGGTGCAATTACTACCATAACTAGAACCCTAAGAAGCCAACCTAACACCTTGCTACCATGACAAGAACAAGGCCTCTCTCTTACAGATACATCTGTTGATGTCTCCCTCCATAACCAATCACTTTCCTCTCTCTTACAACAGCATTTGCTGGGCGAGGTTGGTGGTGACGACAATAAGAATAGGAATTAAATATACTTAAATAAGGAGATTAATGACTTGTTCTAAAGTGATTATGCACTCAATTACTATTGTCTCGCCACCCATTTCTCATCCCCTTCATGTTTTTTGTTGGCCCTTATCCCTTTGTGCTTTTAGACCTTTTATTTATTTATTATTTATTTTATTTTATTTTCTTTGCCGTTTCATAAGGGAAGTCAATAGGGCACGTTTTATTTTTGTCATCTCCTCCGATAAATAATTCAAGTTAAATTCTTAAAAAAAATAATAATAATTTCATCTCCTCTCCATTACCATACCATCATTATTGGACCGTTATAGAGCTGCGGGGCAACTTATATTTCATTAAAATTTGATATTTTTTAGTATTTAGTGATTGTAATGAATTTAAAAAGATAAAAAATATTATTTTAATAAATTTATAAATAAAAAACACTTTAAACGCGACCAAACCGCGCTAGTAATAGTAATGATAAACATGAGTTGCGGGGCAACTTATTTTTCATTAAAATTTGATATTTTTTATTATTTATTAATCGTAATGAATTTAAAAAGTTAAAAAATATTATTTTAATAACTTTATAAACAAAAAAAACACTTTAAACACATCCAAACCGCGCTAGTAATAATAAACATGTTTAATTTGCACTTGATCTCTAACTATATTGTTGCCATAATTATTGAAACCCATTTTTAGCTCCTTTGATTTGGTC
>Ga0307517_10012477_pt1 | contig 11653 bp, 18 predicted proteins | sample 23_EM_MG_FD_194515 | JGI IMG/M metagenome (GOLD analysis project Ga0307517, IMG submission 194515) | Populus trichocarpa ectomycorrhiza microbial communities from riparian zone in the Pacific Northwest, United States - 23_EM | ecosystem: Host-associated > Plants > Roots > Unclassified | place... | reverse complement strand
TTGCGAAGGAAATACGATGCATGGTGTGTCAATGGAGTACATGAACAAGGCAACTATGAAAAAACAACAACCTGCGACGGAAATCGAATGCTCAACGCGACCACCGTTTGCAATCTCGCAGTATCAAAGTGGCTGCCACCGACGTCAAAACCGATCTACAGTCCTCCCCACACACCCCCACGAACTTCCGCCCAAGAGTCCAAATCTCGGTTGAGCTCCTCAACTAGTTGCCCCCGCCACCAATCCCATTCCACGAGTTCTTCCTCCAGGCGAGGACTACAGATCATCTCCCCCCAGGGCCCACCTAACCAGTCCGCGTCCATCGAAATCCCCTCCGCTTCGACGTCCACTAATCCCGAGTATAGAGGCGTGGTATCATCGGGGAAACCATCGGTAACGAAGGGCGACAGAGGGACGTTGGTGGGGACGTCCGATCCGGGATGCGGTGAATGGAGAACCAAATCGAGATCGTTGTTATCCTCTGAGATTTTCCGTATCCGTGGTAAGAGGATCTCCGAAGCGTAAACAGATAGAGTCTGGGAATCCACGTGTGGTTGGACTGACAACTCGACGGGGGTCTTGGGAGCTGGGACAGGGGTTGGTTGTCCAAGGCGACCGATCACACCCGGGTCACCATCTGCCAAGACGGTGTCCTGCTCCAACGATTCACCCACATCCTCTGGGAAATCAAGGACGAAAGAGCTGGGTTCCGACAGGTTGATTTGTCGGAATACCAGCTCGAGTTCTGGTGGTATCGATGCTGACTGGCCGGCAAAGGTGAAGTAGTCTGTGGGTTCATCTGAAGGCTCTGACGCATCGGAGTCGTCTCCTGCGTCCCAGAATGCGGAAAAACGGGAGTGGAGATCCCACGGGTACGCGTCGTCGAAATCCTCAGGATCCTGTTTACGATTGAGGGGGTGAGTCAATGGCAGAATTCAACAGAGAAATCTCGCGCACACAGATCAATAGGTGAGGATAGTGGCAAAACCTCATGTCGTCGTCGACTTTGGCAGGTGGCAGCAGACTCTTACCACCGAGGTCAAAGTAATCGGGGGTGTATGAAGATGTGGGTGGTGTACTTTCGATGGTTGAGGGATAACCAGGCGAATCGAAGGGAGGAGGCAAGTTCGCGTCCAGAGTCAAGGGTTTTAGCATCCGGAGATCCCCCGACGGATGCGGTAACCATCGGTGAGGCCCATGGCAGTAGTTGGAATCGTCCACGACGTCGCCAGTGTCCTCGTCCTCGGGGTCGTGATGAGGTTCCCCTGTTCTCCACAAGTGCTTTACGGTAACCTGAAAACGATCAGGACTACCGATCGGGGACACGTCAACGAGTTCTACGTTTGTGCTATCATCCATTTTGGATCGACGTGAATAGCGAGGGGGAGACGGGGAGGGAGGAAAGGAGGACAAGAGTGACGCCTATGCCGAAGAGACCATGGTGATATTTACGCGGTTATATTACCACGCATGATGCGACAATTAAGGGCTGGCGATACGATCATGCCGTTGTCGCGGTAGCCAGATAAGTGAGTGTGAATATCAAATACCCGGAACGGTTGGCATGACGCTTGCAGAGAACGCAAGAGGATGTAGAGATCCCACCTCAGGTACATCCTCTTCTTGTCATGCGAATGTGGAACGATCAGGCAGTGCCCCGCAACCAGAGCATCGCGACCCGCACCGTTGCCGACAGTCTACGTTCAACGTCGCCGTTCGCATATAAGTCGGTAGGAACCTAATCCCGCACCAATGGTGTGGTCTGGTGGCATAGAGAAGTCTTGGTCCAAGCAAGGCGCCTGCGGCAGAAACCTCGGGCATCACGTGTTGTCCAAAGGAGATGTTGGCCCACATGATAGTCTCTCGACCAAAATAATTTTTTTACAATCTACAGAGCTAGGCTACCTATGGCTAAACGCGCAAACTGAATACGTATTTGTGAGTGCACGGAAGGATGGTCAATGCAAAGGCACCGGGGTAAGTGTCAAGTATAGCACATCCCAGCTGAAGGGACAGATCAGTATCTGTTAGGAATCGCACCCTCGTTCTCCAATTTCCAGTTTCCAATCTCCTGCATCACCTGGGCATCACCAGACTCAAGTTCCGGAGCACTCAGCAACGAGCTAAGCATGAGCCATGGGTCCTTTCCTCCCCCGTAACGAAGGACATCGCCTTTGAACCTCTCTCCGGTCTCCCTACTTAGCGGGTCCCCAGCGAACAGCTTCGACCACACTCGCGAGGCTATCGTCCTGTCGAACAGGTACGAGTAATACGTCGCTCCGTATGGGTAAAGGTGCCCAAATCGGGTCTGCCATGAAGTGCCAGGAACATACGGGATGAGGGACCTCGAACCAAACAAGCTGGCGAGTGCTTTGGTCGAGTCGAAGGAAGGCGAAAGGACTGCCTCTGAGTGATAGATTTGGTCCAGTTCAGCAAGCAATATTTGAGAATGAGTATCGATGTAGTGGCATGGGTCCTCGTCGTGGTTACTCTTGTGCCCGATCCCGAGTTTTCCGTCGATATCAAACAAGGAGAGGACTCTTGATGAGGTTAGGAACGTTTCCATGAGGATGGAGGGCAGTTCCACGAAATCGGTGGCGCACCGGGTCCCCGAAACACTGTGATACTCTGTTTGCCCGAACATCGCTAAGCACACGAAAGGATAGATTGCTCAGTCAGCATAGAAGGGAAACTGTCAGCGCTGGGGTGACTCACAATGCATCGCATGACCCATCTCGTGTGCAAGGGTCAGCACTTGGAACCATTCGAGGGTTGTCGGACCAGTGTTACCGGAACGGGGTGCAAAGTCGCACAATAAGGCGACCACGGGCATCTGAAAAATTCCATCACGCCCACGTCTCCGCATCCGGTGAATTGAGCCAAATTCTCGAGAGAAGGCCAACCGTGGGTCGTTCCACGCCTCCGCAGAAGGGTAATCCCCGGGCTCGTCATCGTCATCCGTCCGACGTGAGCACGACACGGTATAATGAGCCGCCCCGCCAGGTTTCCCTCGACGGTCAAACAAGTCGGCGTAAATGAAGCCAAGGATCTCGTTGTCTTCATCCACAACCTCAAGTTTTCGGACATCTGGATGCCATAATTGCCCATGGGCAACGCTGCCGGGGCGCAGGGTTACGCCGTAAAGGTGTTTAAAAAGCCGCGATAGGCCCATGAAAACGGTCCCGAGAGTGAGGGGAGGTAAGGGGACGGGTGGGGCGGGCGGTTCCGGCGGGCAATAGTAATCACGATCCCAAGGTTGAATGATTGGATTTGGAGGGGTACCAAGGTGTTCTTGTTTACGCTTGCTGAGGTTCTGGAGTGCTTTTTGGGCGTTGGGATGATTCCGTGCCATGAAACCGTCCAGGAAGTGTCTAACATTTTCTGCGTTTCCAAGTCAGCCATCTATTCTTCAGTTTGGGTTTGCCCGTCAGGCCATACCTGGGGACTTGGCCATCTTTCCACCCAGCTCCATATGTGCAAAACTTTGCGATCCAACCAGCCGCGCCAATTCCGCACGAGTCTTGAGTAATTGCTCGAGGAGGTGGAGTTCTTCTTGAGTGCTCGAATTCGACGCTATATACACCTTCCGTCGTGGTTCATCGTTTGGTGCTGACCGCATGATCATCTGTGCCTGCAACGAACCAGGGTACACCTGCAGATCTCGTCTCGTCCAGAAAGCCTGATTCTTCAGCCTGATGCCCATCCCTCGATCCTTCAGCCCATCCAGTTCCTCTGCTCGGATGACCGCTGGTGGTCGTACCCGTAATTCGTCGTTCATAAATTGACGACCCAACACAAGGATTTCGGTGGACAGCGAAACGAACCGATTCCGTTGGACGTCGGGTAGACCAATGGCGCACTTCTCGAAATCCCGCCAGAAAACCAAGGCAGTCTCTTGACCCTCCTTGGTCAATGCATCAAAGAGTTCCGGATCAGCGAACACAGCCTTTAACACCTATTCCGAGTAACCATATAAGCATTCACAGCAGCGGAAATCGCATTTCAAGACGGCCTACATTGTAAAGTCCGACATGGGTATTTAACACGTTCATAAACTCCGATAAACTCTCGTACAGGTTATTCGCGCTCGCGACCCACTTCGGGTCGGGGTGCGCATTCCGGACGAACTCGGCCAGGTCCACAACTGAACACAACAGGTCACTGAGCCTGTCCAAGTTCTTCACCACCTTGAACATCTCGCTCCGCGATTGCGGTGCGCGTAGGACGCGTTCCGTCAGAAGTTGAGCCCGCTGTAGGATGCCGTCGGCGATTGACTCTAGGGCTTGTGGGCTGGTGAGGGACGGGTGACCGAAGATTCCAGTGGAAGGTCCGGAGGTGATTGGACTGCCAGAAGGCATGTCAAAAAATGCTACGAGGTCTCGGTCATTGGATGTTGGTGGTAGGGTAACTGTGGAAGCCATTCGAACTGAAGTCCTGAGGTTGATTCGGATGTCCGTGGTCGCCCTCGTGCGTAAGCCGCCTCGGAATCGGAAAGGAGACCGCGACGCCTTGGATAAAGCATGTTTGGCAGCCCTTGCAAGCATAAATCACCCGTACGTCTCTGGCGAGAGAGACCCTTGTCGAATGCCAGCAGGAATGGAGAAGACCAGGGACCAATCCCAGTTGATGCGATCCAAACCGGACGCGAAGCCGCACGTGCACGTGATCGACCCTGTTCCGTGGCTCGGATTCGGAACGGAATCCAGGTCAAGTCTAGCCGCGGCTCACCGAAGAGGTAGAGAGAATATGCAGTCGGTTGGGTATGGACAGAGGACGATTATCGCCATTTAATTACGCTACGATGGCCATGGAATGTCTACGAGGGTGTATAGGGAATGTGCAGGATGTAAACTATGGATGGATGTGCGGTTGGTTGGAAACAAAATGAAATATGGTGGTGAGGAGAAAGAAAACAACGTGCAGTGCAAGAGACCATCGACCAATATCTATTCTACTACCGTATCGTGGCTGACGTGCCCATTCTGTTCGTGGAGAGGCTGTTGACCGTTTGTGCTATTCCCGTTGGCAACAGGGACGGGTTCTACGGCATAATACCAAAACTTGCTCTTCTTCCTCCCACTGACTTGTTCGGTAGCGATTTCGGTGGGTTTGAGGCCAGAGGCAATGTCTTTAGAAGGCCCAGTGCCTTTCGAGGAGTTACCGTCCGAGTATGTGCTGACACTACTTTCATCCGTCTTCGCCCTCTTAGGTTCTGGAGCTGCGGCAACATCCTGTGTAATGTCGGGGGCGCCAAGTCTAGTGGAGCGGCGTTCACCACGCCATTGGGTCCAGTCATCTGGAACAGCACGTTTGCCATTCGCCTTTGATGTCGCGGTGGTGCGAGTCGACCGCCGCGTTCCTTCGGTGGCTCCTCTACGGCGGGATCCCCGAGACCTTCCGTATCCAGTATCAAGATCTTCGTCATCATCCTCCTGTTTGTACTCATCGCCGTCCTCCTGGAACACGAGGTTAAGAACGGCCGTTGCAGCGCCTACCAAGGTACATACCTCTCCGCTTGCCGGATCATTAATGTACGCATAGTTGGGTCGTGTTCTTTGACGCGTCCGTGTCTCACGCAGTTCGGCCTGCGCGATGAGCAAATTCCTCTGTTGCAATTTCTTCTTCGCACGTGCAATCCGCTAAAGTCAACGGCCCTCAGTATAAGGGAAAATGTTGTATTGGCTGCAAACTTACGGCTAACTCCGTGTCAATTTTAGCGGTCCTAGCTTCCAGGGCATCGATAAGCGCAAGGTGTGCTAATTCGCTCTTGGGGCGCTTCTTTCCGGGGCCAGGGTCGGGAGGAGACTCAGCTCGAAGGAAAGCGACAGTGGATTCGTATTCCACTTTTGAGGAGCAGATAGCTTCCAAGACTGAGCTCGTTTTCCACGGGTTTGTCGACGTATAAACCCGAGGAGAATCTATAAGAAAATCAGCGCTCGCGGAACAAGGCAAGGACGGCGCGAAAAAAACGCCAGAAATGACAGCAGAAGGGACATACCGTCAACTATCCAATAACGCTTGCGCTTCAAGTCCTGACCAATAGGAAGTAATTGTAGGTCTTCCAACTGTGGCCCACTATCCGATCCATTGGCGGCATCTTTCTTTTTTGGCGGAGCTCGTGCCACGCGCCAGGCAGCATCAATCATTTTCTTGATTTCGCTGCTATGAGACAGCTGTAATTCTATCAGGGTCCTTAGGACTTTCAACTAAGGATAATGTCGATTAGAGTTGTGCGAGGTGAAGTGACCTCGCAAAGATGCGTACCTTGAAATCCCAAGGGGCAGGCCACAGTCCGTACTTTGCCTCTTCGTAGGAAACGAAGGGGTCTACGTTTGCCCTGATATCATCGTTCCAAAACACGGTTCGTTCGGGAGTTTTGAGGAATTCGGCCAAGACACTCGCGACGGTGTGTGATATCTGATCTGAGCTAGGGGTAGGACGACGACGTGGAAATGTTCAGGACGTTGCCGGGGTCCACTGCTGTGTGTACACACCTCAGGTTACGCGTCAGTGGCCGGAGGTTTAACACGAAGCGGGCGAGGATTTGGGTCAAGATCGGATGGGGCTCCGTCGACAGCAACGCCTCTTCGAAGCTGGAAAGGAAAGCCGGCAGAGCGGTCAGCGTGGCGAGTGACACGAAAGCATAGCAAACGCACTCCATGGGGGAATTGAGGCCGTCAGTCTTCCCTCGTAGGTTCGTGAATTTACATATGAAAGCATAGACGAAGAGGCACTCCCATCGATTGCAGGGATGGGTGGCCTTGCTAGGGGGACATATGTGACCCTTTTTCTCTGTGGCAAAGTCCATGGTCGCTGGACTCATGATCGGGGAGAGGGGGGAAGTGGAGTTTCAGGACAAGTGGGAAGATTGCGGTCATGCGAACTTCCATCACACTCGCGGACTGCCAAATATGAATACGGGTCGCTCAACGGCTTGTGCGCACGGCTAGTGTATTGCTCATGCTTGTAATTAACAGTAGAAACGCGTATGTAACCCCCAGTGAAAGCGTGCAGGTGTGCTTGTGAAAGATTCCAGCAGGGAACCAAACATGGACGGCGAAGGTCGTTATCCGGGCCCAACCTGTGGGGGAATACGCCGTTAACTTGCGCACGGACCAGTGGATTCAGGCCACACACCTTCGGTATGTCGTGATGCTCGCTCAAAGCCTCTAGCTTTGCGTTGAACTCATGAACACGGTCTTTGTGAGTCATGTGGGCTTGCTTAGCGACCTTTTCGAGCAACTGTCGCAAAATTGTCAGCAACAAAGATATCCCTGCACAGAATTTCGAAAAAGGGCTCACCCTCCTCCTCTGGATCTCCTCGAATCGCTTCTCCGCCTGAGTCTTTCGATCCGGACGACTGCTGCTCGCTGCAGGGGAATTCCTGCCGCTACTTCCCGCAGGAGAGTCGGACCTAATCTGCTCGGGCTCCTTGACCGGGTCCTTTCTTTCGGGTTTCGCGTTCTTCTCCTTCTCTTGGGATTTGGACGATTTCTTCTTCCTGAGTGATAGGTTGGTATTCGCGTAAATGAACGTCATAAAATGCGTATGGGTCGTACTTCTTCTTGATACCGCCGTCCGCGACGCCGCCCTTGAGTTTCAGGGAGCCGCCAGGATGGTGAGTATATTCCGACATGACGGGGTCGTGACAGGAACGGGTGGGCCAAACGGCCTATGACAGCTTCGGAAACACCCCAAGATGACGAGAGATTTCCCTGGGGGCACTTTGCTGTGGAATCGGCTGAGCGATGATGAATGTCCTCTCCAAAGAGTGTCACGAGGTGTGTCACGGAGGATGGCGGGGCCTCACAAGATCTCAGGTGCCCATCCAGCGATAATCTTGAGCGGCCAAACCACCAACATGCGTACTTTGTAGCACAGAATAGAACGAAATGACAACTTGTGCTTAATGTGCGAAGATTGTCGGCGAAGGGAGAAAGCGCGTCAGAAACTTTGCACGACCGACCTAGAGACCGAGCGATCGCTTCAATCCTTTCCGCCAAACGTAACCGCCTGGTTTCCTCCGACTCCGTCTGGTCAACGATAACCGGAGCCATAATGACCATCTTGACTTCACCGGTCCAGTACGTTGTCTCAACACCACCCGTGACGCGTGCTTTCGCCGCAGCAACCGTCGTCCTATCCCTGCTGTACTATTGGGTTTCGTGGTCGAGCACCGACCCATATGCGGCTCCGTACCTAATCCTGGTGCCCGGAACGAGTGTATTCTATCCATGGTCGTTCCTTACAGCAGGTCTGGTGGAGACCAGTCTGATAGAGGTGTGTGATCTGTTCGATTTTACGGTCGTGCCATGCGCTTACCTCTTACCGCAGCTGGTCGTGACGGTCCTGTTCATCCCCCCTTCACTACGCTACTTTGAGCGATTATGGGGGACAGTCGAAACAATAAAATTCATAGCCGTCACTATCGTGGTTTCCAACATCATTGCCTTCGGCCTGAGCTGGATCGAATATTTCGTATTACAGAACTCGGCGTTCGCGTGCGTGGTGTCTTGCTCTGTGCGTGAAAAAGGCTGATCTTTTCCTAGTTTCGGGATCCAATATCATGGGCAAATGGCTCTGCAGGCCGGCATCTTAGTCGCCTTCACCCAGGCTATTCCGGAACACCAGCTTCAAGTCTTTGGTGTCTTCAAGGCTCGCGTCAAAGTAAATTGCAGTCGTTTGTTTGACGAGTAGCTATCACTGACATCCAACAGTCGCTTCCGATGGCATACAACACTTTCTCCGTCGTCATGTCTGTCATTGGCTATCAATCGCCATACATACTCATCCAATTTGGGTGGTTGGTCTCTTACGTCTGGCTGAGGTTCTACAAGAAGAACAGCGGGGACTCACTCGGTGGTTCGACGGTATATGGCGACCGAAGCGAAACGTTCGCCTTCGTGATGTGGTTCCCGCCATTCGTCCAGTGTGTCCCTACGTCCCCGTTCATACGCTTCCTCTAATCTGGTTCCTGGTTTCAGTGGCCCCGTGTCTGTGTTGGCGGATACGTTGCACTTACTGGCAACACGGCTCCATTTGATCCCTGCCACTGGTCACGATATCGAAGCGGGATATACTCAAGTGCCGGGTGGTGCCCGTGCAGAAGCGGAGAGAAGACGGTGAGAGGAGAAAAATGTCCCTGGCGGGACTTTGCTCATTCCTCCCTCTCGTTAGCACAATGGCACTCAAAGCCCTCGACCAACGTATGGCCGGAGGACCGTCGTCATCGGCGAACGGACCGACTGCCGCCGGCAACGCAAGTCGGCAGCACCAGGCGACCCCTCACAGTAGATCAAACTCTACCATGGACCCCGGGTCCAGCAGCGACAGTGGTAAAGATCCGGCTCGCTGAATTTGTCGTAGGTGCTCGTTGTTGTTTCTCTCGTAACACCTTTACACGTAGTCTACATAGTACCTTACCAATTTTTGCTCGGGTCTTTTGCATCGGTCGATATACAGTGTTATTTTCACCCCCCCCCCCCCCCCCATCGCGACTGGAGACTGAAAACGCCCTCAACCGCTTACGTAATATCATTCCGCTCGCCCTCTTGCGCGTCTGCTCACGTCACTCGGATTTGGCTTTGGGTTATAGATGGCTCGTCGACCGTCTGCAGCGTCGGTGGCCACAATGTCTTTGTCGCCTGCCACCATAGAGCGGTCAAACTCCTTGCAACCACTGTCCGTCTTGGGGTCTCCGAGCTTCCTCTCCTTCAACAACACGCGATTGCCCTCTCGCACCAACCTGGGTTCATCAGAGGAGACGGCGAGGATGGATAGTGAGACCGACGAACTGTTTACGAGGAATTCGGTTGCGCAGGTGAAGGAGATCCAGAGACGCTTGAGGTATGGTCAAATGACTCGTCAATGTTCAATGCATTCACATGTGCGACTTCCTAGGAACGACGCGGATGCGAAGCAAGAAGAATTGAGGCTGATGGTCGGGTACGTGCCCACCCACAGTTCTCTCCCGCAAATTATAACTATACTATGAAAGTGCAGGGAACGCTACCGTGACCTACTACAAGCCTCCACATCTATCATCTCCATTCACAGATCCTCGGAGAACGTCTCGAACGCCATCGATGAGATGAATGAGATTTTCGCGTCCCAGGAAATCCCATACAGCCCATTGCAAAACTCTCCAGTGAACAAGAAAGGTTAGACCGCATCAGCGAGGAAGGTTCAGGTCCCCGCTCACCTGCCATCAGACTCGGACCTGCAGATATTTCAATCACTGGGAGCCCATATGAAGCTCCTACTCGACGCCCCGGAGCACCTGTGGAGGCTGATCGAACGAAGGGAATATTACCGTGCTACATGGTTGTTCCTGTTGTCCCGGGGAGTCCACCGAGCGCTCACCCACGACGATGCTATGGAGGGGTCGAGTTGGGAGACGAAGGGCATATCAATCACAGTATATTAACACCCCTCTGCGGAACTTAAACCTCGATTTACTGCTTTCATAGGATCAGTTTCCTCTTGTACAACGGCAGTGGGAAACGGTTGCCCAGTTCAGACCGCAGATTTCTCATAAGGCTACCTTATCACTGCGGGATTCTTCATTATCTCCTGAGGTATGTTGGTGCCCCCAATACTTGGTAGCAAGACGTTGAAAATCTTCATTTTAGCAAATATGCGCAACTCTTCTTACGCTTTATTTGCTCGATTCCCGTCCGTTAGCGGAGACGTTGGCCATCTTCCTCACTCAGCGTTCTCGGATCCTCGGCACGGTCGTATCAAAGCCGGTAGATGCAGGCGCTCTTGCGAAGCCTAGACCCGGGCTGTCTCGACAGGGGAGCGTCAAGAAGATGCACGCTGAACGCAAAGACATCCGCCAGTCCGTCGAGGCGTGTCTTGACATTGTGACTCGGACTGCCAGTGCTGTTCGCACCATTTTCCAGGAACGAGAAACGACAGGGAAGTCGTTGATAACAAGTGTTCTGGAAAATATACAACCCACCGCTGATCCAGCCGGACTAGACTCGTTACCTCACGAGTTGAGGTTGAGTACCCAGTTACTACTATCGAGCTTACCCTCCTCCACCCATTTCCTCCTTCTGCCACGGACTATCAAATCCTACAAGCCTTATGTGGATCTCACCTCCACCTCTTCCACGGTATTCCCTTCCGTTCTCACGGAAAGGCTACAAGGCTGGTTCCAGAAGTCGTGTACCGAGTTTTCGCAGGCGTTGCGTAACTGGTTCTCGAAGGTTGACGGTATGAAGGAGATGTGGAAGCTGAGAAACTGGATTCGAAAGTGGCTGTTTGAAGCGGACGGACTGCTGGATGAAGAAAAGGCTCATCTTCACCGGATAGTCGATGATGCATGCAGACAGCAACTTACGAGCATATGGACGGCTGCTCTGCGGAACGCGAAGTCAGGGTTCGAGAACGAGTTGAAGACAGCTGTTGAGGTTACCTTGAGGCGACCAGGAGCATCGGGTCAGGGGATCCCAACCGTTCTGCCGATTATGATGATTTCTGAAACTTGGTTATAGGTTTACTTTTGACCGAATTCCAACTCACCGCTCCTCCTCCACCATTGCAGTCCACCGTTCAGCTGGGTCCGGCCCAGGCTAACGCTTCTCTAAAAAAGTACAAGGCGGCTCTCCGGCGCCAAGTTGATGGGAGAACGCCGTTGTTGGAGAGG
>Ga0307517_10012476_pt1 | contig 11653 bp, 17 predicted proteins | sample 23_EM_MG_FD_194515 | JGI IMG/M metagenome (GOLD analysis project Ga0307517, IMG submission 194515) | Populus trichocarpa ectomycorrhiza microbial communities from riparian zone in the Pacific Northwest, United States - 23_EM | ecosystem: Host-associated > Plants > Roots > Unclassified | place... | reverse complement strand
CGATATTCGGGATTCATAATCATACTAGAGAAGTGCCAACTGTGTCGGCATGAACCTTGTGTCCCGGGAAATAATAATTTATCACTACAAATCGCTTGGGGTTGAGACAGGCTGTGTCAGACCGTCCTTCCGTAACGGGTCTTGGGGTATCGTCACCAGGCGTGAAAGGACCGCCGGCCATGGGTTCTGCGGTGTTATACGACGCACCTGCCACTTGTACGGTGTATCAGGATCCCAGAAGGGGTGAGATTGCCATTGAGTGTTGAATATTTGAATATTTAAATCGTGAATAAATTGGGCCGCAAAACTAATGGTTCCACGTGTAGTTATCGAACATAAAACCGATAACCCAGTTGTAGCTTGATCGGTGCGGCCAACGATAAGACCAACTCGCCATGGATTCACTCCCCCAGGAGCTGATCGATAAAATCATCGGCAACCTCCCTCGTTCTAGCCTCCTCCCCTGTTCCCTCGTTGCGAAGCGATGGCGCCGAGGGAGCCAACAACGAGCCTTCCAGAGGATCGAGCTCTTCTATGAAGACCAGGTGAATCGTTGGTATAGAGATACTCTGCAGGACCCGGACGGCGTCGCATCCTACTTTCGTGTCGTCAGATTCAAAGACATTCCCCTTTGGAATGACCTTACGATTTTCGGCCGTGTGCTCAAGAGCCTTGGCTCGTTGATGGAATTTTGGGTGTACAGGACGGAGATCCCTGGCGAGCTGCCGGGTATAATCCTCTCGCTCCCCAATCTCAAGGTGTTGAGTATCACGGCCGTCACGTTCGAGTCAAAAGAGCTACTTTCAACTCATCCCGCCCCGCCGCAGAGGGGACCGCTAGACTTGCTGGAGTTACGCGGAGATGTGGGCGGACTCGGGATGGCCCTCGCCAGATCTCAATTGACATCTCGTCGTCTCACCTTGGCCGTACCCATCCAAGGCATAGAACAACTCATCATGCACTCCTCGGAGACGGTGGTGGAACTTAAGCTATATGGTATGTGGCTTTGCGGATTTCCAGGAGCCAGGAGCGGTGATAACGATGGGTTTTCCAGATACTTTCCTGGATAATACTCCACTAGGAGTGATACACCCTCCCGTTCATCCACTATCATTAACTGCCCTCGCTACCCTGAACATCGAGCTCTTCATGGGTGATCCCTCGCCCCGCCTCACAAATATCCTGTGTCGTATCCTCCCAACCCCGACGTTAACTTCCACTATTATTGAATACAGTGTCTGGTCCAGCGTCGAATACTGCCTCCAGGGTCGGTGGGCTGATGTCGATAGGTGGCTAGCGCGGATGGCAGGGAACATCAGGGTTCAGGAGGGGTTATCAGCGACACTGATTCGGTGGCCCCGAGGCGAGTCGGTCCCGGAAGGGTTTCTCCGTGAGTTCAGAAAGGCTGGGGGCAAAATAAAGACGGATAGCGCACGACAATGGTTTGGATGACGATGACAGTTCGGGTGACAACGATAGTTCGTATGACGACGATCGTTAGGACGACACCGGTCATTGGGATGACTATGGTTGTTGGGACAATGATATTCGGTATCGAGAATCATATTAGAGAGCGCCGACTGCATCGGCACGAACCTTGCTTGCGTCCCCAAAAAAAAGATTTTTCACCAACCTCTCGCGGTAGTCTGATTACCCCCCGTCTGGAACTCTTGCCCATCGCAATGACGCACAGAATGGGATGACCTTGAGAGTGATAGCCGGTAAAACGGTGGTAATCAGGTATTGCAATCGTGTTGTGGTCATCGCCTTCTTCTCCAGGACAATTTGTATCGAGGACTTGGCTGGGAAAATGCGACCACGCCGCTGTCAAAATCGTTGAGGTGTGCGGTACATGTGTGGTGGTTTGACTGTGTAAGGATACACTGTGATGCAATGACATGAAGCCACCCTCCAGTAAACTTTTCAGGGTTGAGAATGGCGTCGGTTATAGTGCCTCTCGCCCATTCATGATATTCGGGTTAGTTGCAATATTGTTCGTCACTATGACCTTCGAGAACCGCCTACTGTAGTAGTTGACAGGAACTTTGAATGTACAACATTCGAACGTCTGTGTCGGCCACACTCCCCCACGACAGCCAACGTATACATGAAGTACTACTCAAATTCTACACGTTAGCATGTCAAAATGTGCTTCCCCCTACCAAATCCCGTTGTCGGTACCGACCGAAGTGACGACCTTACAGCTCTTAGCTCATATCGGACTCATATATTGGCCGAATGGCGGGTAGGGACCGCCTGAGCTCGGTGGCCACAAGCGATTTGAAGAGAAGTGGGCGAGGTCAAAAAATCACTTGGGGTTGGGATAGGCTGTGTCAGGCCGTCCTTCCGTGACGGATCTCGGGATATCGTCACCAGGCGTGAAAGGACTGCCGGTCATGGGTTCTGCGATAGCGTATGAATTGGAAGGAAAGGTAAGGCATTGTACGACACACCTGCCACTTGTACAGTCACCAGGGTCCCAGAAGGGGCGAGGTTGTCACTGAGCGTTGAATTACGAGTGAGCTAGGCCGCAATGCCAATGGTTCCACGTGTAGTTATCGAACACGAAACCGATGACACAGTGATGGAGGGTCAGTGTTCCAGAAAGGAGGGAAAGGAGTACAGTCACGCTCTTCGTGAATATTATATGTGAGTAGGGCCTTGACGAGGTGTTCTTGCAAGGCGTTTCCCCACCCGGAGCCCGTTGGAAACGTGTAGGCGCAAAAAAGGGAACAGGGAATCCAACCGTCACGAGACACATGGTGTATCATGGACGCGTTCCGGGATCTAGAGGTACTTTCCATTCTGCCCTCTGGATATGGTAGATCGAGATCGTGTCTGAGAGTGCAAGTTCGCGTAGGCGGCGTGTGGGGTATAACGGACACGTTGGGCCAAAGAAGTGTAAACAAGAACAGGCAAGCACCCGTCCATGCGACGGAAGTGGCACGTAGCATGACACGGCCTCGATCACTGCGGCCAGCGATAGCCAGCGATAAGGCCGATTCGTCATGGATTCGCTTTCCCAGGAACTAATCGATAAGATCATCGACGACCTCCCTCGTTCTAGCCTCCTCCCCTGTTCCCTCGTTGCGAAGCGATGGCGCCGAAGAAGCCAACGGCGAGCCTTCCAGGAGATCAAGTTCTTCTCCGAAGGCGAAGTGGATTATGGGTGTACCGGTATTCTGCGGGACCCGGACGGCATTGCATCCTACATTCACGCCGTTAGGTTCGAAGGAATCAACTCTTGGGATGACCCTGCAACGTTCGGCCGCGCGCTCAAGAAACTTGGCTCATTGACAACGCTGTGGGTGACCAGGACGGAGATCCCTGACGAGCTGCCGGACCAAATCCTCTCGCTCCCTAACCTCAAGGTGTTGCGTATTATGGCCGCCAAGTTCGAGCCGAAAGAGCCGCTTCCAACTCATCCCGCCCCACCACAGAAGGAACCACTAGACTGGTTGGAGTTGCGTGGAGATGTGAGCGGACTTGGGGAGACCCTCGCCAAATCCCGATTGACATCTCGCCGCCTCTCCTTGGCCTTACGCATCGCAGGCATAGAACAACTCATCGTGCACTCTTCGAAGACGGTGGTGGAACTAAAGTTATATGGTACGTGATATATGTATTCAAGCAGCAGAAGCGACGATAACGATGGGTCTCCCAGATACATTCCTGGACGATACTCCACGGGGAGTGATCCCTCCCGTTGATCTACCATCGTTAACTGCCCTCACCACCCTGACCATCCGGCTCTGCATGGATGACCCCTCACCCCGCCTCACAAGTATCCTGTGTCGTATCCCCCCAGCCCCAGCGTTAACTTCCATCACCATTCAACATGACGCTTGGTTCGACTCGGACATGGAGGTCGAATACCCCTTCCAGGGTCGATGGGTCGAGATCGATAGATGGCTTGCGCGGCTGGCTAGGCGTGCTCGGGCTCAGGAGGGGTTGTCGGTGGTGCTGGCTCGGTGGCCCGAAGGCGAGTCGGTCTGGGAAGGGTTCCTGCAGGAGTTCAGGAAGGCTGGGGGTGAAATCAAGACGGATAGTGCAGCAGCGGACGATGAGGACGATGGTTGGAATTACGATGGTGGTTGGGACGATGACGGCCATTGGGGTAACGACGGTCGTTGGGACAACGATTTTTGGGTACCATGGTCGCAGTAGAGAAGCACCGGCTGCGGTTGGCAGGAGCCTTGCTTGCGCAAGGTTTAGGATGTTTATGTGTCAGTCATATTTCTCTATGTATGCGAGCATGCGCTACTTTTTTCGTGTATATATTCCAAGATTCGGACCATTGTGCATTAACGTTTGTTGCATTGATGACCATGCCTATCCAAGGTCACTTTCCTAGATGAGCATACGACGTGACTTCGCAGCGCATGGCCGAAAGCTCTCATGAGTGTCCCAAATTATTTCTCTCACCCCGGGTTCATGTTCACTCCGGGAGGTCAACCCGCAAAAGTGTACACGGCAAGCGATGCGGAAGATAGAGAAGCACCCTGAAGAGAGCGCGTTGACAGTCGTAACGATCAATGTATAGTGAAAGAACCGTTCCCTCGGGTTCATAGCGGGCGTAAAATGGGTGACTGTCCATAAGACTAGAGATATTTCTAAACGTCGTAGAAGAGCGCCGGTAGGCGAGGTTCGCGCTGCCCACGACCCGACAGAGTGGTCGGGTTTTCTGCACCCTCCTTGGGTTACCGGTAGTCGTCGAGCGGGCAGGAGCATGTCACAATGACACGACCTTCAAGTTGATGGTCTCAATGAGCATGCCCTCGTTTTTGGAGTGGCCAAAGAACTTCCATAAACACAACGTCGGATGAACCCCAGTCGTCTTCCTCAAGGTCGACGCCATCAGCGTCGTAGTCGTAATCGCCGGTATAAGGTTTTCTGTCAGTCGGGAATTGGGTTCTCAAATTCTCTTCGGTTTCCTTCCGGTCAAGTACTACGGATCAATAAGATAAGGACCATTAGAAATTGGGGAGGACGAGCGAAGTGATCGAATCTCCCAGGGTCTCTTCAAGGATCGGAATGTTCATGACTGCGATGCCTACAGTGCACGAGCTGCTTGTAGTTGAGCAAGGGCCAGTCGTTATGTTACGCGTGGTTTGGGTGAGGTTGGTTATCTCCAGCGTCCACAGAGCGCTTGAGGCATTGAAATGTGTCAGCAAATCCCTCAGACACAGTCGCGGTGGGAGCAAAGATCGAAGTCAAGGTCCTTTGCAAAAACCCTTACATCCCCTGAAGTTTGTCGCAATCCCTCTTGTGGTAAGCTCCTTATAAAATATAATCGTCCCTCGATGGCTCCGTTCGCATAGTTTGCTCCAGGTCAAACCTTTTTACCTGGACCACGCGAACCTTGTAGCCAAGTCGTTCACCCCGGGTACGAAATCCTCTTATTTGAGCTATCGAATGTGCAACTGAGCGGTTACTGATACACGTCTCATCACTTAAACTTCCTGTGACAACCGGTGCAGGCCACGAGGTCGCTGCCCCTGTAAGCCCCACAGCCAACGCACTTCATGGTGCTCCACCATGATCCGGGGCAGAAGTTACAGTAGACACGGGACCGGAGATGACTTCGCGATTGGTTTGCACCACACTTACCACATGCAAGTTGCACGGTATCCTCTGATAGCGGTGGCGGGTTCGTCTTAGTATCTACCGGAGATTCCTCGCGTTGTGCCGTCTTGACATTCCTTGCGGATTTCGAGAGAGTCGACGAGCCTGGTGATGCTTCGGGTTTGCCGGAGACCGACGGAACCCCCGGGGAGGAGTCTATGGTGGCCGTGGTGGACGACTGTGATCGTGACTGCGGTGCAGGGGAAGGGCTAGCAGATTGTACTTGCGGAATGGAGATGTTCGGCTCTTCACCGCTCCTCTCGAGCTGAGGCGCAGGCCTTGGCCGTAACGTACTCTCCACCCTTGCAGACATCCTCTTGCGACGCTCCTGAATGGACCTCGCCAAGATCAACCCTATGGCCGCCGCACGGTGCGAATTCCCGCCCGACGAAGAACCTCGAATGATATCGGAGATCAAAGCATCTTCAACTGAAGGTTTTAGCTTCGACTGGAAGAGCTCATGTTCCATTTTTCTGATACGTTTGTGGCTGTGTGGAAGTTATCGTCAGCGCTGAGCGCGTCACAGTTTTGCGAAATGAGTTACTTCGCAGTAAACGGAGAGAACAGCTCCTGCACGATATTGTCCTTGTCGAGCTTGGATTCAATGGCCTCACAGGCGATACCGCAAAGTCCAGTCAAGTCAATCTATGTGAAAGGCCCATCGGCGACAGCACAATTCAGAAGGGATGCAAGACAAACTTTGTCTGCCAGGCAATAGATAGACTTTGGAGAGGACGCCTCAAGTGAGACGCTGGGCCCTCCCGAATCCTGTGGAGGATTCCTTGCTTCCTGGGGATGGCCGCCCTCGTCCTCCTTTGCCCTGGAGGAGATTACATTCTGAGAAACGAGAGGGGCGAATCTGATCTGGCCGGTGTACACAAAAAGGAAAATAGCCCTCCATCTGCACTCAGGAATCAGCCGGAGATATCCTCGCGCCGAACGACGACCTACGTCTTTGCCGCCCCAGATTTGAACAGAAGGGCGGGCTCCATTGGCAAGTCCGCTCGTGTGGGGTTCTCCCGAACGCTGGAGGAAGAAGATTAGGCTATGTAATTATGGAATGGAAGCGGACCGACGAACCATGTCCAGCACGGATAGCGTTCCGTGGAACCCTCTGTGTCCGGTTCTTCGACATCAACATCGCTGTCACACCCGTCTACAAACCCAGGGGGCGGCGCCTTCCACGCCCTGAGTTTCGAGGAATCTACATAGAACGATGAGTTGACAACCGTGGTTCCGAAGCGAGAGACTCACACGCTGTTAACTTGGACGTGAAACTGTCGCCCACCGCACTACAGAAGTATACCGGCCGGATCTTTGGCAAGCCGGTCGATGACCTCGTGTCTACCGCATAAAACTGGGAATCGAGGAATGTGCCGCTGGTCAGAGAACCGGTGAGCGCCCTCTTAAGTCCATCCCAATCTCCACCGGTGGCCCTCTGCTCGTTGGACAGCTCAGGCGAGGGGAGTGACGTTTCCATAACCGACTCATTGCTCTCCATGAGCTCGTAAAGAGCGGGAAGAATATGTTCTGCGTGCGGCAATTGCCCATCAGTGTAGCTTTTGATTTTTCCCTTCAATGGCCCCAGGGTGTGGCTCAAGTCGGAAGACAGGAGCTCCCGTGCCAGCTGTCTGAGCCCAAGCTCTCTCAACTCGGGGTACCTATCAATAAGTGAGAACCTGAATGTTCCAAGTGGAAGAATACAACGGACCAAGAGGTATATTTGCTGAAAACTTCCTCGGTTATGTCGCACTTGGATAGGTCTTGCTGGATCTGCCGCAACGCGAGCTGCTTCAACTCGGGGATATCGTACTGAAGACAACATCAGCCCCACTAGACAAAGACCATATGGCAAATTCCATCACCTTATCGGCAAGCCTGTAGATAGATTTAGGTGACGGTCTAGGAATTCCGTACGACTCCGATATCTTCTCGCGAGCGCGGGCTTCGCGTCTCTCCATCAGCAAATCGTGGAAAGTCCCGCAGCCGATTGTAACTCGATAAAAGAGCTATAATCACTCATCAGCGTTGCAATTTCCGTGGAGGCTTATAACACATTGTAATCCAATAGATAGGTCTACCATTTTCGTAATAATTGCGGTACCTCGCAATCTGTCATCAGATTATTACATGTCGCCAGGGATTGTATTCCTTCTGACAGTCCGTGAGGGGTGTAACGAAAAATACTACTGTACGACTTCTGCAAGTCCGATGAGGTCGGCGACAGGATTAGAAACATTGAGAGGGGATACAGGGCAATGCATCCCTTTGTGGGGCATCCCCGTAGAAAGTTTCGGATCCAGCAATACCCGTACGGGGGATCCTCAGAAAATCCTTCGGTTCGTGCGCCACGTTACGGGGTTTCGCAAATAGTGATATTGGCATTAATTAGATAAATACGAGCAAACACTACCGTAAAAGAACTAGGAGGGTACGCGAGATAAGCGGGCTCGACGTTGTTCCTGTCGGATCGCAAGCGACGACTGCCGCACTGAGATAGATGAGGCGGCTCGGGTAGCAGCAGACCCCGGGAACACTTGTCTGGAAAGGTGTTGGTGTTAGCGAAGGTAGACGAAGAATCAGAGATGTACTTGTTCCACCAGTCGTAAAGTTCCCTCGAGATGTTCTTTCCTTCTTGTGTTTGATCCGCTTCGAAAAAGTCGATAATGAACTCGTAGAACTCCTCGTAGTTGAACCCATTGTAGTGACTCATCCAATGAGTGGCATCGCAAAGAGCATAATGAAGCTGAAACAGGAGTGTGAGGCACGAAGAGCAACAAAGAGACCTACATACCTGCACAGCTGCATAGGCGATCGCACGCGCGGTCACTTGGCCATCCATCCTCAGTTTGGTCGCAATGGGTGGGCGTTTCGAGAGACCTTTTCTGCGTTTCCTTCGAGACTCAGGGACCGGTTCCGCATCCAGGTTCCCTCGCGCAGATGAAGGCGATGTAAATATCATCTGGAAGGTCTGTTCAGCGAGTGATGCATCAGTAACTCGCACATGGAGTAGCACGTTAGGTATACCTTCACAAGAAGGGTACTCTTGAGGAATCCCTTCTCTACATCCTCCAGGTCTCCTTTTTCGTCTTCGTAAAGACACCGTAGCCAGTAGTCATTGGACGCACTGTATCCATCAGTACTATCGCGAATTTTGGCGCGAACGCTGATGAGAAAAATGAGAATCTTGCTTGATAGTCCAGGAGGTGGAGGAACACTCACGCTAGATCCTCCCAGTCATATTTGATTGGGCAGAGCAGCCGCCCGGTGAAATCGTGCTGCAGCCCACGTCCGTCTCTTGTATACAGATCAAGGGCCGGTTCGGCAGGGCCATTCTTCCGATTGTTCAAGAGGTTAGCGACGGATAATTTTACCCTCCCGAGGTCATCGCTTCGAGCATCGTTTGCGCCATCAAGCAGCTGGAGAGTACAACAGTGAGCTGAGTTTCACGGTGGATCAAAGCGGTAACTGACCCGAGAGAAGTACAACAACACAGACTCGTCTGGATCGTTAACCTTGTCCTTCAATGAAGGAATCAATTTGATCAGCTCAAGATAGGATTGATAGTCGCGATCGCGACGTCTAGGTTGAATCGTGAGAAGTGAGAATTATACCGAAGATAAGTCTGATAGACACCTACCTTTGCACTTCCTCCTTCTTTTCGGGGGGTTCTTCCTCTTCATTATCATCATTGCTGCCATCCGATGCAGATGCTAGGAGTCGACGATCGTTCTCCATCACGAGCTGAGTGATAGTCCCACATAAGGAAACAAGCCGGCGGATACCGCGCCCACTCCTGATTACACTCCGAACCTTGCGAACAGTGCTGCAGGGGTAAGTGCGATTGCTAGATATCCCCGAGAACAGAAGGCTCACTCTATTTCAGACCGTCCACTATCTTGATCGGTGTTGGGTGGAGGGCCATTGTCCTCGTTGTCGCTTGACACGGGGTTATCGTCCTGAGTAGACGACATGGGGGATGGATGGGGATGGGTTCCCTCGCTACTGGCATTCCTGCCCCATTTATACCATGGAACTGCACCCGAATCTCGCTTCAGCATACTCGTGACCATAGCCTCCCCGCCGTGATGCGATCCGATAGCTGCCCACACCGCCCGAAAGATTGTCGAGCAACCTGCCCGGCACGAGACGCCACGGTAGTTGGAATCAGAGCTCCTACGGAAATATTTCTCACAACTTACCCCCATCCTGATAGGCCTCCTGACAACACCGCAACCATGGACTATCGGTACACCTGCGTGTCACCATGCCAGGAACAATGGAATAGGTCTGGTCCCTATAATCGACACCAGAGGTCGTGCAAACACTGGCGGGCCCATCAAGATAAAATGCGAAAGCTACGAGTAGAGGCGGATGCACAACCACGAAAGAAACGGCGAAAGCTTTTGTCCAAGAAGGTATAGTACTTTTACTGTCTCATTTACTGAACCTGTCCGAGTGACTCATGGGCGCAGAATGGACAGAACGTGATCCCACTTCCAGCTGACACGGGATTGGCTGTCAGTGACTTGGATGCTCACATTCCAGGGGCGTATCCAGAGGATTTGACCATAAATCCTCTGCCAGCTGATATGGTTGATATGGGTGCGGCGCCCACTGAGCCTATCACACAGCTTCGACGAACTCGACGAGCCCCAGTACGATTTCAGGACATCCTCCCCGAACCCCCTGCCCCAGCGTTGCCCCAGCTCCCCACAGTCTACCTGATAGTTACGAACCCCCTGAAGACTGCCCTTAACAGCTTTGGACTATTCCGTCAGTATCTCTTCCACCCGTCACATGATCCTGATTCATTTGTTGATCCCGGTGATCTCTCAAATCTCACCGCCCACACCCCTCCCCTTCCAAGTTCGACAAAGGAGGCGGGCCGTGACCCACCGTGGCCATTTGCCAACATGTCAGTCTGGAGGCTGATGCGTTGGATGAATACCGGAAGTTCGTCCAAATCGGAGGGTGAAGTTGATCGCTTGGTGAATGGTGTCCTCAACGCCCCCGATTTTCGTGCCGAGGACTTACACAACTTCAACACCCATCGTGAAAACAGCCGCCTTGATGCGGCTGACAAATCCGCCCACCTTGGAGATGGCTTCCAGGTCACCTCCATCACCATTAAAATTCCCACCGGTGAACCAGACAATCGGTCAACACCCCGCACATACTTGGTCCCCGGTCTTCGCTACCAGAAGCTTCTCAATGTCATCAAGGCTGCATTCCAGGAGCCCCTTGCAAAACAGTTTCACTTCACGCCGTTTACTCTTATGCATCGATCTCCAATCACAAATGAGGAACAACGGGTATACGGTGAACTCTATAACTCGGACGAATTCATCGAGGAACATAAACGTGTCCAGAACCGTTCACTTCCCCCACCTGATGATCCAGTGTGTAAACTTGAGAAGGTCATTGCTGCCCTTATGTTCTGGTCCGACTCAACACATCTTGCCAACTTCGGAACAGCAAAACTCTGGCCAATCTACTTGTTTTTCGGGAACCTCTCAAAGTATATACGTTCACGGCCATCCTCCGGTGCTTGTAATCATCTCGCCTACATTCCTTCAGTATGTTTTCTGGATGTTCAAAATATGTGTTGTAACTCACACGTTCTACAGCTTCCCGATTCATTTGAAAGTTGGATTTCAGGTTGGCACCCCCACTGGGATACCCAGCGTAGCCAGCTTATGGCTCACTGTCGACGTGAGCTCATACAAGCGGTCTGGAAGTATATACTAGATGATGATTTTATCCACGCCATGATATATGGAGTTGTCATCACATGTTACGATGGGGTAAAACGTCGAATTTATCCGCGCATATTTACCTATTCAGCTGACTACCCAGAGAAGTGAGTTTAGTCTTATCTGAAACAGCCCACTTCTGATCGTGTCCAGGGTCCTCCTGGCAACAATCCGTGACAACGGACTCTGTCCATGCCCGCGTTGTCTGATGCCGAAGACACACCTTGATCGGATGGGACAGATCCCGGACTCCAAGTTTAGGGTGACAAACG
>Ga0307517_10012475_pt1 | contig 11653 bp, 16 predicted proteins | sample 23_EM_MG_FD_194515 | JGI IMG/M metagenome (GOLD analysis project Ga0307517, IMG submission 194515) | Populus trichocarpa ectomycorrhiza microbial communities from riparian zone in the Pacific Northwest, United States - 23_EM | ecosystem: Host-associated > Plants > Roots > Unclassified | place... | reverse complement strand
TAGGGAATGGCAAGGACAGGGATTTACCATTGCCCATTTCCAACGGCCGGCACGAATACCGCATCTGCTGTTTCAGGGAGGTTCTGTGTTACGATGCGAACGGACATGTGATTTACCCCTTGTCCACAGCCAATGACGGATCGACCACTTTCTCTTCGACCGCTGGATGGTAAACAATCTCAACTTTCTAAAACACACCCATGCCCTCTCCTTCTCTCGCTCTCGCCCTCTGATCTCTTCCTCGTCGATTCCCCTCTCCTGAACCATGCCCGTACCAGTCCCTTTTCTAGATCCGGGAAAGCACCCGCTCCACCCTCTCCTGACACCAGATGTATCCGCACTCCTCCCCCACTTCGCCAGCCCGGGCGTCGCCCCACCGTCCGCCAGGGTCGATCCTACCCTCAAAATCGGTCAGCCCGCTCCGCCAATCCGGCTGTGGGACATTTGGAAGTATGGCTGGCTGGCTGCCGGGAAAGGTACGTGTTATCCGATCCGTTTGCGTATCGCCCATTGACGCCCAGTGCTCCAGGGGTCGAATTAACCATGGACGTGTTTTCGCATCATATTTACGGTCCGCGAAGGAAGACTTGGGGGATTGAGATGACGATCGTGAACAGTCTTGCTAGGGATGCGAGTAGTCACTCCCACTTGTTCGACATCGTGAGTTAATCGGTGGCCTCTCTGACCCGGTTGAAAATCAACTCTTCCCCTCAGAAATTCATGCGCAGTTTAATGAGCCTCAGTGGTCTTGTGCCAATCCCTTCCGATGCCCTGATCACTCCTGTCACTTTTGAAGTGCGTAGACGGGCGTTACGAGGCATCCTCCAGGAGTGGGATGCCCTCGAAGACGGAAAGAGAGAGCTGACCGGCGAGTGGGTCGTTGGAAGACGTCTGTGGCGCAAACTGCAATCCGAATGGCAGAAGAATAAGGCAGGCAAGAAGAAACCGCCGGATCATCACAAGAACAGCGAAAGGATTATCCTCTACATCCATGGCGGTTCGTGTCAAAACCCGTGCCAACCCCCACCCCTGCTGACCTGTTGGTTAGGCGCATACTTTATGTTCGATGCGATAACCCATCGTCTAATAACCATCCCATTGTCAAAATACGTCAACGCACGCGTGTTCTGTAAGTCCCCGGATGGTGTATGCGCTTTCCATCTCTCAACGTCACGCCTTTCAGCCGTAAATTATAGGCTTGCCCCGGAGACCAAGTTTCCTGGTCCGTTGCACGACGTGGTGTCCTCCTACTTCCGTCTTGTGGATGACCTGCGGATCCCACCATCAAATATCATCGTCGCTGGGGACAGCGCAGGCGGTGCCCTCTGCTTGGCGCTTATGATGTACCTCAGAGACAATGGTTATCCGTTACCTGGTGCGGCTATGTTGCTATCCCCGTGGGTCGGTAAGTCGGAGATTGCATCGCCTTTGAAAACAAGGTTCTGATAAAACTGGACAATTTGACAGATTTGACAATGAGTTGCGAGTCCTGGGATAGTAATGCGAAATATGACGTCCTCTCAAAGCCCATCCAAGGCAACTTGCTCGATCCTATCACATGCTATTTAGGGGAACATATGGAGAAATACCTGACACATCCTTACGCAAGCCCATTGTTTGGCACCTTCAGCGGTTTGCCGCCGATGCTAATCCAAGCTGGTGACGCGGAAGTTCTGCGCGACGAAATAACTCTTCTAGCGTACAAGGCCTCCCTGGCAGGTGTCAAGGTCAGGCACGAGTTATACGAAGATGCTGTAAGTCGCCGTTACTATTCTCAGTCTTCCTTTTGGACCTTTCTCAAGGTGGTTCATATTCCTGCGTTGCCTTTCATTATGCAGGTGCACGTGTTCCACACCTACCCATTTTTGGAGGTCGCTCACCGGGCGTTCTTGTCATGTCGTGAGTTTGTGAAGTACCAGTTGCCAGAATGGCAGATGAGGTCCCCGGAGGCGCTCGGTGGCCAAACGGAGCAAGAAATGGAGGAAGAGATCGACAGCCACGATGCCAAAGTCGTCGATGGCGACGGTGTCGAAATCTCCCTGGAAGAGGCGGTAGACAACGGTTGGGCTGGCGAGACATCCCAGGACGAGAGTTCTTCGGAGCAGGGAAGTCGGGATGACATGAACTCGAGTTGGATTAAGCTCCAGGACCAGTCTGTGTCTAGTCCTTGGCCCTCTCCCCCTCCCAGCGACGACGAAGATCACGAACCGCCAAAGGTACCGAGATCTCCGTCTACACAATCAAATGAAGCTGGATGGTCATCGCCCTTGAAACGCATCCAATCCACGTTATCCTCGCTTGTGGAAGCAACCTCCGCATCGCTGGTCGGTGGCGGTGGCAGTCAACCCCAGCCAGAAAGTGCCCGGTCATTCCCTCAGATCGCTTCTCCATCTTCTCCTCGCTTCAAGGCAAACGGGGGTTCTCTTCCGACGATACAAACCTCAACTTCGCAGTCTTCGACGAGCTCGCCAACGAAACGGCACCATCGCCGGACCCCTTCGTCTCAGTATCCGCTTCGCGGAGCGCTGCCTTTGCATGGAAGCACGAGTAGCGCCAATGAGTTCTTGACCATTGAACCTTGCGAACAGGCTCCGCCAAGACCAGTGGTGCGGCGTATGAGCAGCCACCCTGACATATCTTCGCTGTGCGATTCATGGGCGAGCACTGGGCCAGCCAACCAGACCGTCAACTTTTACAAGACGTCTCCTTCGTCGTTTTTGAACTCTACGGGCTTGGCGTTCACCCCGACGCGACCCAACGGGAACACTAGTAGCTCGAGAAGCGGCGGCCAGGATAGTAGGAGCGCCCAGCAGCATCAGGCTACGCGGAAGTCAATATCGGGTCTCTTCCTCACCCCGACCTCGGGGGGCCAACGTTAAGCGTCGAGGTCCGCGCGGTCCGCGGTTTTCCAATGCCCCGGTATTCATCGCCCCGTGCTACAGTGAGTTTTTCTTTTGTATTCATTTACATTCCCAAGGGTTGAGGTCTAATCAAATTGTTTGCTTGGGTCAAGCCGGGGCCTTTCAATGTTGGCTTCCGCGGATTTCCCCAAGGATGGCCCTGCTACATACAGATGGATCTGCTGTCATTGATCCAACACGTTCGTATCCTGAATCATCCGATGGCCAGGTCCAATCTTCGCATTTACTCGGCGGGCTTACCTCACCGACACTGCACCCCGATTTCGACTTCATGCAGCTCTTCTCCCCCTTCTGATATACGAACCGTCCCCCCTTTACTCGTTCTACTGCCCTACCATCGCCTCCTCGCTTCGCCTCCGGTGTCGGTCATCTCTCAGTTCGTTCGATCTCCACCCCATAATTCAATCTCGCATACCGGATCTGGGAGATCCGATCTCTCAGCATCTCCCTCTATCATCTTCCGTCCTTCGATCATTGTCTCTTGTTTCTCTCCACAGCCCCGTTACTCGTTTGCTTCTTGCTCAACACATGTATCTTGGTCTCTGTCCGTTGATATCCCTCTCTTCAAGATGTAGCACCGCCATAAAGCTATTCTTATATTCACCCACCCCAACAAGGGTATACGTATGTACGAGATACAATGAATAACAAGTACAGATCTCTCTCCTGATGTTGCATCAAGCCGAGACCGGAACACGGGACGAGAACCTGAACGAGGATGAACGAATGAACGGTGAAATGTGTTACGCAACAGGTTGAATGCCCTTGTCAAAGGATGATCTTGTGACCAGCCCCACGTTCGGTACGCGCAACAAACTCTTGTTGAACGTTCTGGAACCCAAAAAGCTCCGCATTGTAATGAACTGAGGAAAAGGAACGGAGATCTGGGAACTGTCCGCGAACGCCACGAATCGTCAGTGGACATTATTTATGATATCGGGTAACGATGACCACGGATCCGAGGGTCCCCCCGCTAACTGGGGTTGACATGACATGACATACATTGAAAAAAAGCCATTTCAAATGACCATCGCTCGCGCAAAGATGCATATGCATACATACAATTTCAATCGATCGATTTCGAAAAAGAAAGAAAAAAAAGACCGAGCGCGGGTGAACCTTGTCGTACTATTGGAAAATGAGACCAACCCCACTTGGTGGTTTTACTTCCCGAGGAGGAAGAAAGAAAAAAGTAGTGCGTCACCGCGCGGGCTGTCACTCGGGTTATAATCTGGTCCTCTGACGTCCAGCGTCCAAAACGTCCAACAACGGGCATGCCAACTAATTACTTTTTCCATCCGACGTCAAACGGTGCCTTTCTTGGTTTTGTTTTTAATTTTATGATTTTTTTTAATGGTTTTCGTTTTTTTCAAACTCCTCCTCCGACTTCACAGCGACCCAGCGGGAGTGGCCCAGCTAGCACGAATTCTATGAATAAGTATACTCACCAATTTGTACCTTCTACGTCGAAACGCGAGCCGCACGCGCAGAAAGTACGTCATGCGGTGCCCAGAAAAAAAAGGGAGAAAGAAAGAAAAAAAAAGAATGGTGCGACGAGGTCCGACCGGGATATACGAGCGAGTTCCAAATTCTGTTCTTCTGGATAAGTATACCTATATATACACCCGTTGCATTCTCTCGGACATAACGGACGCACGACGCGGCGGGGAAAATTTACCCAACGGTAGGGTTATGATTGAGTTCTGCAATTCAAAGAGAGAGAGGAAAGAGCTCGAGGCATCCCTCCCCCGCATCGTGGCATCGGGGAAGCCGCGGGGGGAGGAAGAGGAGATCGTGGAGGGAGATTTCCGTCCGGGCTTGTGACGCTCAAAAGTCCGATATGGAGAGACGTTCCCGACGACAGCGCGCGACGCTGGGCGATTTATTGCTTTTTCTGTATATACCCAAGCGACGACCACCGGATATCAGTTCAGCCAGCGGAAGAGACCCTCTCGAACGAACGATGGTTGTAAATATACTAGGATACATCTTGGTATTGGGCATTCGTGAGTTGCATACATATGTACAATTGGTGGTTGTGTGGGTGGACATTTACAGAAGAAAAATGCGAAGGACCTTCCGCATGCCATATACAGTCTAGGAGGAAGAAAGCCAAGAACGAGAAAAATAAAATAAAAACAGAACATCTGACTTGGCGTCGGATTGATGGTGGTACACACGTGTCCAAACGGGATTTAGATAGCTTTACAGGGGTGGGAAGGAGGAGATGCACGTGTGGCGCGATGTCCGTGTCGGATTTTGATGTGGGGTATGGAAAGAATGATCAAGGCGATGGGTGAAGTCAAATGAGAAGGAGTCTCGGTATCTCTTGATCAATAATGTCGGCCAGGTGCAGAATCCTCCAAGGCGCCACGTTATGGGGAAAGACAGAAATCAAAGGTTCAGAAAGGGAGTAGTGGACGTCGACGAATGTGGAGTTCGGAACAGAAGCTCATGAAGAAGGCTAGAAGAGATAAGGGGAAGAGTCGGGGAGGCCGCGGACAACCGCCCACGAGCCAAAGGTCTGGGTGACAAAATCCATGTCGGAATCCAATGGTTCTGCATAGAATTAGCTGAGCGAGCGGAGAGGAATGAGAAGGCGGGCCGCCGTAGGAGCTCAGCCTTCCGTCAGGCGTTGCCACCCGCCCGAGTTGATTTCGGACGAGGGGTTAGAACCACGGGGAGGGGGTCCGTAGATAGGACCAAACGATCACAGGCCTTCTCGATCCAATCCCTTGGACAAAACCCGTCCGCAAACTGTATCTCGAACCGTCGCATCATCAGGCACACCACATATCTCAGCTGGCGATAGGCTATCTGTCTTCCCACACAGTTGTGTGGTCCATACGAGAACGGAATGAATGCCAAGGTGTTATGGATGTAGGGTCCAAGGTGCCTGAACTCTGGGGATACCGAAGAAGGGAATTTGAGCCACCGTTCTGGGAGGAATGATTCCGGCTCCGGGGAGAAGTAGCGTGGATCACGGTGCAATGGGTATGGAGAAACGAAGATTTCCGTTTCTTCGGGTATAACGCTAAATCGAGGGGAGTTCCGGTCTGCCGCTTTAACTTTGATGGTCCAAGAGGGACGTACCTTCCAGCGATCGTCCTCGGGCCGTACCCCCGAGGTATCCTCCTGGATCCATTGGTGGGTACAGAAGGCATGACCCTGGACGTGCGGTTTAAAGGGGGTTAGGGCTGGCGCTGTACGGCATAAAAAATATCCAACCTCAAGGTTTCGTTGCTGGATAGAAAACGTCAGCCTCCGATTAGGTCGCAGGGATGATGAGTTACGTACATGCAGGCGTCAAGGTACTCCATTTCGCTGAGCTTGTGGAAATCCATTGGATCTTCGGGGTTTGGAAAAATCCGGTCAACTTCGCATTGGAGGTGTTGATAACAAGTCGGATTGAGCAAGAGGTGGTAAAAAGTGGCGGCCAATGTCGTCTTGATGGTATCTGTGCCGGCAACGATGGCGAGGGTGCCATCTGAGAGGATATCGGGGACAGTGGGCCTCTGACGTTCCACCTCGCCATCATCGATCTGGAACACGATTTGAGTGCGATCAACAAAGATTGATGAAATAGGCGACATACACTCACAAGATGATAGTAAAGGTCCTTGGTGATTGACCCGCGATTTAAACGTTCTTCGGCCATGTTGTAACCGAGATCTCGCAATGCTAGAGCGTTGGTTTTCCACGAGGGAACCCAGTGCATCAAAGATGTGACCCAAGGGATCTGGGAGATGATGTTGGAGACACTGGGGATTCAAGCATGAGGCAAAATTGGAAAAGATGAGGGGGGGAAGAACATACATGACACCGTTATCAACTATTCCATTGAAATTTTGGGTGTCCCCATCGCGCAGGAGCTCGAATCCACCTCCGAATCTATTAGGGGCGGGATCAGTAGGTGGTTATGCCGGGAAAGGGGAGCGATGCTCACGCCATATCACCGAGGAAGTCGAAACTGAATTGATGAGGGACGATGAGTGTACGGCAGGATGAAGATGGGAGTGATGTGCGCACGCGAAACGACTGAAGAAAGAGGAAAGACAGATTCTGCCGGGCTGGCGCTCAAGACAATCGATGAGTTGGGCGGCCCTCGTTTCAATGATGTCAGAGTAGGATTCGATGGAATCGGTGCTGAGACCACGATTCCACAACCTCCTCCGGTTGGCGTGAGCGTCCCCATTGAGAACCTGGAGATTTTTTGAAGCGCGGAGGTCTTGGCGCGAATCGTACCCTATAACGGATGGATTATGAAAAGCGCACGTTAGTACGCTTAAGCGATGATGGGGGGGATGAATGAAATGAGGCATACAGTGGCCCTTCGGTAAACCCCCGGAGCCTAGAACAGCGGGAATCGCAGTGACATCCGCGATAGACAATTCGTTCGGGCCGACTCTGACGATTGGACCATACTTCTTGTGCAGCTCGTGAACACGTAAGTAATGCCGGCCCTCGTATGTTTCCCAGACGCCCCACCACTTTGTGAGTTTGCTGATAGGGGTGCCTGGGAACGATGCGAGGGGGTGGAAGGGGGAAAGGCGATAGAACGCGATAGAGAGGGCGAGGACTGCGAAATAGGTGGAGAAGGAGAAGAGGATGGTGGAGAGTGGGGAGGCAAAGTGGGGGAGGAGGAGGAGGATGGACCAAAGGGCTGGAACGGCAAGGACGGTGGTCAGGACAGGCTGCGGGGTAGTGGGCTCGTGGCGGTTGAATGTGTAGTGGGTGAACTGTGGGAAAGTGTGAGCAGGAATGGACAAGAGCGCGCGGGGGGGCGTTTACCAGGCTGGAGGCAGCGATACAGAGGAGGGAACGCATCGAGGCCATTTGGGTGTGGAGGGGGGGAGGACTGGGGACTGAGGGGGGGATATATATACGAAAAGGACCCGGCGGCTCGGAGGTGGATTGGTGGAAGGGCATGGCTGGGAGAATGAGTTGGTCCTCGACCTCACTCCGATCCGGGGGGCCTACCGGTTACATTTTCCCATCTTAGCCTATCACACCCCATTTCAAATTCTCCCTCGACTGCTCCCGTCGCTTTTTTTCTCTCTTTCGCAGGATCGCTATGTCCAAACGCTCCCACACCCAGCTGCACGCCCCCACCGATGCCGACGACCAACCCCCCCAGAAATTTCGCCCGTCCACCGTCCGCCGCCAGTCCGCCGCCGACGACATGGGCGACTTCGAGGACGCCTGGGAGGACGAGATCGAGGAGGAGGACGTCGCCCAGGAGCCAACAAACGACCCCGACGGTCTGTCCACCCCACCCCCGGACGCCTGGGAGCGTCTGATCGTTATCTTACAGTTCCCGTTTAGGCATGGACGTCGATGGCGAAGATACAATGGAAACGATCCATGAGGACGACGAGGACCAAGATCACCCAGACCGCCCCAGGACGGACGCTTTCATTCCCGGCAGACACGCACTCGGAAAAGACGAAATTTTAGAGCCTGATGATTCTGCTTACGAAATGCGTCACTCCATGCAGGTCAAATGGCCTTCTTTATCTTTCGATGTCCTCCGCGACAATCTAGGCGATCAACGGCAACGCTACCCCGCCACCGCCTATATCGTGGCCGGAACACAGGCATCATCCCAAAAAGAAAACGAACTCTCAGTGTACAAGATGTCCGCCTTACACAGAACCCAAAACGACGGAGGTACGTATCCCCCGGTGATTACCCCTTCCAACCAAGATACCGCCCCCGTTCGACACTAATTCAGTCCCTTACAATATTCAGGCGACTCTGATTCAGATGACAATGACGATGCGGATGCCTTGGATGAGGATGCGGTCCTCGAGTTCAGATCCGTCCCTCACGCTGGCGGCGTTAACCGTGTTAGAGCCCAGCCCCTCCCTACATCATCCCCTTTGCCGCCCGTCGAACAACCTTACTATGTCTCCACCTGGGCCGAAACAGGAAGCGTACACATATGGGATGTCCGGCCCCTCCTCGAGTCCCTCGATGTCCCTGGCTACGCATGCGACAAAAACCGTACAAACTCCCCCGTATTTACGATCACATCCCATCGTCGTGCCGAGGGTTTTGCAATGGACTGGGCCTCCTCTGGAAACGCCAATCCATCGGCACTCAGGTTGCTTACCGGTGACATTCATTCCAAGATTTACCTGACCACTACCGGACAAGCCGGATTTAATACCCTGTCACAACCCTTCACCACTCACACCTCATCCGTAGAGGACCTGCAGTGGAGTCCCTCCGAACCCTCCGTCTTCGCTTCTTGTTCAGCCGATCGATCCATCCAGATTTGGGATGTCAGAATCAGAGGCAGAAAGAGTGCGGCTGCCATAGACCGGGCCCACGGGGCCGACGTCAATGTCATCAGCTGGAACAAGTTGACCGCCTATCTACTCCTCAGTGGAGGCGATGAGGGCGGAATCAAGGCGTGGGACCTCAGAAACATCAAAAAGAAGGGGTAAATTTTCCATCACGGTTGAACTCCGAAACGAAAGCGCGTTTTTACTAATCCGTGTTTCCGACCCTCCTCGTTTCGTAGATCTACCGGCTCAGATCCGACACCAGTGGCATCATTCGACTGGCATAGAGCCCCGGTCACATCCATCGAGTGGCACCCAACAGAGGATTCCATCTTCGCGGCATCCGGTGCGGACGACCAGGTTACGCTCTGGGACCTCGCCGTGGAACAAGATGATGACGAAATGACCGACGGTGCCGGTGGTCCGGAAGAACAGGACATCCCTCCACAGTTGCTCTTTGTCCATCAGGGTCAGAAAGATGTCAAAGAGGTTCATTGGCACCCTCAGATCCCCGGAGCCGTCATCAGCACGGCTCTCGATGGTTTCAATATCTTTAAAACTATCTCCGTTTGAGCACGCCGCCGCTTATGCTATTGCCGCCGATACGTAGAGTAGACACACACAATGCTGTTGTTTGATCGATACGTGCGATACTCCCTGTGTGGTCGCAACAGGCTCCGAGGGGGGGGTTGAAAAATCATGTCTCGGCTGCAGAGCTATTGAATTCAAGGGGGGACTCCGGAATGGACTTAGGGGGAGTGCCACTGAAAAGTACCGCTCTCACCACCTCAACACTATGTCTCTATTGAGGCACGAAGCCACACCTAGTGCTCCAGCAGATCAGAAAAACAAAACAGATCCGCGTGTTGATACCCTGGGCGATCCCGGATCTGAAGGGTCCGTATCATTCATAGTGGTACGCACGCGCAAGCTTTACCAAACGAAGAATGGACGACCCTAGAGGTTCTCCATGGAACCCCTTCCCACTGAATTCCACGGGGTACAAAATTGACGGTGATTGAGTCGGCCCCCTTACTACACTCGTGCAGGTCGAGAACCCAGCCCTGGCCGGCTCCAGTTCACCGTTCATCGGTGGTTCTGTTCTAGGGACATACCTCGGCTTTGGGCCCCGGGCTATCACCGCTGTCTGCGCTGTATGAGCGGGACCCAGCGTTTGGACCCGCGTTCCGACAAACGGAGATTAGCTTGTTTGAGACCCAGCTATCCCGGTGGGACGCACAAGGCGGTCGACGGATCCAACGAACCTAGAGGTGTTCGGGTTCGCGAGAAGAGCCCCGTGACGTGTGAACGACCTTCTCACTCAGGGCCGCGCAGTGGACCAACTTATGTGATGTCATTCTGTGTCGTAAATAAACATTTCACGCTACATACTGCATTCCACGAATCAGCCAGAAGCTATAGGACAGCGATCGAGAAATTTCCTTTACCAAATATGGGCAAGCCCCGATACGTCAGATCGGTGGAAGAAATGTGGGGTGGAGGATTTACAGCCGTTGTCTGGATGTTTGAGTACTCAATACAACGATGCAGCATTGTTACCCTTGGGAAACCGAATCTGGAAAGAAGGGAACATTCATTAGTGGCCGGAATGGAGTCAAGTACTCGGTGAAAATACCTTTGTAATGTTCTTGTGGATGATATCTGTGAGCACGGCGTACATGGTTCGGAGGTCATGCAATGTGCGTCGCGCATTGTGGAGCTGTCTCTCATCGTGCTCTCGAAGAGCAATCTACGACACTCGAAAATAAACGGGGAGATCGTTGAGAGGGATACTGACACGCGTACCGCATAATCGTCGATGTTCGGGTACTTGAGAAGCTTTGAGGATATCTTTGCGCGAGAGAGGTGATGCTGCCGCGCAGCGTCACGTAGGTTTGCGATTGATTCCTGGGCTCGCTGCAATTCGCTCGTCACCTCTATCCCCGAGTTCAGCGCTATCCGGAATGCTGGAATCCAGTAATCTACCTTCCTGGACAGCGACCCCTACGAAGGTGTGTGAGACACGATAAGCATCCACACATTCACCGCTTACCAAAATTGTCGCCGCTGGAGGAATCAATTTGGTCACTAGGAGGTGGTTCATCTGATAACGACCACGTACTCTTCGATCCTGGACTTCCGGTCAGACGGGGGGGAAGCAATGATAGGACTAAACTCACTTGGGCATGGTCAGGTTCACCCAGAGCTTCAACTTCTCCTGTGGTGATTCTCAGTGGAGTATCGACTCCGGTCATCGGAAAGAACCCACACAGAGGCTTCCTAACTCTTCGTACTCGGCCTTAAGTTCCGCGTGGATGGTCCGCAGGTGAGCGTTCGTTTTCACATGACCCGTATAGAGGGCGCCGCTCCCAGCGTTCCCATCGACGGTGAAGCCATTCACAACTTCGCCATCTAACCCTCGTTTGCGCTTCTTGATATCTG
>Ga0307517_10012474_pt1 | contig 11654 bp, 5 predicted proteins | sample 23_EM_MG_FD_194515 | JGI IMG/M metagenome (GOLD analysis project Ga0307517, IMG submission 194515) | Populus trichocarpa ectomycorrhiza microbial communities from riparian zone in the Pacific Northwest, United States - 23_EM | ecosystem: Host-associated > Plants > Roots > Unclassified | place... | reverse complement strand
CAGTCTAACAGAGACAAAAAGAATGAAAGAAATAGCAGTTGAAAACTTGAAATACTGACCGGAAGAGGCAGCCGGGCTGCAACTGGATCAACGAGACTAGATCAACGAAGATTGAAAGAACTGCAAGTTCAACAACAAAATGTTTGTTTGAAATTGATCAACGAAGGTTGAGATGACTGAATCAACAGCAAAATGATGCCCAGAAGTCCAGAGCTGCAAGTTCAACACGGCCAAGAATAAAGAAAAGAGAGAGTGAAAGAAGAAGATTTGTGAACAGAAACAAGAAACTAACCTTTTGCGCAGTGAAACAACAATGATCAAGACGTCTTCGGTCTTCTGCTCTCCTCTGCTCCTCAGCTCATCGATTGAAAATTTGAAATTGATGCGTTTTGTTAATTAGGTTTCATTGTTCTTCGTCGTTTTGAAATTGCTCTGTAGTCTGTAATTAAAATGCCCAATTCTGCTTCATTGTTCTTCGTCGTTTTGGCCTCTAAAACAAAGGCCAAAACGACGTCGTTTAACATCAATCAGGCTAAAAAAAATAGACCGGGTCTCACCCGGGTGGACCGGGTGGACCGGGTCCCGGGTCGACCCTCCGGGTCGACCGGGTTTCACCGGGTCAATTCCCGAGCGGGTTTTTGCCTTCACCCGGACCGGTCCCAGGCCCGGGTCGGCCGGGTCCCAGGTCGACCCGCCGGGCCGGTCCGGGTCTTAAAACTATGCTTTACATACTTGACTTCAACTTTCTTGTTTGTAATGCAATCTCGTAAGTAATGAAATATTGTGTTAATGTGCTTACTTTTGTCATGAAACACAGGATTCTTTGCTAAAGCAATGGCTGATGAGTTGTCCATATAAATTTTTATAGGCTTCTCTCATGCCATTTGCAACTCTTTTAATCATCTTTTTAGCCATATGGAATGACAAACACATGTTGTAGTAACTACATATTCAACTTTATAAGTTGATAATGTGAATATGTGTTGTTTTTTCGAACTAAATATGAATGTTGTGTCTCCCACGTAGAAAACAAAACATGTAGTGCTCTTTCTATCATCTATATCTTCAGCCCAATCATTATCAATATAACTCATAAGTTCAAAGCTATTAGAATATTCATATAACAAGTTAAAATCAACGATACCTTTGATATATAGAAGAATTCGCTTCAAAGCTTTGAAATATGTTATAGGTGGTGTCTCCATAAACCTACTCATAAGCCTTACTCTAAAAAGAATATCTGGGCGGGTGAATGTCATGTATCTCAAACTCCCAACTAGGCTCTTGAATGTTGTAGAGTTTATCTTTTCTCCTTCATCGTTCTTTGACATCACTCCACACTCAACTGTAGTATTCACTTTGTACAATCCTCCATTTTGAAATTCGTGAAAATCTCTTTTGCAAACTTCTCTTGATTTACAAAGAATCTATCTGAGTGTGTTTGGTATTGTGGTTGTGGTTTGAAAAAAACTGTTTTATAAAAAGTACTTTTAGTTGAGGTTGGTTTGGAAAAATATATGTTTGGTTAAAACTATGGTTGAAATCGAGGTTGAACAAAAGTAGTTTAATGTGTTTGGTTAAGAATGCTTTTTAAATTGAGGTTATATATATATATATATATGATTTTAAATTTAAATATTGTAGATTTAGTTACTACTATTACATCATGAAAGAACTACAGTTTCCATGATTTTTTGAGCGTGCAATAAAATTAGGTAAAATATTATCAGGAATAAAATTAAGATTACAGTGCGAGTAAATTTAATTTACTCTAAACTAGTTTTTCAAAAAAAAAAATTACTGTTCACGTTCACGTGAACATTGCGAGTGAATAAAATTTCACTCGCACTGTTCACTTTAATGAACAGTGCAGAGAAGAAAAGCAGCCGAGAGCTGCTTCGTTTTTTACTGTGTTTTAAACGCAAAACTCAATGGGCCCCATCAGAAATAAATTGCGTTTTTGTGTTTACCAAACAGGTGCTTTGCTGTGGTTGCTTCAAACGCAGAAGCAACCATGCAAACAAACGAACTCTTGATCTCAATCTTTAAGTAATATGTCATAAGAGCAATATTTTATTAGGTTCCTGAATGTCATACACGTAGCAGAAATGATAAAACAAAATTATTTGGGAGTCCCTAGGATCCCGTTAGACAGATCTAGATTTGTTTAGAGATTTATTACCTGAAGATCTGATCTTATTCAACTTATTCAACTTTGAATAATTCTTTAAAGGTTAGGTTGTCACAAACCACAAGTCATCCAATTATCCGGCTAACAACGGTGTTCCACATGAACCACCAAAGAGAAATCTTCTAAATCTCTATTTAGGAGAGAGATATTGTTATGCATAGAGTGCTAGCTCTCTATACTATGACTTACATAGTTTTTCTGTCTAACAAACAATAACTACTAAATAAGAGGTATAACTTATTATTTATAGGAAAATCTGAAAAACTCTATAAATTGGTAAAATATGAATTTGCCCATGAATAATATCCATATATTAATTCAGATAATTTTAGAAATTAACTCAATCAAGTCCTTACTTGATTTTTCTAGGTCTAGAAATATAATCCATGTATTAATTATATTCTAGTCCTTAATTTTTAAAATACATTTTAATCAAGTTATATGCAATTAAACCATTCCAGTTTAATTTCTCATTAATGGTTCTTAATGCATGTGACTTATTAGATTTCTAATATGTTGGTCTAAATATAAATTCTAATTCTAATTAAATAGAATTAAATAAATTAAACAAGTTAATTTATTATCAATTAAATAATCGATTTATTTATATTTGAATATCAGGTGCATCATTTGGCAACGTGTCATTATCGCTCAAATATTAAAAAAATCATTATTGATTTGATTTAATCTTGATATTAAAAGAATCTCTATAAACATCAAGGTTGTAATTGTCTAGCAATCAATCTTCTTATACCAAATCTTTGTAGAGCAATGCAACTATATCCCTCATACGTCAACAATATTTCTATTCTTCACCAATCACATCCATCAATTCTATCTAAATAAACATTCTGTTCAAACATTTCAATTCCACTCTTACATCCAAATATGCAAACATAATACATTTAAAAACCATGCGAAAGCTCTAGAATTTAATTATCAACTAAATTTTTATTTAAAAACAAAAAATTAATCATAGAAAAGAAAAGGTTAATTTAAACTCAAAATTTTGAAAAGGTGGAATTCCATATACAGAAAAAGTTAAGGTTTGTAGTTGAAAAAATAAGTAAACAAAAATAAAAATATTTGAATCCCATTTACCTACAAGCTGGAAGCCTGGAACCAGTCGACAATTGCTTCCTTTCCAACTGATTAAATTATTATCTAATCAACTTGCTCGTCCACTTGCGCTTTACCTCGTGATATGGTCATTCTACTCTCAATCTGTCGGGTCCTCTTGAAATTTATTTTCTATCAAAACTGCAATGTGGGACAAAACAGGCGTGAAGGAAATATTAACTCTGAATAGCGACATATATCAAATCAGTAGTTATGAAACTGGTCGGCCCTCCACTTGATTCCTGATAGGCTGCTATCAGCTAGACAATATATCCTTTTCCAAGCAGTGCATCAATTTGAGCTGCAACATGTTGGTGGGGTTGCCTAGCTATAACATATAGTTAATGCCTTTTTATATCTTAGGTCTTTGGTTAATGGGTTCGTCAAATCATGATTTACAGAATAATTAAGAGAAAATGTTCAGTCTTTGTTTGTTAATCACGCGCGTCTAATTTGCTTTAGTTCATACACGCAAACAGGAGTAGGTTAGCTTTAAAAACGTTTCTTCCTGGAAATTTAACTAAACTTCTCTTCAGTTGATCTCTTTGAAGCGAAAGAATGATTCTCTCTATACAATAGCTAGCGTCTTGGCGAATACATGGTGAAAGATCATTAGGCCCTTTGGTTAACTGGTAGAGTTATTTCCTATGTCACTCTCTCTTTTATCATTATTTGTTTGTTCTTTGCAGTCATTTACGTTGTTTTGGAGTCTTGATAATCTTTCCATGAAGATTTTTTTTTTCCTTGGCGCAGCGGGCTGTTAATGAATAGTGGAGGAATTTGATGTAAAACATTCATATCAGATTTCAAAAGCGCAGTACTGTTGCATGTTGAAAATGTATTATCCTTTTATAATTCTATACTACCTTTTGAAGCTGGAATTCAGTGTAAATTTTTACACTCGGATATTCATGTCCTTTTTAATTCGGGTTTTAGTATCTAAAATTGTGTGCTTATTGTTTCAGGATATTCATCTTGATCTTCACCAAAACTCTCCACGTACGCTCACTTGTGCCAACTTTTGTATTATGGCGTCAAGCTCTTCCGCCGTTACTCCTCTATGGAAGTATGATGTGTTCCTTAGTTTTAGAGGTGCTGACGTCCGCCATAACTTCCTTAGACATCTTTATGATGCTCTAGATCAAAATGAAATCGAAACATTTATCGACTACAAACTTGGTGCTGGAGAAGAGATCTCACGGATCCTCTTGGAAAAAATCGAACAATCAAATGTTTCAATCGTCATTTTCTCCAAAAACTATGCAGATTCTCCTTGGTGTTTGGAAGAACTGGAGAAGATCCTCGAATGCAGGCAAACGTTACAGCAAATTGTTATACCAGTATTTTACCATGTTGATCCAACCCATGTCCGAGAGCTGAGTAACAGTTATGGAAATGCACTTTCCGAGCATCAGAAAAAAATCAGTTCAGACAAGGTGGACAATTGGAAACGTGTTTTGATCGAAATAGCTGATCTAGAAGGCTGGCATTTTAATGACACTAAGTAAGTTATTACCTTTTCTTTTTTCTTTATTTTCACTCCTTGTTTGATATCAGTATAAGCATCATTTATTTGACAATGTCACGGGTGATGTAGAATGACAATGACGTGTTTTTCTCCTTCCTGGAGCCATTGATAAAGCAAAAAGTTTTGGGTTTAATTATAAAATTATTATTAAAGTTTAGGAGTTGTAATTTATTATTATAATTATTAGTAAACTATTGGCTTGTTAGAGTCCAGGTAAGAGGTTGGTTGTGTAAGGGGAAAATACATCACTTCCAGTACACCCTACCTGAGTTAAGCTGTATTGTTGTTTGATTATTTTTTTATGTCAACTTTCTATTTGTTTTTCTAAGATCTAAGACAGATCTTTTTTCATGAGAGAGTCTTTATCTTATTAAGTTAAATCCTAACTGCTCTAAGATCTAAATTTTAGCATCGTATTTATTTATTTATTTATAATTTTTGTTTTTGTATCTTTAATATCTGATCATATACTTTACTGTGTAGTTTTACACTCTCAAGTATTAAAATCTACAACTAAACCTTAACACTTTAAATATAAAGTGAACAAAATGATTGATGAAGGGCTTTTAATATTTTGACCAAACCCCAATCGTAAACTGATTACGATACCTATTTTTCATTTTAAAACATGAGAAAGATGTATTTTTTTTTTATCAAAATATACTTGGAAATTTTTTAGGATTTGACCGTATGCATGATAACAAAACATTTTTTGTTTCTTTATTGTTTTTTTGGAAATAGGAAATTAATTAAAAAAATTTTGAGATTTTTTTTTAATTTTCAAATTTTTTTGAAAATATTTCAGAGAAAACCGGGTATTTCAATACCGAATCTATATCTTACAGTGTAAGTATACAACCTGATATTATACAAAATTGGTAGAAAAACATGCATGAAAATCACAAATATTTTGAAATGACCATTGGAATCGTTTGGAATTTTTTTTGTTTTTTTTATATTATTATTATTGTATTGGGTTGGGCCTGACCCAACCAACTAGGTCAGACCCAGCCGGGTCAAGTTGGACCAACCGGTAGCCAAACAAACTGCCCCTTCTTTTTTACTAAGCTAAACACGGCCCAACCATTTGGGCTGGATCCAGCCCAAACTCGAATGGTCACTGGCCCAACCTAGTGAAAAGGAATGTAAGAGCCATGGGGTTTTTAGGAGGTGAAAAGGAAGGGAAAACTTGCCTTGCCGAAGAAGGAATGTTGCTAGTTGCGTTTTTAGTGGTGTAAGAAAGACCGAGGAGTGGTTAGTGGTGGCGCTGGCAGCGAAGGTGCAGTGAAAGAAGAGGAAGAAGAGGTGTCGGGGAGAAGAAAAATGGAAACTAGGGAAATGACTGATTTTTTTTCCAGACTTTGGCTTCTGATTTCTCCTCTCCAGGCCATGGAATCCACCTTTATTTTGTCTTCAATGGTGCCAAATTTTAGCCATTGATTCGACTCGGAAGGATCCTAACCGTTGGCTCAAGGTTGTCATCATGGCCTGGAAAAGTTACTGCAAAGGGGCTGGTCGGGTTGGCCACTTTAAGGTGGTGCCACAACTGTTATGGCTTTAATCGACCAGAAAGGACCACACTTGGGTGTGGTTAGATGTCAAGTCATAGTTTGCGTGCAAGTTTTGTCATTTGGTGGAGAGATAAGACATTAAATGCCTTGAGAAAGAGGCCACTCAAATAGCTTTTTCTGACTTAAATGGAGAAGAAGATGAACAATCACGAGACGACATGTCGTCTGGTCCTTTTTTTTACTGTTCAAAACGACACCGTTTTGGACATTTTAGAGTTTAATAAACAAGTTATTAAATCCTAAAATGCATGAAAATACATATTCTTGAATTTTTGTATGGAGATATGATATGATATTTTTTATATTTTTTAGAGACTTGTCCATATGCAAATTAAAATAGAAATTGTATTTTTGAAGAAAAGATTTTTTGTTGTTTTTTTGTGTAGAAGAGAATCGATTTGTTTAATATTGAAAAAGCACCTCGCGTGTAGGTCACAATTCCAATACTAAATATGAAAGGGTGAAAACAAAAGTGGAGGAATCAAAATTGATTTGCAAAATTGTCATCGAACTTTTAAAAATTTGACTAAAGCCACGTTCAACGAAACACAATAATATGTTTTAAATCGAACAATATATCAATTTAAAACAAATTATTTACTATTCAAAATTTGACTTAAAAGCAAGCAAACACCGAACATTCACACCGATTTTAATAATGTCACATGCTTCATTCAAATTTCATGCTAATTCAAATAAACCAAACACTAACACCAAAACAAACTCATACGTTAATATTAACGTTCACAAAGCAATCATAACCCAGAAAATAAATCCATAATTCAACGCAATGAATCAAATTATTTTGAAATCCAAACACAAATCAAACCAAATTAACAGTACAAAAAAGTCCAAATATTATACAAAACAATAAACATTTAGTTCCAAAATTCATAATATTTTAGCAATATGTCCAAGAATGGTTTGAGTTCATAAATCGACCTTTTGAGGCGTTTAGTGTATACGAGAATTACTGGGATTATTGTTGGCACGTGGATTCACACATCGCCACTGCTGGAGGATGGCTGGCTACTGGATCTGAAACTCCTCTCTCTCCTATTCACTCCAATGGAGGTGTTCCTTCTAGTTCTTCGATGAGAGAGATGTGGCCTCCCAAAGCTCTAGTCCCCCTTTTCCTTTCTTTCTCCCTAGGCCAGTGGTGAAGATCAACGTTTTTTCTTCTCTATTTCAGGACTAAAAGGTTGTTGGTGTGACTGGGTTTCTGTTTTAGTTAGTGGCAGTGACGGGTTGTTGTGTTGATGACCATAATTGGAATCAAAAGAGAGGGGAAAACATGATTGTGGATGGTGGCTTTGTCGTGGATATGGTGGTGGGTAAAGGCTGTTGGATCTGTGGATGTTGCCACATATGGGCTGGAGTGGAGGAGCTATGGTGGCTAGTGAGCATGGATTTACTTACATGAATGTCTATGTATGCTCTTGGTAGTCTATTAAGTGAGAAGGGTAAGCATTGCTGATGGTTTGATGGTGGTGGGTTTTTGTGCTGGTATTTAGAGGTTGGTGTGGGTTGAATGGTTTGCTAGGATTTGGTGGGAGGCTTCAGTTGGTAAGGAGGGAAGGTTGTTGGTTATGAAACCAAAACTGGAGCTTGTGGGCTATGATGTGGAGGTAGGGGCATTGGTGATGAAGGGCGCCTGGTGGGATAACTGATGATGGGGAAAGATGGTGGATTTGTTCTGTGTTTTTTTTAATATGGTTCAATTGTTTTTTTAATAAAGAAGTGGAGGGACGTGACAGGAGGGAGGGATGGTTTGGTTAAGCAAATGAGGTGAGGGTGGAGGATGGCTGAGGCTTTTTTGTGTAGGTGGTAGTGGGTCTGTGTAGAGGGAATAGATCTAGTGTTTTTTTTATGGCCCCCCCTTTTTGTGTGTATATGAACACCTATTTATAGGTGAAAATTTTTTCCTTCTTCCCCAATTGCTTGGTCCAACATTTTTATTTTGATTTTTTTAAAAAAAAGAGCAATATTAACATTGACTCAATAAGAAAAATCAATAATTTTAAAAATAACGCATTAAAAGCCCAACGTATTGAAAAAACATTTGAAATTTGAATCCTTTTAAGGCAATGCTGAAAATGTTGAAAACAATGCAAATATATCAAGAACATACTTTTTGGGTTTTCGTTGTTTTTTGCTATTGTTTTTCAAAAATACTTCAAAAATGGGTAGCAGCAATTCTCTCAAAGAAATTCAAGTTCACTAAGGAAGCAAGGGATCAAAATCCTTTCCCTTATTCAAATCAAATCAAGTAAGGGATCAAAATCATTTCCTTCATCAAATAAAATCAAGTTAAGATCTCACATGGTTAAAACTTTTAGACTCATGTTAATACTATTTGTCTTCATTAAATCAAGCCAAATTTAAAATCTCACATTGTTAAAGCTTGCTTGTTTGAATACTCTTTGTCTTCATCAAATAGAATCAAATTAAGATCTCACATGGTTAAATATTTCAAGCTCATGTGGATATTCTTCATCTTCATCAAATAAAATCAAGTTAAGATATCACACGGTTAAAGCTTTTAGGCTCGTGTGAATATTCTTCATCTTTATTAAATAAAATCAAGTTAAAATCTCATACAATTAAAGCTTTCAAGCTCGCGTAAATATCTTTTCCATCTAAGTAAGATTCATATCTGACTATTAATCATTGGATTTGTGCACATAAAGAGCATCTCAAGAGAGTTTTCACCTATTACCTGTAATCAAATTCATTATTATAATTGTTTCACCATTAATTTAATGTATTTTTAATACATAGAATTTTGTGTGTACAGAACCTTCTAAAATACCTTTGAGTTTTATGTGATTGTTTCCACTTACTATGTTTATTTGTTATACATGTTTCCCAGGAAAGAGTCTGAACTAGTCCAGGAAATTGTTGATTACATTAGGAAGGAGCTAAAACCTTTATCCTCAAGCAATTTTGGTAACTTGGTTGAAATTGGTTCATGTATTGGAAAGGTTGATGATAATGAATATTTCATGTAACCAATCGGTTGGTTACACGTAACACTAAATTTATTCACTTAAAACGTATTTATTTTTAATAAAGGCTTTATTTATCTTTAATATTCAATTATATCTGATTAACGAATCTAATGTTTGATTAATGAATTTAGAGTAAAGATAAAGCTTGTTGAACAAAAAATGTTTGCATAAAAAATTATAAAGTTATTATTATTATGAGATTTCTATTGCATCAAAACGTTATTCCCAAATATTCCTGGTCAATGTTCTATTAAGATTGTATATTAATTAGAATTATTGATACTAATGCATATTATGTTCTTTTCTTTATGAAATGAAGCAACTACTCTAATAAACTAAGGTATGAGGGATACCTTGAACTAATATGGAGGTGCTTGTCAGATAATATATATATTGAATTGACTCTTATAGAATTCTATATGGAGAAATCACTTATTTTTATAAAAACGCTCACGTGAAATTTGTGTAAGTGATCCTTAGAGTAGAGATCATTAAGTTATCTTATATAGAGAGTGTTATGCTTTGATTAACCACACGTTATCATAATCAAGGGTAAAAAACGGGTAGATATTGTGTATAGCATAAACTATATAAAGGTATTTAAGTAATCAAGAAAGGATTCATCACCCTAAATGAATTAGAAAAAATATTATATCTATTATCAAATAGTATTGATTGTGAAATCTTTGACCGGGGTGGAATGATATTTGAAAAGAGTTTCAAATCTTATTTAAAGAATTAATAACTATAGCGTTGAGAACTAAAATAATTTAACAAAGCAGACATACTTCATAATATAATGTCTAAATTGAAATATTCTTAATGAATGAATAATAATTACATTAAGAAACTGATCACTAAAAAGTTAAGTCAAACAACTTATGACTTTTTTAATACTTGAAGGATCATGATAAGTTGTTAGACATTATCTTGATCTTCAAATATAAATCAATCAATTGTTGAATTGGTGATAAATTAAATTGTTTAATTTATTTAATTCTATTTTATTTAGTATTATGATTTATATTTGGGTCAACTTATTAGGGAACCTAATAGGTCACTCACATGAGAGTCATTGGTAAGAAATTAAAATGAGATAATTAATCAAATATGACTTGATTTGAAATAAGTTTTAGAAATTAAGGACTAAAATGTAATTAATTCAGTAGATTACACTTCTATAACTAGAAACAATCAAGTAAGAAATTGATTGAATCAATTTATAAAATCATCTTAAAATAATATATGTAATATTATTTAATGGGTAAATTGATATTGTTTTCATTTATATGGTTTTTAGGTTTTTCTATAAATAGAATATTATGCCTTTTATTTTTTACACAGTATATGACAATACAAGACAATATAATTCAAAAACACTTAAACACAAAAGAAAATATCTAGCACTCTAAGGTATATCAATCCCTATCTCCTACAAGGGTTTAAAAGATTTCTTACTGGTAGTTCGTGTGGATTGTCGTTAGAGGTCGGACACTTGGAAGACTTGTGGTTTGCGACAACCTATCCTTAAAGCAATTATTCAAAGTAAAAAATAATATTTAATCTTCAGTTAATATATATAACCCTAAAGAACTCTAGATTTATCTAATAAGATCCTTGGAACTCCTGAAAATTTTAAATTTATCATTTTCATTGCGACTACGCGTTCCAGGGATCCCAAGTGTGGAGTCGTTACCATGCATTGGATCACCAGCTGTACGTACGATATGAATTTGGGGTATGGGTGGTATAGGCAAGTCAACACACGTTGAAGCTTTATTTAACCAAATCTCTTCTCAATTTGTAGGTAAATGTTTTCTTTGAAATGTTATAGAAAAATTAGAAAAGCATACAATAGTTACTTTACAAGATGGAATATTTCTTTTTTAAGTATTAAAGAAAACATATTTCAACAGAGGCACTTTCATCTTATCCCATCGTATTAAGAAAGTGCTCCAGAAGATGCATCCTAATTTAAGAGGAGTTATGCATCCTAATTTGGAGTTTTGTTATCAACATTTTCATGTGTATTTAAGTGGACCACAAAATCAATAAAAGATGTGCTTCATGTTGTTACTCATCTTTGACCTAAAAACAATCAAGAAAAGAAAAAAAATACAAAAAGAAAATACAAAAATACAAAAGAATACATATGAAGAAAGCCAGAAGATTGCCCATATTAGTGGTGATGGACCAAAATGACAAGAGGAAAAGTTGGTGACCCAATTTTGATT
>Ga0307517_10012473_pt1 | contig 11654 bp, 6 predicted proteins | sample 23_EM_MG_FD_194515 | JGI IMG/M metagenome (GOLD analysis project Ga0307517, IMG submission 194515) | Populus trichocarpa ectomycorrhiza microbial communities from riparian zone in the Pacific Northwest, United States - 23_EM | ecosystem: Host-associated > Plants > Roots > Unclassified | place... | reverse complement strand
CCCCGCGAGAGAGAGAGAGGGTAGCAATTGTAATCCATTTATGACAATCGCTAACCCCTCAATTCCATATCCCCATTTTGCAACTACGATCTTAATTATTACCTCACCATCAAACTCACCCTTAAGTTAGATCTGCCAAATGCAATCTTATAGCTGGAGATTGAAGAAGAATTCTGGAACCAATCCATTGATGTGAATAATTCAATACGGATTAGATAATGATTGATAGTAATTCACTTTGTGAATTTCAGTCCTCAGGGAGTTTGATTCAATTTTTTTCCCCTTCCATTCACATGTAACATGAATGTAATTTAATTTCTATGCTGCTTCACTTTGTGCACAACTAAAGATGAATAACTACATAGCCATGATTTTAATGGATGTTACAGTGACTGAGAGGATTTTATTATACATGCATATTCTGTTTTGCCTCCTTGTCCATATAAGCTATTTATATATCTTATCAATTGTTCTATTTTTTGTAGATTTTCTCAGTTATTTGTCTTCTTGTCATAGAATTTACTTATATCTTATCAGTTGGTCTTTGTAGATTTGGGCATGCTTATCACAATCTGCAGCCTCGCATCATAAGGACTCTAGTCCATGCGTTCTTGGACCCAACAAAATCATTGCCACAACATTATGGTTCAATACAAGGATTAGCAGCTCTAGGACCCAGTGTGGTATGAACTAGTATCAATGCTTTTACGAGCAAAACTAACAAGTATTTCTTTCTTCAAAATAAAAATAAAAATAAAAATGGTACTGATGTTGTTATGCTAACTATTTTAAACTCATTTTCAAGAAAGATAGGTCCTTTCCTACTATCTGGAATTGCAGTTTTTTAGGAAGATGTATGAAATCAAATAATCTAAGTCCTAACTGTTGCATTTTTATTTATCACTCTGTTATGGTCTTCTAACTTTTTAGTTTTTTTTTCCCTAACTTCTGGTTCATTTTCCCCACTCAAATGTATTACACTGTTTGGTTTAGTGTTGGTTGTTGCGTTGTCAATTTTCACACTCTTCCTTCCTAGGAATCCTCTTTGTACTGGTTTGACCAATTTGAGCTGGTTCTTGATTCTGGTAGGTTCGTCTTCTTATACTACCAAATCTAGAGCCGTATTTACTCCTCCTTGAACAAGAAATGCTGCTTGAGAAGCAAAAAAATGAGATAAAGAGACATGAAGCTTGGCAGGTTTATGGAGCTTTGACGGTGAGGCTATTTTTCAGTTTGATTTTAACTTCTGTTTATGCTTAACTGAATTTACCATCAATGTAGCTTTGTTATGTACTAACATTGCTATAAACCATTCAGCGTGCAGCTGGTCTCTGTATGTATGATCGGCTCAAAATGTTACCTGGTTTGTTTATTCCACCAAGTCGTGCTATCTGGAAGAGCAATGGAAGAGTTATGACTGCAATGCCAAGTATGACTTGCTTCAACTTGTCTCATTGGGACACTTTTATACATGCATCCATTAATCCTGTGACTGGTTATGTTTACTGTTTGAAAATACCTGTAAATGCTTGTGTGGAAATGGGTCTCTATGTGGGTACCTCTTCTTTTCACGTGTGCGTGTGTTTGCATTCATTATGCAAGTGCTGGATCTGGCAAAAACTAAATGTCTTAAGACCTAGTCTTGGAATTTGTTTGGGAGCAACTCTAAGGCAGAACAAGGATAGCCCTTGAAAAGGTTAATAGCAACTGCTTTCTGATATATTTTGCACATAATGAGCTGCAGATGTTATTATGATGAAGGGGGTGGTAATGAAAAGGTTATTCAAATATTAGGTGGGGATAATTTCTGGTGAGCGAACCGACCCTGCAGATTTATGATGAAAATGTACATTTTTTTCACTACCACATATGATATAATCCTTAAAACAACAATTTTTTAGGAGCTTGCATCTCTGGGTGAGTTGTTTTTAGGAGCTTGCGTCTCTGGGCGAGTTGGGATTTGCTTGAACCATGACTATGAGATGATTCAGATGTTTGTCATAGTTTGACATACAACTTATCACAATCCATGTTCAATTGAAACTTTATACGGGTGTGCTCAACCCTTGATTCAGGATGCATGCCAATGTACTTTGAACTTTTATCTTTTTACTTCTCTGTGTTCTTACAATTTACCCAGATTAAAATATTCAGTATGTGCACTTAACCCTCTACCCTGCTTGTATTTCATGTCGGTCATTGCTTGCCAATCAAGATAAACGCAAAGCTAGCACAGATAACTTAATGCAGCAACCACTGCTTAAGAAAATAGCAACAGATAGTGCAATTGGTGCAATGCCAATGAACTCCATGCCAGTTGAGATGCAAGGGGCAGCAAGTGGATTTCCTACAGCTGTTGGAGCTTCCAGTGTGTCAGTATCAGCAATATCTCGGCAGTTATCCAATGAAAACGTGCCACGAAGAGAGATTAGTGGAAGGGGGTTAAAAACGTCAACTGTTCTCGCACAGGCTTGGAAGGAGGACATGGATGCAGGCCATTTATTAGCATCACTATTTGAACTTTTCAGTGAAAGCATGTTCTCCTTTACTCCCAAACCTGAGTTGTCTTTTTTCTTGTGATTAGCAGTAGATCATTAACAATGTCACTCAATATGCGTGTAAATTCTGTCAAATTCCATGCTATTTGTTCTACAACAGGCTAATAGTTATCGATCATTGACGAATGGTGTATTGTCAAGGACACTTCTGCATGTAAAGAGAGTACAATTTTGCCAGAATTCCTCGTAAAGTGGAGGAGCTGACATGTGACTGTGCTTTCAACTACGGTGTTGTCATCCCAACAGTTTTACAAGTTCAATCTTCCATGCCATTTAATGTCTTTAGAGAAGTAGCATTTCATTGCTTTGGCTGACGATCTCGCCAAATTTTAATCGAACTCCACATGGTTTTTCACAACGTTCAAGAGTCGAGAGGAATGCCCAGATAGAAATCGGGCACCTTGGACATGAGCTGTTAGTTCAACCTACATGTAGGATTGAACTAATAATCCATGCTGCTTGAAAAAGCAAACATCTCACGGGCCAATTGCATTCCGCATCTTTGAGAAAGTCTATTGACGGCCAGATTATGATAGTTCCAGTCCCGAGAATAACATTTCAGGATTCAGAATGAGACGAAAAATATTCTTCATGTCCATTAGATTTACAGATAATTTTTTTTTTTTAATTGGGTACTCATTAAGCAACGGCAGGAAATGGTGACTTGGCGCATCATCCAACATTAAATTCGGCAACGCATGCTAGTTTCAACAAGAATGTGCAGACACTAGTCGGAAATATCATGAAGAAATTGCAAGGTTTCCACTGGCAATATTCCACGAGGACGCCAATATACTCGGAGAAGGCAAACATACTCGGAGATAAATTACTCGATTGAGCTTAGCAATCAATACACAGCTAAATCCCCCCTCTCCCCAAACTAAAAACAACGAATCAAAAGAAGAGCTTTCTGGGAGATGGTCTGGTTGGAACTGTGGAAGATGAGGTCGAGGACTTGAGAGGAACTGGAATTCCCTTGGCTTCTTGACTCCCTGACATTCTGTCTACCAGTTTTGCAGCCTTCGGGTCTGTTAGAAGTGACTTCTGAAATGACTGTGAGAAGCCAGTAGCAATAATAGTCACATGAATCTCCCCATTATAACGATCATCAACAACAGCCCCAAATATTATGTTTGCAGATGGATCAGCCAAACTGGTCACAACCTGGAAACTCATTGTATATATACAGATATTAATACCAGAATGTAGAAGAAAGAACTCAGTCATAACAAATCCAAGAATTATGAAAATGAAAGAAACTTTATCTTTGCCATCACCATACATGTTAAAGTAAAACAGAATAGCTGGGAGCTTTCATGATTGGTTTCATGAAACCTACCATCTTATTGCCTGTTGATATTTATTATCCTGATCATTGAAACTCAAACATTTGATCCCTGCCCTAAACTGGGGGTCAATATCAACATTGAGGTAAAAAATCATTGGCTATACATCCCATAAATTCATGGTTGACGGTGGCAGTTAAAAAGCTAGTGAGATCCTTTGAAACCCTAATATCTACTACTACTATCCTGTCCTACATCAGGATATGTCAATCATGCTGTGACCAATGACACCACTCTACATCATCTCTTTGCCCGCGTGAGAACTTTCTTCTAAATCAAAAGACATTGGTACGACTTGATGCAGGGGGGTTCCCTTTTCAATCAGAAAATTTAGAAATTGAAAAGGTAATAAAGTACCTGTGACACTCTATTCACTTCCTGTAATGTTATGTCCTTTCCTCCAGTAATATTGTATACCACTCCAGTAGCTGACTGGATTGATGAACCAATCAGGGGCGCCAGAGTTGCTTGTTCAGCTGCTTCTTCAGCACGATTTTTGCTGGAGGAAACTCCAATTCCAAGCATTGCAGTACCTGAATTTTTCATCACTGCCTTAACATCTGCAAAATCCACATTAACTAGTCCAGGTATCTGCAAAACAAGGGGAACAGACTTCACACTTTGCAGGAAAGTACAGAAGTAGAAAATCACTGGTGAAAAAAAATTATGAAAGAGAAAGTGATAATAAACGTAGTCATCATTCAAAAGACCATATAAACAATATGCAATAATAACCACAATCTATTTATTTAATTAATTTTATATGCAAGAAAACAAATTTTATGAATAATACTGCAAGGTGATGCAACCCTCATACACAAAAGAAGCAATTTCTTGGTAAACAGGCTACCCCTAAATAGCCCATGAAAGGCTAAACATCCGAGGGAAATTTAAGTAGAAAGTCAACAAGGGATTCAAGTCAATACAGTTAAAATAAAGAGTAAAATGTGTCAGACCCCCAAACTATTGGTCAAAGTACAAATACTTCATCTCAAATTTATTCAATGCAGCTCTCCTTGAGGAAAACTAAAAGAAAAATTTAGTCCCTCTACTAAGTTTGAAGTGGGTTAGGTTTCAGTCCAAATTGGGTTGGTATTTGCCACATGACCAGCACATGCCACTAAATGACCCTAAGCACAAGTGATTCTCTCATGAATTTGTGTGTCAAGTGCTCGTCGCTTGACAAATACTAATCCCAATTTGGATGGAAACCTAACCTAACTTAGTAAAGGGACTAATTTTTAGTCTCAATTATCTTCAGGGATTATCTACGCTGAATAAATAAAAATAGAAACTATATGCGCTTAGTTCAAGGGGCCCTAGCACATTTTACCCAAATATAAATGTACAAGGATGGGAAGAAAGACATGAATGTGGTCATATTCTAAGGAAGATTGGGGAAAAAAAGAAGGAAGAACATTCTGCTTGTAATGGTAAATTGCCAAGCATGTTATGGGGCCATAAATGAATCAAGATACTGTTGCTTCATTGAAACTGTAACAGGCAACTTAAAACTTGTAAATTCAGCTGGTCTAAAGACTAAAACATGGTAATATACTTCAGTGTTTCATAGATCCACTCACAGTAATAATATCTGAAATTCCTTGCACTCCTTGCCGTAAAACATCATCAGCCAGGAGGAAAGCATCCTGGAGGGGTGTCTGCTCATCAGCAATATCAAGCAGGCGGTCATTGGGGATCACTATTAGAGTATCCACATTTTTTTGCAATTTTTCAATAGCCTCTAATGCCTGCAAGCATGAAAATTGTCTATACTCTCAATAATTGACCTTTGGAGGAAAGAAAGTTCATTCTATTTTAATAAGCACATCTAAGAAACACCAGTTTCTACAGCAGGCTAAAGGAATGGAAACAGCTATTAGTAACAAAAAAAGGAGCAAACTTTTCTCTAATTATGATCTCTTTTTTTTCCTCCTCGGAACAATACTTCACAAGTAAAAATCTTTCATGCGATGAAACCAACAACACCACCTGCCTGCAAGGATCTTTTTCGCCCCTCGAAGCTGAAAGGATACGTAACCACACCAACAGTCAAATATCCTGCCTCCTTTGATATCTGAGCTACAACTGGGGCAGCACCGGATCCCGTACCTCCACCCATACCAGCTGTTATAAAGACAAGGTCTGATCCCTTTAGCGCATTTGCTATGGCATCTTTTGATTCCTCTGCTGCTTGTTCTCCCAAAAGCGGATTCCCCCCAGTACCTGCATCACTGACAAGTGAAGGAGTCAAAGGGACACACATAAAAACCCCACAACAGATACAAAGAAAACGCAACGAGGCTCCGAAAGCAGTTATAAAAAACTAGGTGGTTAACTGTGTGAGATAACAAAATTGGAAATGTCTTGAGAGGAGCGAGCAAAAAAAAACAAAAAAAAACAAAAAACAAGAAGAAGAGTGGGAGACCTAGTCCGCGGGTCAAAAGCTCTCCAATTTGAAGTGGGTTCTGTGCAGCAGACTGTACAAGTGCTTGAGCATCCGTGTTTATGGCGTAGAAATCGATACCCTGTTTTTTTTTCCCCAAAACCGAATCAATATATTTTGAGCACATGATTGTTAATGAGTTGTGATTAGACATGAATGAAGAGAAGACGGTTAAAAAATCGCAAAGTAGGCAACTTACACACATGATCAGTTACCAAATTAGAAGAAGAAGTGGGTTTTACTTAGAATGATGAACAAAAAAAAAGGTAGAAGAACCTGCAAATCGCTGCCTATCATGCGATTAACGGCATTGTTGCCACCGCCACCAACACCAACAACCTTTATCTTGGCAGACTCCATGGGGGCAAAGGAACAGCTTACACTGCCATGTTTCGATGATGACAGTCTCCTTCTCTGAGAGAAACGGCATAGTTGTTTCTGAAATGATGTTGAAAATGAAGGAGACGATGTGTTGGGGTTTGCTAGTTGAAGTTGAAGTGTTGCCATTTCTGTCTTTCTAATTGCAAATATTTTTGGTTTATGAGAAAACAAAAGGCGAGTGAGAGACAAGAAGAGGTTTTATCTAGGGTTTTTTAAGTTTTATAAATATTTCACATTTTTTTCTTGTTAGGACGGACAAAAGGCAGAGATGCTGAGAGATATTTTGTTTTTCGAGTTGCATAAAAAGATTGGGTGGACCCCTTTTCTGCTTCAACCTTATATGTATACGGTTTTTTTTTTAACGATGTCGTTTTATTGGATAACGTTTTTGTCCTTCTAGCCCCTTTGTTTTTTAGCTGTAAAGTGTTTTTTGCAAAATATTTTTTTTTTTTTTGATTATTTTGATGTGCCGATGTTATAAATAAATTTTAAAAAATAAAAAAATTATTTCAATATATTTTTAAGCAAAAAATATTTTGAAAAATAATTGCTACCATAACGCGAAAGTTTTAACCTTTTAGGGGTGAAAATCACTATCCCCATTTACTTTTAATCTTTTATCATATACCCTCTATATTATTGGTTGTAAATAATTTTGATTTACAACAACCCTTTTATGAGAGAAGTTATTATCTTTTTACTCCCTCCGTCCAATTCTATTATATATATTGTCATATAGTCAATTTCTCGTCGAAATTTTCTAGCCCTATGTCGTAGTCCAACAATAGGATAGACATTGCTTCAGCAACGGAGATAGATATGGTATTCCCAAGGTGTAAGCCTATTAAATCTTCCAAAGATGAGATGAATTACTTTTTCTAGTGTGATAACACAATTACTTTGGAAGTAATGAACGTCTCCTTAACGTTACAACACATTTTACCTTATAAGGGATTTACATATTCTTCTTAGTGCAATCACACTTTTATCCAAGGATGAGATAAACATTACATCAACAATAAACAAACGCTTGTCAACGATATCCCTTCTTGGTTCCTAGAAGGCAAAACTATCCTAAACTCTCCTAAGGTTATATGATTCATTTCCCAACACTAAAAATGATCTCTTAAGTATGAACATTGAACCTAGAAATGATCTATTAAGTATAGATATTGGACACAAAAATGATTTTTTAAGTATGGGATCCTCAACTAGATACTTATCCACATTGTTGTTGAGAGTTGAGTTTTTATGGCTGGTTTACTTTGTTTAGTCCGTGGAGCATGCCCTATTTCTAAGTACGATTATAATGCATATACATAACGTGTTTCTTATAGGAGACACTTTAGTTGTTTATGCTTAGTAGATTGGTCTTTCTAGGAAACCCCTGTTATTTCTAAGTAAGATTATATTGTATATATATAATGTGTTTTTATAGGGATCCAAGCAAGGTTAGATTTTGATTTTGGCATAAAATTTTTCATCGTCTAGTTTTATATTATTGAGCATAACTCCAAATCAAACCGTTAGATCGAGATGAACTTTACCAAAAGATTTTAGAGGTATTTTTCTATGTTGGGGTAAAATTTCAAGTGAATTAGAGATTGAGAAGGCCTTGCGATAAAGGTTAGAAGATGTTATACGAATTTTATTATTTACTTCCTTTTAACTTGTGAACTTCCTATTTAGCAAGAATCCTTTTTCTAAAAGGATGTGGTGGCTTGTTTTGAGAATTTCATAGTTCTATAAGGATCTTTAATGGGCTGCAGCATAATTTCTAAGTGTGGAAAGGATTCATTAATGTTCCCAAATCTTTTTTTTTTACAAGGATTCCTTATTCTTTCTAACTACACAAGGAAAGAAGGGCTAGTGGTATTTAATGATAAATTAGTTTCTAGGATCATTGGGCAGTATTGTAAGCTATAAATAAGCCTTATATCAGACTTGTATTATTTTCTTTTCTTCTTCTCTTCTCACAGCATTATAAGAAATTAACTTATGAGTTTTATTTTTATAATTTCAGCTATAGTCTAAGGCTTGTTTGGACTTAATTAATACTTTGTTTTTTAGGCTTAATTAATACTTTGTTTTTTTCTAGGATCCAAGACTTGTTTGAGCTTAATTAATATTTTATTTTTAGATAGGATTCAAGGCTTATTTGACTTCATTCCAATAGTGCTGATACCTTGGAGCAAGTTTCTATTATATCACACTCCTATCAAACCTCTTTCAGCTTTTCGGGATCAGATCTCAATCTTGATTATAGGTTGTGTAACCATATGATCACAAGATTTGTATCAAGGAGACCCTTTAGTTGTTTATGCTTGGTAGATTGGTCTTTCTAAGAGACCTATGTTGAAGATCTTATTTGAGACACTAGCTTCGATAATCAAATTGGCTTCCCACCTTGGAAGCCACTCTAATATTGGATGAACTAAATTGTATTTCACAAACTAAAGATTGTGAGTATGATGTTATATACATGTTGCCCTTAGTTAAGTTTACACACACAAAAGAAATTTTTTAGATTACTATCACCTTTCTGTATCATAACAAGGTTTATTGAATCCAAAACTGGGTAACAGTATTTGTTGTAGACCTCGATGAGTTGGAAGACTATAATGTACTCCTATTTTTATTAACAAGGATAAGAATTTCTTTGGCTCATAATGAATCATTGAGTAGGGTATCTATGTTAGCAACTCTAACTATAATCATAGTAGATATTTAGTTATATCATATGATAAACCCATATTTAACGGGCCCAAACCCCCCCTCAAAAAAAAAAAACCACCTTTTTTTAGCTTAGTTAAGGGAATGACCCACCTCCTTTGGGCTTAGCCAAGAAAAGGACCAACCTCTATTAAGCTCAACCAATGGAAGGATCCAATTTTCTTAGTTTCAACCTAGAAGAAGAGCTCAAACCCATAAGCATAACTACATTTTGGATCCTACTCTATCTACACCCTTAGGTGTATAAAAGTCCTCTAAGGGCTTATCATATTTTCATCGATATTAATGTTGTGTAAGAGATAGTGTGCAAAAGACCTCTAAATGACCACCATATTTTCATCAATATTAATATATATGTCAGAGATATTTTTCCTTATTAAAACTATTAGTGTAATATTATGCTTTGGACTTTCATCTCTATAAAGAGACTATCGGTCTATAAATAAACCATGAATTCCTCAACTATAAAAAAGTTTGGAATCTCTATTCTTTACTGTATATTTATTTTCAGAGTATTTCTCTATAATATTATTGTATTTTCTCTTAAAAGGTCACTAACTTAATCATCAAAAAGTCCTTAAATTTACCAAAGAGGACCTTTTGCAGGTATCAAGCACCCACCTCTAGCCACCTTGGCGAGGAAGAATTGACAAGATTGCCAAATCCAATAAATTAACTGATTATTCAAGATATAAGCTTTGCCTCCAAGGTACTTGGATTTTTTTGGAACATCTTCATTAGCGCTATTTGTGGAAAACTGATAAAAAAAAGCCACTAGTTTCTTTTTAATGACATTTCCAAGTCATTTTATAATATATATTAATCATGACACATTTGAGCTAAAATGTTTGATGGATCTACCTGTTACCACAAGCACTTCTGCTTATTCGAACCTTCAAATGTTAATAATAACATCTCTCTGATTTGGTGATTCGTGAAAATTACTATTAGAGGCTGAAAATTTAGACGGTTTATGGTTTACGACAATCTAACTTTGAAATATTTATCTAACCCATGAAAGAAAAAATATTCTCTAATTAGTCTTTGCACAAACCTTAAACGACTTTAGATTGTCTAACAACCTCAAATTGTTTTTTTATTACCGTTTCACTGTGTTTATATGTTTTGAAAAACCCAACAATGATATTAAGTTCCTTTGAGTTTGAGTTAAAGGCCTTGGATTAAGAGATTAATAATTCTCCTTATGGTGAAGAAGCATGATGAAATCTCATGAAATTATTGAAGAGTTAGATCTTGAAGCTAAAAAGACAAGTGGAATAAAATAATTCATTGTAATCCTTTCAACTTTATTATAAAATTAAAGTCAAAAGTAAATATTTGTTTGGATTTTCAAGCATTAACGAATGACAAAACAATGCATGGCTTTTTTAGTCATGTAAAGTTGTTGGATGGAAATTTCATGTTATTATATCATTGTTAGGATTTGGTTTAATGTATTGTGAGCAAGCTATTTTTATTATGCTTCTTCTTTAATTGATATTTTTTAAAAAATTAAGTTTTTTTTATTAGTTAAGTGATCTATTATAAAACTAATAAAAAACTCATCACATTAAATAATCTATTTTTATTAAGGTTAGTTAGAGAGAGAACAATGGATTATATAAGTTAATTGAAGGTATTTGTTGGTTGTTCCTTAATCTTTAATATGTCAAAGAACCAACTAACCCCTAAATACTTTTTTAAGTAAAATCCCTTTGAGCTTAAAATTTGCACAGAAACTCACCATTACCTTATGTGTAATTTTATTATTTTAATTATTTAGAATGAGATAGTGAGATTTGAACTCGTGACCATTAGATTATCAAAATTCTGATACCATGTCAAATAATTATCTCAACCTAAAAACTTAAGCTATTAGATAAGCCTCAATAATAGTTTTATGTTATTCCAGTACAAGTGTTGCTTTTTAATTAAGACTTATTCTTTAAGTGTTGATTGCGATTCATATTGTCACCAAATATATATAATTGAATTGCAATCGATACTTAAAGAATAAGTATATATATATATATATATATATTATTGTTGCACAACTCAAAAGAAATGGTGCTTACAAATTTTAATAGACATGTTAGATTCACTATGCTTATTACAATAATTACTTATGATATTTTAGCTTTTCCCTATATTTCTTTGTTGTTAACCTAAAGTTTGATTACATGTTTTGGT
>Ga0307517_10012472_pt1 | contig 11654 bp, 3 predicted proteins | sample 23_EM_MG_FD_194515 | JGI IMG/M metagenome (GOLD analysis project Ga0307517, IMG submission 194515) | Populus trichocarpa ectomycorrhiza microbial communities from riparian zone in the Pacific Northwest, United States - 23_EM | ecosystem: Host-associated > Plants > Roots > Unclassified | place... | reverse complement strand
ACTCTCCTCCGATCTGTCTATGTCTCCTTCCGTTTCTCCTTACTTTTCTCTCCTTACTTAGTGAGATGATCATCATAAGCAATTACTTTTAAGTGCTTGAGTTTGATCTTTTGTTGTGTTCGTATCATCATAAGCAATTACTGTAATTTTGCAGACCTTTTTTAGTCGAATGCAAGAACAGGACTCACTGGTTATTTTATTGATTCAAGAAAGTAAAAAGAGAGTCATCTTAGGCTCGTGTTCATGATCATGTTCGTGAGGTGGGTAAGAAAACATAGCATCCTATAAAAAGGCTTTTGTTAGTACAGGACTCTTCGGTTTGAAAATGAGCAAAAGATTAGTGAAGGCATTTTTGGATGTTAAGTTCCTAGCAAAGGACTAGGTGGCACCTAAAATAACAACAGCAATAATAATAATTGTATAATAATTGTTTGTTGTTGGGGCAATAATAATAATAATAATAATAATATTTGATTTTAGCTATCATTTGATTCTCTGTTGGGGGAGGGGTTTTGTGCGTTTCTGTTTTTGGCTTGAGCGAGACATTTATACAGCTGAGATGACAGTCCAATTATGGGTAGCCACGTGGGGGGAGTGGTAATAATTGCAAAAGAAGGGGTGTTTTCTTCAACTTTCATCATAGAAAATATGATAAAATCAAAATAGCAAAACAAGAAGAAAGAACAACAGCATAGAAGGGATGCAGTGCAGGTTCCTATTATAGATTTTTCAATCACAGAAAAAAAGGTTGCAATGATGGAAGACGTGAACCATTAGGCTTACAAGAGAATTATTTAAACAAGTAAAGCAATCAGCTGAACGCTATAAGATCTGATTATTACATTTTTATTGTTGTGTTTTAATTATATGATTTTACAATGGTAGGAGTTCTTAGTCTGTGTGAACAGCAGAACAAAGGCTGCACACTTCCTCGAACTTCTTTGTTTTTTTTCTTTCCTTTTCTTTTTCTTCTTCTTCTTCTTTCTTTTCTTGGAGAAAGAGGGTTGTGCTGCTCGTTTCGTTTCATTTTCTTCGAAACCATACAGAAAATTCTTGGATCTGTTGATTGTTTTCTAGCTATTAGTCTTTTTCTATAAATCATATAAAACACTAAGAATATATTAATTTAATATTTCTATAAATTAAATATAATTATAAAAACCACTATGATTGGGACAACCACTCTATCATCCTCTTTTTCATACTAATTTTCATCTCCTATTTTCTACAATACTGGCCCCCCAACGTGACCTCACTTTCTTCCTTTGTCCAAAGAAATTCCAAATAAAAGAGAGAATTTTTATGAGAAATAGGACATCACATATTCATATATTTTTTTCTTACTCTCCTCCGATCTGTCTATGTCTCCTTCCGTTTCTCCTTACTTTTCTCTCCTTACTTAGTGAGATGATCATCATAAGCAATTACTTTTAAGTGCTTGAGTTTGATCTTTTGTTGTGTTCGTATCATCATAAGCAATTACTGTAATTTTGCAGACCTTTTTTAGTCGAATGCAAGAACAGGACTCACTGGTTATTTTATTGATTCAAGAAAGTAAAAAGAGAGTCATCTTAGGCTCGTGTTCATGATCATGTTCGTGAGGTGGGTAAGAAAACATAGCATCCTATAAAAAGGCTTTTGTTAGTACAGGACTCTTCGGTTTGAAAATGAGCAAAAGATTAGTGAAGGCATTTTTGGATGTTAAGTTCCTAGCAAAGGACTAGGTGGCACCTAAAATAACAACAGCAATAATAATAATTGTATAATAATTGTTTGTTGTTGGGGCAATAATAATAATAATAATAATAATATTTGATTTTAGCTATCATTTGATTCTCTGTTGGGGGAGGGGTTTTGTGCGTTTCTGTTTTTGGCTTGAGCGAGACATTTATACAGCTGAGATGACAGTCCAATTATGGGTAGCCACGTGGGGGGAGTGGTAATAATTGCAAAAGAAGGGGTGTTTTCTTCAACTTTCATCATAGAAAATATGATAAAATCAAAATAGCAAAACAAGAAGAAAGAACAACAGCATAGAAGGGATGCAGTGCAGGTTCCTATTATAGATTTTTCAATCACAGAAAAAAAGGTTGCAATGATGGAAGACGTGAACCATTAGGCTTACAAGAGAATTATTTAAACAAGTAAAACAATCAGCTGAACGCTATAAGATCTGATTATTACATTTTTATTGTTGTGTTTTAATTATATGATTTTACAATGGGAGGAGTTCTGTGTGAACAGCAGAACAAAGGCTGCCCACTTCCTCGAACTTCTTTGTTTCTTTCCTTTCTTTTTCTTTTTCTTTATCTTTATCTTTATCTTTATCTTTATCTTTCTTTTCTTAGAGAGGAAAGAGGGTTGTGCTGCTCGTTTCGTTTCATTTTTCTTGGAAACCAGACAGAAAGTTCTTGGTTCTGTTGATTGTTTTCTAGCTAATAGTCTTTTTCTCTCATTCACTCGGTTTCTTTGGACGCGGACTAATTGTTTTTGGTCAAGTAATAATCTCTTCTTTTGTTCTACTGAAATTCTTGACGTTTTGGTCGGGAATAAGTTTAGCTCCTTTTGCTTGTCTAGAAAATTAAAGGGAAGTAACAGGTGAAGTATTTAATATTAGAACATGTATCATTTATATGGTTATATTTAATAAATTTATTTATTAAAATTATTCTATAATAGAAATCAACATACATATATTTTTTTTTAATATCATAAAAGAAAAAAAACTATGCAAGGCTACACATATTCAAAATATTATAAAAATTAAATACTTAATCTATCTGAAATATACAAAAAAATATTTACAGATAAATCATACTAACCTCTTAAAAAATTAAACACATCTAACAAAATTAAAAATAATTGAAGAAAGACTACATAAGGCCAAAAAAATCATAGAAAAGGGGTATTAATGAAAACATCATTTTTAAAATTATTTTCAAAAATATATATAAAAAAGTATCAATAAAAAAAATTTCAAAATGCAATGTTGGAAAATTATGGGGACTTATTATTTAATAGCTTAAAAAGATGAGGAATTAAAATGAACTTTGCAAACAAATTACAGAGCCTTCACCTATTTTAGCTGAGTTTTTCATTGCAGTCCCCTGTTTTTCAATTCAACTCTCATTCTTAAAAAAATATATGCAATTAGACTCTAATTTTAATTACAAAGGATGAATTGTGAAAAATAATTCAAGTATAAAATTGAAAATTTTCAAAAAATACACTACTGTTGTTCACAATTAAATGAGTCTAGGGAGTGGTAATGAACATAAAACCCCATTTTCTTTTAATTTATACTATAATTTGGTACTGTGACACATACTTTTAAAAATATTTTTTATTTAAAAATTTATTAAAATATTTTTTTATACACATATATTTTTTTAAATCATAAAAAAACATTTTAAAATCATATAAAACACAAAGAATATATTAATTTAATATTTCTATAAATTAAATATAATTATAAAAACCACTATGATTTGGACAACCACTCTATCATCCTCTTTTTCACACTAATTTTCATCTCCTATTTTCTACAATTCTGCCCCCCGACGTGACCTTACTTTCTTCCTTCTTTGTCCCGTTCTTTTCTTTCTTCTTTTATCATGTCACAATAAAATCTAAGGTTGAACATGTGGAGATAAGGTTGAACATGTGGCGATAATCTATTGGTTTCTTGGATTACCTGGTTCTTTTAGCTTTTCTTCAATACTGGCCCCATACGTGACCTTACTTTCTTCCTTACTTGTCCCATCCTTTTCTTTCTCCTTTGATCATGCCGTGATTTTAGGGGTTTTTTTTGGTTCTTTCTTCTTTATCCCATTCCTTTCTTTCTTCTTTTATCATGATGTGATTTTAAGATTTTTATTTTAAGTGTTTGAATAAGTAGTTAATTTTTAAAATATTTTTTTTATTTAAGAATATATTAAAATAATATTTTTTATTTTTTAAAAATTATTTTTAATATCAATATAAAAATACAAAAAATTAATTTAGAATACAAAAAATTATTTTTTAAAAATAATACTTTAAAAAATAAAAAGCAAACACCCTATTTCTCTCCTTATTTACTGCCGTGATTTCAGGTCCTCTTTTCGTGCCTTATTTGCAAGAGCATGAAAAACAAATTAAAAAATAAATCAAACGAACATAGCTATTAAAAACTAAAACTCAAAATACAGAGAAAAGTATTATTTCAGAAAAATAATATTTTTTATGTAGATGTTTTTTAAAATATTTTTTATTTTAAAATATATTAAAATAATATTTTTTTTATTTTAAAAAAATATTTTTAATATCAATATAAAAATAAAAAAATTAATTTAGAATACAAAAAATTATTTTTTAAAAACAATACTTTAAAAAATAAAAAAACAAACTTTATTTGTTTTTGTGTTTTAAAAGAATTTTTAAAAAAATTTAAATTTTTTTTGTTTCAAATCATATTTCAGAAAAATAAACGTAAAATATTTGAAATACGTACTTTCCATAAAATCTTAAATAATCCCTTGGATCTCGACTTTATGAGCAACAATTTAAAGGTTGAAGCTTTGTTTTGGTGAAAACATTTGAAGAAAAGTGAAACGCGAAGAATGGTTGGAAGCTAATAGTGGCAAGAAAGAGAGAGGAATTGGCTCCAAATCAGGCTTTCATGGCATGATGGCCAAAGGATGGCCATTGCTATTCTATGACAGCCGTAATGGTCGGTAGGATGTGAATTTAATAATGTAAAGGTATGAATTAGATAGACAAATTTGTTCAATATTTGGGGTTGGCTGAAGGCGGGGATTCTATTGGTCAACGTATTTTCAACGTAGTAAAATTAAATGTTTCACTATAAATGACAATATTGATACTTTAAATGAATAAATGATTTAATATCGTTAAAAGATGGTTTTACCTTGTTATTTGTTCAAAAATGGTATACCCAAGCACCGGCGAACACCAAGAAGTCTCCATTTTTAACACAAAGACAATACTAGAGTTAGGGATTGCTTGCATGAAATCTAGCTAAGTTCTTGCATAAATTAAGAGGCTATAATATTTGTGGATAGAATTTGAAACTTACTAATCAAATGATGCTTGTTAATATGTAAATATTATTATTATTATTATTAGTATAGGTGATACAAGCATGATTCCCTTAGCATAGCTTCATATATCAAATATGAGCCATCCAATTGGGGTCAAATACAACCACTATTTGATTCATGAACCCACTTGAACCTAGATTGTGTGGCATTATTTCAACTTAAGAAAATACATCCATTAGTACCAAATTCCCAACATGTAAAAGAAATGTTAAACCTGCAATGAAGTTGGTGTTGGGTTTGCCGAATAGCATACACTCAGCCGAAACAATAAAATAAAATTATTCGGGAGTCTCTAGAATCTTGTTAAACAGATCTAAAGTTGTTTAGGGATTTATTTCTTGAAGATTTGATCATCTTTGATTTTGAATAATTTTTAAAAGACTGGGTTATTGCAAACTAGAAGTCGTCTAATTGTCCGTCCTTCAATGATAATCCACATGAACCACTAGTGAAAAATCTCACAAGTTCCTATTTAGGAGAGAGGGATTGTTATGCCTAGAGTGTTATCTCTTTATTTTGTGACACACGTAATTTTTATGTCTAACAGAAAACTCCTAAAAAATAAAAGACATAGCTTACTATTTATAAGGAAATCTGAAAAACCCTATAAATTGACAAAATATCAATTTCCCCCTTGAATAATATCCATATATTAAATTAAGATAATTTTATAAATTAACTCAATCAAGTCCTTACCTGATTTTTCTAGATCTGAAAATATAATCATTGTATTAATCATATTATAGTTCTTAATTTTTAAAATATATTTTAATTAAGTTATACTTAATTAAATCATCATAGTTTAATTCTTAATGTGTATGACCTATTAGGTTTCTAATATATTGGCCCAAATATAAATTATAATTATAATTATAATTAAATAAATTAGAATTGAAGATTTGAAGATCATGTACATTGTTTAGTAATGTGTCATGATCCCCTAAATATTAGAAAAGTTATTAGTGGTTTCAATTACCAGTTTCTCATTGTAATTAATACCATTTTATCACTAATGTTCTTATTTAACATTAAAGCAAGAAGCATGTTTGCCATGTTAAATCATGTTGATTCTCTACATAATAGTAATTGATCATTTGAATAAGATTTGAAACCCTTTTTAAATCTCATTCCACCTTGGCCAAAGATTTCTCAGTTAATACTATTTGAGAACAGATGAAACATTTTTTCTATCTCACATAGGGTGATGAAATCCTCCCTTAATCACTTAAGTACCTTCATATAGTTCATGATATATCCAATATCTATCATTTTGTTACCTCAATTAAGATAACATGTAACAGGATCAAAGCATAGCATTCTCTATATAAGATAACTTAGTGATCTCAAGTCTAAGGATTACATATACAACCGTCACGTGAGTCTTTCCATAGACATAGGTAATCTCTCCATATGAAATTCTCATGCCGGTCAATTCAGTGTACATGTCTTATGACAAGCATATACATATTAGTTTTAGGTATCCCTTATAGCTCAACTTATGAGAATAGTTGCTTCATTTCATAAAGGAAAAAACATAATATATATCAGTCTTTATGGCTCTAATAAATATCCAGTATTTAAGAGAGCATCGACCAAGAATATTTTATGAACAATACTTTGATGCATTAAAAATCTCATAATTATAACAACTTTATAATTTCCTTTGCAAAGCATTTTTGTCTCATAAACTTTATCTATACTCTAGATTCATTACTATAATATTATATGAATATTAAAGTTAAATTAAGCCTTTAATAATAATAAATATGTATTTACATGAATATAATAATGTCTCGTATAACTAACTGATTGGCTACAAGGCATATTAAACTAACAGTTGGTAACCATTCTACACCGATGGTATTATCTTTTATCAAAAAATGAAATTAATTATAGATTTACTACTTGTCGCACGTGTGCGGCGTCACAATGAACATGGAGAAAAGACTATAGAAAAAAAAGGATAAATGTCAAATGTTCAACTCGAATCAAAGAGAAAAGACCAGAACACATTAACTCAGTTGGACAATTATTCATTTTCTTTCCCTTCCTTTATTCTATCTTCACTTAGCCTTTTTTGGGCTTGGGTCGAATAAAATTCAATATTAAATTGAAGATAATAAGGGGCTAAATTGAAAGAAGAGGGCTTTCCTCGGGTGAGATAAGCTTTGGGGTCTAATTGAAGAGTTGGTGTCAAATTAGGGATTAAATTGGAAAGATGAAATGAGATTTAGGACTTAATTGAAGAGTTACTATCGAATATGTCACAGCCTGACCAAACCTGCCAGATATTGTATGTTTGGGGCCTTATCGCCCTCACGGATTTGTTCTTAATTAGTGACCACGCATGGTCCCAAAACGTGTCTGACAAGTTAGTAACCAATATTACTAATAAGGTCAGCTACCAAATCCTCACTTGCCGATGTTGAATATTATTTAATAAAAGGAAAAGAAATGTTGGTGTGTATATAGCACATGTCAGTATAGGAGAAAGGATATTGAATTCGAGCGACACATATGCTGTCTCTACTCCTTTTAAAGGTTGTCGATTCCATTCTGTTTCACCTGAAATAGGCAATATATCCTGTATCATTTTAAAAAACAGAACAAACTGAGACAAATTTCATTGCACTTAAAATCTTGGCTCATTCTTCTTGCCTAAATTCTAGACGAGTTGTTTCGAGTTTTTTCCATCTGTTGTGCTCCAGATTTTTTTGAATGAACTTATAATTGGTGCCGTTTTGAGTTAGGGATAACTTTCCATAATTCTCAAAAACAGGTAGCCATGCACAGATCTTCATCTCTCTTTAATTTCCCGTTACCCAATTCCCCTCTTCCCCTCTTCCTTCCATCGAATCCAATTCATAAATAATTTGGGTTGCTTTTGTGGCAGTTTCAATGATTTACACAGCTATCGATAACGTTTTTGGCTGTTAATATCGTAGTCTTCTCTAAAAAGCCAATGTCATGGCATTTCCATGCTTTCTAAAGAAATAATTTATTTATTTATTAAGCAATTCATTTAGCTTTTTCAATATTTAATTTAATTTATATTCTTAATAATAATTTTAATTCAAACAACAAGACAGCAGAACACCAAATAATTTATTGATTTTACTCATAACACAGCACAATTATTTATTATTAAATAATTTGATATGGTTAATCTCACAACAAAACACAAACCAAACTCTTATTCTTAAACTTGCATTAAATATTACTACTTAGATTTTATTAATTTGCATTGTACATGTACATATATTATCTTTGAAGGCTTGTATGACCTTTATCTTAGATATCATTTTATTCTTTATTCTTTATTTTTAATAAAAAAATTCATTCAATCAATTTATTAAAATAATATTTAAGTGATTGTTGAATTATTTAATTGTTTTCAAGAAGATTAGGCATTTTTATTATGATATTTTCATTACTTTATAAATAATTATGTATTAGGGACATTTGAGCAAAATAATATTACTCATAAAAAATATATTTTTTTAAATAAAAAAATACATGAATTAAAAATTTATGTTTTCAATAAAAAAAATACTTTTTTAGTTCAAATCATTACAGTTTCTTAGGATACTTTTTATATCGTCAAAAACTTTTTTCTTTTTTTGAGAAAAATACATGAATCAGACTAGAGAATTTTGATGAAATATATATATATTTTGTCTATAATTTTATTTTGAGTGTTTTCTATGAATATATTTCATAATTAAATAAAAAATATATTAAAAAAGTTAGATTACAAAAAGTACCTTAGGCATAGCTACACTAATTTCTAAGACTCTATTTGTTTTTACGTTTCAAAAATATTTTTTAAAGTTTTTTTTATATTTTTATTTACTTCAAATTAGTATTTCTTTGATATTTTCAAATAATTTTAATATGCTAATGTCAAAAATAATTTTTAGAAAATAAAAAAAATATTATTTTAATGTATTGCAGAGTAAAAAACATTTTGAAAACTAAAAACAACCACATTCTCAAAAACCCTCTTAGATTGTTGGGATCTAAAGGTTTGGCTAGCTTATACAATCATAATTTTTTTTTAAAATACAATAAAATCAAAATAGCAAAACAAGAAGAAAGAACAACAGCATTAATTAGCTGCTTAATACATTAATTAGATGATTATTACATTTTTATTATTGTATTTTAAATATATGATTTTACAATGGTAGGAACAGCAGAACACCACATGAACAGTAGAATAAAGGCTGCCCACTTCCTGGAACTTCCTTGCTGCTGACTTTGGTGATTTGTTCACACTACCAATCTTTCCTTAACAACTAAGGAGTTTTTTTTAAAAAAATGGATTGATTTTAAACACTCTCTCAAGTTGTTGTGTTGATACTTCTGTAATTTGGTGCTTGTCAAGTGCTTGTCAATTGAGTTTAAGAAGATTTTAGATTGACTAATGAGCATAAAACACCTTTCTCTTTTAATTTATACTATAATTTTGTTTTGTGACACATACTTTTTAAAAATATTTTTTATTTAAAAATATATATATATATATATATATAATAACAAGAAATATTAAAAAAAAATATTAATTTAATATTTTTTAAATTAAATATAATTATAAAAAGCACTCAGACACGGTTAAAAAAACAAGCAGCCTCCCTCCCTGTTTTTGTCCTCTGTTTATACGTGTTTTGATTCTGACAACTACTCTATTATCCTCTTCTTTCATGCTACTTTTCAAACTTTCTACAAGACTGGCCCTACGTGACCTTACTTTCTTCCTTCCTTGTCCCTTTCCTTTCTTTCTCCTTCTTTTCTCTCCTCACTTGAGTTTGATCCTTTGTTGTGTTCGTTCCATTAATTTTACTTCTTTGCAAGTCTTTTCCCTTGATGATCTGTTTTTTTTTTTTTTTTAAAAAAGAAGAAAACTAAAAAACACTTTGACCGATCATAGCTTAGGTTAATTACATGTGTTGTTGGAAGCGAGCTGGTATCATCCATGGAGGCGTCTAAGTGATTATCCTGAACCTTTCATTCGTTTCTTTCTTTGCTAGCTAGGTGAGTACTTGTACACATTATTTTTCTTTATTTCTTTGTCACTGTCTTTATATTACTACGCATACTATCTTAATTATGTCATCAAAATGCTTATACCTTGCGTTGTTGCTTTTGAAGCTGGATTCCATACAGAGCTAAAGGCCTTCTCCTTTTCTTCCTCCCGCTATTTCATTGAGCACTCAGTACCAGTGCTTTTCGCACATATTTTCCCAAATTAAGGTAATGGAATTCCTATTCCCATTCTCTCTGCGCCTGTTTTTTACTTGTAGTGACTCACTCTCACGTTCTGTATCCTTGTTTCTCTGATTTTCAGACCTGTGGAAATGGCTCTCGAAAATGCTGGTGGATCCATTATAGCTATGCTAGCAGAACTCATGGTGGAACCAGTAGGAAGGCAGTTCCGTTACATGTTCTGTTTCAACAATTTTGTTGAAGAATTCAAAGAACTAAAGGAGAACCTGGTTTCGGCAAAAGAACGTCTGCAAGTCGATGTCGAAACTGCTAAAAGGAATGCTGAAGAAATTGACAAAGTTGTCAAAAAGTGGCTGGAAGATGCAAACAACGAAATTGAAGGTGCGAAGCCCTTGGAAAATGAAATAGGAAAAAATGGCAAATGCTTTACTTGGTGCCCAAACTGCATGCGACAATTCAAGTTAAGCAAGGCACTGGCCAAGAAGTCGGAGACTTTCAGAAAACTTGGAGAAAATAGCAGAAAGTTTTCAGAAGTGTCCCACATACCTCATCGTCAGCCTATAGAATTTCTCCCAACAAAGGAATTCACGTCCTCAGAATCGTCAAAAGAAGCTTTCGAACAGATTATGAAAGCTCTCAAAGATGACAGTGTCAATATGATCGGACTGTCCGGCAAGGGAGGGGTGGGTAAAACCACCCTGGTAAAAGAATTAGGCAGGAGAGCCAAAGAGTTGCAGCTTTTTTCTGAAGTTTTGATGGCTACGGTGTCCCAGAATCCAAATGTCACAGACATTCAGAACCAAATGGCAGATAAGTTAGGTCTGGATTTTAAAGAAAAGAGTAATGCAGGGAGAACTGATCGATTATGGCAGAGACTGAAGGAAGTGGAGAAGATGCTTATAATCCTAGATGATGTTCGGGAAGAAATTGATTTGAAAGAGATAGGGATCCCATTTGGTGATGATCACAGGGGTTGTAAAATTCTTCTAACAACTCGTCTTCAAGTCATATGTTCTTATATGGAATGCCAGCAAAAAGTGTATTTATGTGTCTTATCTGAAAAAGAAGCATGGGATTTATTCAGAATCAATGCAGGTTTACGTGATGGGGACTCTACCTTGAACAGAGTGGCAAGGGAGGTTGCGAGAGAATGCCAAGGCTTGCCTATAGCACTTGTGACAGTGGGAAGGGCTCTAAGAGATAAATCTGCAGTTCAGTGGGAAGTAGCGTCTAAACAGCTCAAAGACTCTCAATTTCCGCGCATGGAACAATTTGACGAACAAAAAAATGCTTTTACATGTCTTAAGTTGAGCTATGAAAATTTGA
>Ga0307517_10012469_pt1 | contig 11655 bp, 14 predicted proteins | sample 23_EM_MG_FD_194515 | JGI IMG/M metagenome (GOLD analysis project Ga0307517, IMG submission 194515) | Populus trichocarpa ectomycorrhiza microbial communities from riparian zone in the Pacific Northwest, United States - 23_EM | ecosystem: Host-associated > Plants > Roots > Unclassified | place... | reverse complement strand
ATCTCCTAATCTGTGTGCAGATTTCGCAGCTTTTTAGCGTGGTTAATGGCATATGCTAACCTTAGATCTTTACCAAAGGCAGTATGGCCATGGAGTTCTTGCTGTGACCTGACCAGTAGAAAACATCCCCGCGGTTGCGACACTTGAACTATCCCTATTCTAGGGAACTAAAAAGCGACAAATACAGACGAAGGGATACTATTGGAACAATTTGACCCGAGGTTCACGGATGCTCACTCGGCAGGCGAGCGGGTGTTTTGCCCGAAGGAATGTATATGGTCAGAGGAGAGTCAGAAAATGGCGCCACGCTCTAAACACAGCTATGTACCATAGATCAAGTAAACATCCGCCAACCTGAGTATAGCCTCTCCTGTATTCGCCCTTACTATACCGCCAAAACCACGAACCCACACAACACAACGTGTAACTCTTCCCCCACTCAATTATAATACAACCACTCATCCACACTGTAAATACTAACCAACCCCCTATCACTATCCCCACCAAAGCGGAATAAGCAACCCCACAGACTGACAATAGGTTAGTCTATAAGGCCCCACCATGGGGACTAGAACAACTGAGCCTCACGCCAGAGACTCAGGGTTGCCCCTCCTAGCAAGGCTTGTGGTATTTCCCTTCCCAGGGGACCAATACGATGCCCGCCAAAACAACATGGGAATACAATGCTCCGTGCTAGTGATAGAATGCCCCTAGCGGGCCTTTCTCTCAACCTCTCGACAGACGTCTGCCATAGGTTATGTAGATTATTCTTACCGAGTTTCCACCTCCTCACCATCCAAAGCTATGTATACACACCAAAGTTACAGTACAACGGCACCACACCGTACCACCGTTAGCCCCAGGCACCCGTATCACGATACAAACACCCCCCTCCGATCCGCCGATCCGATTCCCAATCAAAATTCACTGAATAAAACAAATACAATTTTAATCCATTCTATTCTGCCACCGCCGCCGAGATCCGGATTATATGCTATATGTCTTGCTGGTTAAGTTAGTCATTATAACAAAAACCCTCCCTCCCTCCCTCCCTCCCTCCATTCTCCTCGTATACATATCCGCGCTAGCACGAATAACTCGTATCATACGAGTATTTATAATAAATCATTACATAATATATCTATACTAAATAAAGGAGGAAATCGTTCTTTCGTTTTCTAGACTAACATGTGCCGGATGATACTGCCGACGGTTTTCCCACGGCGGGGGCAACCCCTAAAGGGCGGAAGTATATATGTTGGACGGTTATGATGCTGTATGGAGGGAGCCAGGCGTTGACTCTTTTTTCTTTCTTTCTTTCTTTCTTCCCTTCCCTCCCCCCGCAGAGGTGTGGGTGGGCGGGATGGGGGTGATTGAAGTGCTGATAGTAGTAGGGTGGATTGTATGCATAGATCGGTATGGCACAAGTTCTCACTACTGGACGTACTGTACTATGTCGTATCGTATAGTGCGAGGAATCATCTTTGACACAGCGTGGCCGTCACTCGTTTCTTTCCGCAGGTCTTATATATGTTTCCCCCCCCCCCTCCCCTCCCCATATCCCCATCTCCCCTAGGTGTGATACGATGCACTATATCGTACAATGTCTCCCCAGTATGCGAGCCCCCGGTGTAGCGAGCATTCACCATTTATTGGCTCTTCCTTCGCGGGCTGTATGGCTTTGAACCATATTTCGAAGCCTTTTGTAAGCCAGTGCTCGTTGCATTGGGTGCCCGCAATGTAGGGGCCATTGTATCAACGCCAAATGCAAAGTAGACAACAAGAATAAACCAAAAATATCACCACAATTTTTCTCCATAAATATATGAATAGAAAAAAACTAACCACCCACCACCACTACTATCACTTCCACCCGTTCATTGATCCACTTTATGCCGTAACTCAAAAAAAGAAACAAGATATAAAAAAAGGTAAAAAAGTCTTGCATACAACCCCCTTGACTCTTGCTTTCCTTCTTACTCCCCCCATACGGCAAATCCCACCAAATATATAGATAAAACCATCTCAACCCCCCCAAATAATAAAAAACGAACTCCCATCAAGTACCGCCCACCAAAACACCCACCCAGCCAGCCAGCCAGCCAATAAAAAATACAATAAGCAAAACGTCAAACAGATTGGCAGAAGACACGAATAACGCAACTAAAAACACATGTTTCCCGAATATGATAAAATGTGATGAAAAAGGCCGAATCCCGTACCGAAAAAGACCAGCACAAATCAAAAAGCATGCTGTATAACCCTGCAAGAGGTATAAAAGCCCATGTAGGAGGAAGGAAGGAAAAATTTATGTACATGACTAAATGCACTCGGCCAATTTATTTGCTTGCCCCAGCCAGAAAAGAATAGAAAAAAAACCTGTATCACTCGGGAGAAAACCTGAAGACTAACCTAATAAATAGTAGATAAATGGGAAGAATGAACGAAAATATTCAAAGGCCCAATTTCGCCAGTGAAGTGGATGGATACAAGTACAAGAGATGAGTTAAATATCTGTTCCGCTTAGTCGTGCGGAGGGATGAAGAGGACTCCAAGACGAAGAAAAAGTGTTAGTAGTGGAAAAAAGTAATATGTATCTTGAACGTAACGCCGGAGAAATAAACTGTGCCAGATATTTAGCCATGACTCAATATAAATATAGCAAAAGAAGGAAGGGAAAAAATACCTTTAATTTACCCAGGCGTCACCGCTGAAACCATATCCTCCTCCTCGTCTTCTCCGCACCACCAACATTCTCCAACTGAACGCTACGTTCATACAATTCCTGGAAACCAATCAACATCTGATGACGCCGAACACCGTATAAGATCTCTGCCCCCCGCATATTGCGATGGAAAAAAGAAGGGGAAAAAACACAATGCAAAACAAAGGACTGGTACAATGGGTAAGGGGAACTTCAGACAAAAAACTCACATCGTCATCCATGCTCACCACCGCGTCCGTGATCAATTTTTCCACAATATGGTTGCGGGCCAAGTCTCGGTAAGGCGTCGCCTGAGATCTCACCAACACCATGAGCACATCACCCATAACCTGGAATTTATTCCAGTTGATCTTATCACCGTCCGCAAGGAACGTCCTGTTACCCTCGTCTGCGGATACCAGGTCTCTCCGATGCAACGGAATAAAGGGTATCCTCTCGGTAGAAGTGTTCTCCCATGCAAGACGGTACTTGCTGTGGCTCATGTGTGTGCCCATCAGTAGCTCCAGTCTCATAAACTGCCTATGCGTGTTCGGGCTCACGAGCTCTCTCGTAAGGCTAAGTCGGTGAACCGCTGTGCCGTTGATACCGGCGATAACAGCCCCGAGCGCATTATAGTTGTTCATGTGTCGCAATGTCTGTGGATTGTTATTCTTAGCATGAACGACTGTGATCCGGTGCCGATCTAAGGGGTGCCCACCCAAGCAACATTCATAAACTTCTCCAAAGCCCGAGCCCTATGCTTTGCTTTTGGCTTTTCCAAAATCACTCTTGCCACCCAGTACGCCACATGATTAAAATGACTGATCATTCGGTTGACATGTCTCAGACTTGGATACTTTTCCTTCTGATCTGCGGGAATGCTAACATGTCGTACCAAGTCTCTGCATTTTATGCTGGAGAATTCCAGCCAGTCGATCCTTGTTAGCTCTGTGGCGATTTCGTCGTCCGGTATCGACATGAAGAGCTCGTATTGTTCCTTCCACATCGACGCTCCATCCAATACTGAATCCTCCGATTTCTGAAGCAAGGGTTGGTGCGCTGAAGACATAGCATCACACGCGCGAACCGATCCACTGCTCGTCACCTCCGAAGCTCGCAGATTAGACTCCTTGTCTGATGTAATCTGGAGATTTCCTTCTGATGCTGCTCCGATGTTGATGTATCCCCCTTCTCCTTCTGCCAAACTATCCGCTGCTGAGTGAGTGGTCAAGAAACTCCTCAGACTATCCTTCCTTTCCGTATCCGAATCCGACCTCGCCCATACGCCATCATCATCCTCGATGCCCTGCGCTAACATCTGTCTCATCTCACTCGCCAATAACGCTAGACTCCGATTGCTAGATATCACATCCAGGAAACTCAACAACCGCTGACGTGTCTTCGGATGGGCAAAATCCCCAGGATGCGTTGAAACCCATTGGTGAAGAATATTGCAATACCGCAGCTGGGCCGAGATACGGTGCAAGGCAATCTGGTCGGAAACTGACCGCTCAAACCTTTCCAATATGGCATTTAGTAGATTCCTTGGCGGCGAAAATTTCCTGTAGAAGCATAAAAAGATCGTTGCAAAGTCTTGATCTCCCCGGGACATATGTTGCCGTAGTAGCCTGTCCACTAATTCATCAAATGTAAACCCTTTGCTCGATGTCGTTTTCTCCTCCTCAAAATCCTCGATTCCACCCTCACGTTCCAATATCGGTATATCATCCACATCCTTCAGACCACCGCTCTCATCATCCATATCCAAGAAAGAATTCCTACCCCTATCCGTATCGCTTAATGAGGAATAGGCGAGCGGGCTCCCATTCTGCGTTTGGCGGGCTCCTTGCGGCTGCTGCATACTAAAAGGGCTGGTAGACACAACCTCCAGAAGTGGGCCGGGGGATGCCGAAAGTGTTATCTGAGGAGAGGATCCACCAGATAATCGTGGACCCCGGGCGTCCGCGGGCAAGCTGCTCGTCGGTAATGAAGATGACGAGTTGTGCACACCTGAAGTCCCTGGCGCTGAATTGATGGGTGATCTCGGCATTCGAGCTTGCGCAGCATGAGCACTCTGAGCTTCTGGATACTCTTTCATATAGGTCGTTGAGAACTCTGAGCTCGCTCGACTGTGGCCGCTGCGAGCCGTTGAAGGCCTTGGTGAAGTCGTCCGACTGTTATTCGCCGCAGATGAATTTGCACGCCGCCGACCATTCAGATTTCGCGGACCCTTTTCTGAATGAGCACACCAAGTTGTTAGCATTTGTTCAGTGTAGACAAAGACAATCACTGGGCAAGACCATGGCAGCAACACGGTATGAAGGACAACAAGAACGCATGAAATAAAGAGATATAATTATCAAGCTGAAAGATATCATTTAGGATTGTCCTTGTTCTTAAGCCCTGACGATCCCCAGAGCTCAGGAAGTGTGAGAGAGGGTGTGCTGGCATCGAACGGCAAGTAACGTATCGACGCGGCTGCTGAGTGTAAAAGACAAAAGTATCATCCCAGCCAAGACAAACAAATTGAGGGATGATTGAAACAGCAAGCAACTGCTCGTTCTGCTCTCTTTTGGAACCCCGGTTCGCCTGTGAACGACCCCAAAATCGGGGTATCTGATAAGGAAAGCAGTACACGAGCCGAAACAAATTGGACATCTTGCAGCGCAGCAACCCATCGCGTCCAAGAGAACCTCCAATTTCGCCGCGAAAACCTGTCTGCACGGGGCAAACGGGCAAAAAGTAGTCGCCGGGTAAGAGAGCACAGGGGTAAACCGCGATCAGGTGTATGAAACACTTGCGCGTCCAGAAGGAAGGAAAAGAACAAGAAACGAATAAAAGTATACTAACCATTTTTCCTCGCGATCATGCCCAAGACTGCGGCAAGGCACTTCTTCTGACTGTCCGGGGAAGTACCAGAAGTCTGCATAGTATCATATCCGCCAACTATACTCACCTGCTCAATACTGTTAGGATTTAGCTGCCGCTGCGGTGCGTCACATTTGCACGAGACTACTAGTGTCGGGAGCGCAGCCCTTGCGAAGGCGTCTAATTTTCTCCAACCCATGATTAGCAAATGGGACAGAAGAGAGAGCGAACTTATCGCATGAGATCAGCGTCGAGAGGTAGAAGACATCCAAGACTCACCGAGGGATTCAGGTAACTTTGCAATGCTCGCCGGGTTTGTCACGTCGTATAGGATAAGTACCCCATCGACGAACGGTAGTCTCTGGCCATCCACCGTCTAACCCCCAATCAGTGAAAATCCCCAAAGGCAACTCGCAAATGAAAAACGAGATGTGGCTGGGCGGGGCAGAAAGCACGAATCAGAGAAAACTCACCCGCGGCCAAATCAACTGTTGAGAATCAAGATCAAGTTCTGCCAAATCTATCTCCACAAGTTTGACAGTGTATAGTGACCGCTCAACGGTCATAAGCTTTGCGGTAACAGCATCCTCATTCGGGGGAGATTTTAGATCATACGCCCTCTGAATAAATGTACTCTTGCCCACGCCCCTTGCCCCTACCACGGCAATACAGAGGTCGCGAATGGAATTGTTCGGTGACATCTACAGCACAAATAACAATGGACCAAAGGTTAGCACTCCAAACGATTCCTTACTGCACGTAACACCCTGCCCCCCGGGAGGGACAAATATAGATACTCTGACGCTGGTAGCAAAGTCGAGACACGCACATTTTCAAAATCCCTCAGAATCGCCTGCTCACCATGCTGAGGCCCTAATGTCGGCGATTGACCCGATAGGTGGCTACTTGAATAGCTGGCAAAGGAGCCAATTCCGTGACTTCTTAAAGAACTCCCAGAAGCGACCCGATCGCCCAACAAAGAACCTGACGAGCTAGGAGGACTGCTTGGTCTGGTCGGTCGCCTGAGCTTACGATTTGCCTCTGGTGAAGGTGGCTGCTGCAGCTGTGCTGGGGGAACGGGAGATTCCTCTTCCAACGATCGCCCCCCGCCGGCTTTTGTTGTGCTAGCTGAGCTCGCCGTCGCCGCGCTATAAAAAGATCTCGGTGAAGGAGGCTCGTGGCCACTTTCTAGAGAACCGGTAGAGAATGGATGGCGACCAAAAAAATCCTCCTCTACAAGATTATGTTGGCCACTAGTTCGATTATGGTCCTCCAGGTCGAGAAGCGAAATATGCTGATCGGGTGAGGGCCTGGTGGTCGAGGGTAAAGAATTTGTTCTAGAGAGCAAGAATGACTGAGAGCTTGGTGTAGATCCGTGTGGGGGAACACTTCGCGACTGTAGCGGCGATGGGGGTGATGGATTTCGAGGGTGTTGGTTCAGTCGAGTTGTTGGAGGATTCCGGGGTGATTTCGGTGACTTTGGTTTTAGTCTCTTGGGAGGAGCAGCGCAGATCGAACCACCAGAACCAGTGGCTGTGATCATACTGACTTAATTATTGCTTGATACCCTTTAAAACAATCCAATTCCGCCTTTTGCCAGGGATGCGCCCCTTGAGGTAAACCCTGATAACGTATCAGCCGTCGTGTTCGAGTGCCCTTTTGTTGGCCTATTCCTTCTCTCGCTATCTCTTTTTTTTTTCGGCGACTGTGGGTGGTAGGGAGATAGTTGATGGAACGTGCTCTGCCTTAAGGTTGATGTTCTATAAGTTATGATAACTGTAATTTTGGGATTAGGCCGGGGAATGATGTGTTATATATTTTGCGTTATTCGAGCCGCCTGTGCGAGGAGGGGGGAGAGTGGCTGTCGGGATAGGCAGGGAGTCGCAGGCTCAAGAAGCCCAATGGGTGAGAGATAGTGGTGAATGCTCTTCCGTGAATATATTCGCCTTGATCTTGCTATCGAAAAACACGGAAGCTCTATTGTTAATCAACCGCGCGAATTGGCACAGCAATATCGTCACAAGGTTTTGCAACAATATCCCGTGTCTTGGGTCTCTCTAAAAAAATAGCGTTCTTCGGGCTTCGCTCGCAGTATCGTGCCCTGAGCGTGTCTCTGCCACCTTGATTTGACCTCCTTGTTTTTTTCTCTCCTGAATTCAGTACTGTATGCCCACACTTTCTTTTTTTCTCTTTCTTTTTTTCCTTTTTCTTTTTCGTTCTCTCTCTCGTTCGCTCTTTCGATCTCTACTCCCTAATCCTTTTTCTCCCTTCCTTTCCTTCTACCTCCTAATCTCAGTTAGCCGCCGTGCCGTTACCACTCCCAGCGTTGGGTCCCTTAGGTTTCCGGGCTGCAAGAGCAGCGACAGGATAAAGCTGTAATCAGTGACCCGTAAGCTACCGGGCTTCACTTCCCCTCCCTTTCTTCCCCTCGTAATTATATTGAAACGACAGATAGACGGAAAGATGTGTGGGCTAAGGGCGAAGTTAAACGGGATGATACAGCGAGAATTCCGAGCGGTGACTCGGCTGCTGGGTAGAGAGTGTTCCTTTCTTTCCCTTCCTTTTCACAATAGCAAGTCTAGGAATTGGGATAAAAGAGAAAACGGACCGGGGGGAAGGAGGAGGCCAAGAGCAGAAAACAAAACGCGTTTGAAGCGGGTGCAACAGGCAAACCGGAACCGATACAAATCTAAGAGGGAAAAGAAAAGAAAAGAGAGGGAAAGAAAAGAAAAGAAAAGAAAAAACCGAAATAACAAACGTTCACGGCAGTTAGGATGATAGCCGGACTGCGGGCGCATGCGGCTTGTGGGCAACAAGCAAGCAAGCAAAACAAATAGCAAGTATTGGCTTGATTGATGGAAAGAAGTAATGTAGTTATTTGGGCACTTTGCATGTACCAGAGCATCTTACTTCTGCTTGCCCCTTCCTTGCTGCCCGCCTTCCTTTAACTTATGCTGTATTGTAGGCAGGCAGTGGTGGTGCGTTATGATATATCAATCAGAAGAAGGGCTCGAAGAGAGCGGGGCTCTTTTTCCATGTCTTTTTTTTTCTCCACACTCTCTCACTCTCCTCTCACTCGAATGTCTGCGGTACCTTCTCCCCTTGTCTGGCCTCGGTTTCTTTGCTGTAGGTTATGGATGGTTGGTCAATGAAAGGAAGGAAGGAAGGTCAGGTTACCCATGCTCATAATATATGGCCCGTGTGTGGGGGAAAAATGATGGTGGGAGGGGAGTCAAGTGAGGGAGGGAGGGAAGGGGGATAGGGGGGGGGGTGTGAGTGGAAAAGGATGAGGCCAGGCCCTCCGACAGCTGCTGCATCCAGCCAACCACGCAAAAGGAGCCTGCAGAGTACTTGGGCGATCCAAACAAGAAGAGTAAGAATGACTCCAAAGAAATGGACCGCCTGCCTGCGATGATCCCCATAGCTTGTCCCGATGGGGATGGGATGCGGTGGGAGACACAGTAGGGCTGCCGATAGCAACAATTACATTATCGAGGAAGAGTAGCTGACCAAGAGCCTCCTCCTCTCTGTCCTCTGAGGCACTTCTTGCTCTGATCTAAGTGTTTGATATTCTTCAAGCGGAACCACGATCACGAGTCGACTGCTCCACCGGTATCACACATCGCCAAACGCTCGGGCGAGTGGCCCCAAGCCGGGGTGATACTTTTGATACAAGTGCATACGGCTGTTGTGTTGGGCGATTTTTGGAGCATATAATCCTTTCTCTGAGTTACCCAACGAATGAGTAAGTTATGGCTATTTCCACAAAATACTGTATATCTCATACCCTGAGAGGTATTGGTTCATGTCATAACTAGATCACTCACACTTTCCCATCCCGAGCACTTGAAAAATCGCCGTGCAATACCCTTACCAGTACGGCTACAACCATACTATGAGACAAGCCAAGCACCCGTACTACTCGAGTACACATATCATACGGGACATCGTCTCGAGTTCTAGTTTACAGGCCCTTGCCTTCTGATCAACCCACCTCACCACCTCTCTACCATACTTTTCCCTCTTTCTCTCTTTCTCTCCTGGTCTCGATCAACACCAAATCAAGCCAAGCCAACTTAATCCCCTCGATTGGCTTTTCCTTCCCAAGTTATTTTTCGCCACTTTTCGGATTTCCTGCCTCCAATCGCATGCCTTGCTTCCTGTCCCTCCCAGCTCTCACGGTCGTGGCGTGGTCCGGAATTTTATCCGTGGCGTTCCGTCTCGTCAGGTTATGATATGTGCTGCCCGTAGAGTGCAGTATCGCCTGCTAAATAATTAGTCCACTTTGCTAGCAGCTATGGTAAGTAAATTAATCTACGATGGTCGCGTGGTGCCAAGACTCTTTTCACCACTTCTGAAATGGGCCACAAGACCAACGCTGGGCGTGATCGACCACAATTTGACTTCTAGTTGCGATTCAGATGGGTAGGCTCTTAGCAGCCCCAATAACGTTCAATATTATAGTATGGGCGTTCAGCCCCGGTTTGAAAATCGTTCAGTCTAGGCAAGTTTTTTCTAGCTGAAGGACTTTGGTGTGTGCAACGCCTTTTTTGCACACAAACCTGGCAGATCAACTCGAAGAATGCTCCCCCGACCCGAGAGCTGAAGGCCCCTCTCTAGTCACAAAGTTATTACTACTCACCTGTCCAAACAGACTACCTGCAAGCCATAGTCAATGTCAATCCACACACCCTACGACTTTTGGCTTGGAATGTACTAGCACTCGGGCCACAACTCCCCTCTCCTTTTGCTTTTCCCTTGCCCAACCTCATAAATGGAAGGGCGGGAACGGCGTCTCAAACAGATCTGCAAAAAAAAAACCTAAGTTAGTCTACTCTCTAACCCCTCACGCTTCTCTCACCGCAAACTTTGAACCCAGACCAGGCGTCCTCATCACCAAACAATACCTAGCCGAGAAAAACCCAGCAACAGCTGCCCAAGCAAGAAAGTAATAATAATAAAAGTAACTCTGCTCCTCTTGGCCAGACAAACAACGTTCAGCATCCCCATCCGTATAATACGTACGATAGGAGCAACAACAACACCAGTTTCCCTCTCGAGCAGCAAGCAAGTAAATATTTAGCCAAAACCATCAACTCCCTTCCCAAACCAGCATCTTCCCAAAAATTAAAAAAAAGTCGGAAACCACGGAGCTCCTCAAACGGGCACAGTGCAATTTCTCTGGGGGAGGAGATGGAATGGATACTTATCCTGGGATTTGAAATTATGGTAGATCTATCCCATCGGCAGGTTAAATTGGTGAATTGTGTGTTGTGCTGTTGAATTTTGAACATGCCAAACTTCGTTAGAATATTGACCGGAAGGCAATAATATCAACATGCAACATTTTTCAAAGGCTCCCCAAAAAACGAATTGGAGGAAAAGTTTATTCCAAAGGCGCATCAAGTTTTATTCACCCCCCCCCCCCGCTTCCCCGGAATAATTGACGCTGGTCAATCAATCAGTCCACGAATCAATCCATCAACCAAGAAAGGACAGAAGCACACACACATACACCCTTACCCTGCCCACCCGGTAGCCTTACCGACAATTGTATGATAAATAGTCCTTGCATGATAGATTACTTTAAACTTGACTCTCCATATCCTTACCCTATCCTATCCTCTCGTAGCGGGCTACCCACAGGCCGGCGCATAGAAGGATGCCTGGGTTGGAGGGTTTAACCCGTTCGTTCATTCATTCATTCGTTCATTCAGAGGCCACCTTACCGGTATTCCATAGTGAAGACAAGCATGCAGGCACTTAGGAAGGAGGGAAGCCTGGTTGGCTCACCGCATAAGAGCAAGGCATAAACTACAATATCAGCAGTTGATCGCGGAATAAGTGCCATCCAGTACAATTCAGTACGGTAAGCCCCTCCTCAGCCGACCACTTTGCTGATCCCCGGTGCTGCAGTGATCATGATAATGCCAACCCAACCGCCGCTCTCTTCATCCTCCTTTAATAAACAACCCCAGATTCCACTCCCCAACGCCTTCTCCGACCTATCATATCTTACCATATCACATTACACCCAGTATACACACCTTGAGCCGCCTCCGGGCGGGGGGGGGGGGGGGGGG
>Ga0307517_10012467_pt1 | contig 11658 bp, 17 predicted proteins | sample 23_EM_MG_FD_194515 | JGI IMG/M metagenome (GOLD analysis project Ga0307517, IMG submission 194515) | Populus trichocarpa ectomycorrhiza microbial communities from riparian zone in the Pacific Northwest, United States - 23_EM | ecosystem: Host-associated > Plants > Roots > Unclassified | place... | reverse complement strand
TCGGGAACACGGTTCAATATCCTCCCTTTCCTGATAAACCGACTTCTTTCGTGAAACAATACTTCTTCTACGTGTATGTTCTCGGGAAGAAGGCTGGGAGGGATGCGAAAGTTGAGACGCTCTTCGTCTATTATCTTTCGGTAGGTCGTTTCAAGTTATCAAGTTGCCGTGTTTCAATGTCCTTAATATTTCTCAGGTGTTTTGTGGTGAACCTTATCCAGAACTGCCGTTTAAGAGGAAGTTACCAACGCGCTCCCAACGTGTCGTCTGTAACAATTAGCTGATACTTACCTTTGCTTGTACAAGAGTCTTGTCGACGAATTGAATTTTGTGTCACCACCGAATTCACAGCCTCGAGTTCAGATGTCGACTTTGGTTAGAATCCACGCTTCAGCACAAAGCTGCTATCACAAATAAAGGAGATCAGTTGCATTTAATATGTCCGACAAGAATGGATTGAAGGGACCATGACCTGGCATTTAATTCTTCACCGTTTCAGCATCACGTATTTTTATGCGTGCTTGCCGAGAGTGGATTCTCAGTCTCATCGTACAGCTCGATCGCGAGTTTCCATTCGGAACCTTATTTAGAGGCAGAGGATATACTGAAACAACAATGACGCCTTGAATTTCTGTTATGTGAACGTCGACAGGATTTGGCTTAAAATATTCTGAAATAAAACGTATCGCAAAGCGAGGGAGAAGTTTAACAAATATATGACTTCTAACGGAGACGCCTGAAAAAATAAACTTGTCAGAAAGCCTTCACCATGAGCGTAACAGGTACAGACCTTGCTTCACGTTCACATTCGAGCAGAGCTAGCATATCACCTTCTTTGACAGGACCCTTCACATTGCGGAGAACTTGTCGTTTAGATTCATCTATGAATTCGACTCGAACTTGAGTAACTCCTCCCCGAGAGCCCGTGCGTCCTAAGGCCTATAGACTGTTTCAGTTGGACACATCTTACTGTGCAGCTGATATATTACAATGATGACTTTTGCTAGTTTAACTGGTTGGCCAGACTTAGTCGTATCCTATTCCATGTAAATTTGGTGGTATAGAACGATAAAAAAGAATCACTCACCATCTCTTATTATAATGAATAACTGAGGATGGAAGCTGAGGGAGTTGATTAGTTCGTTAGAGTTTATAATTCAACCTCCGAAATTCGGGAATGTACAGTTTAATTGAGCATTTCGGACTCCGATGTTGTCCTTGTTTGCACACCCGTGTTATACACACGTTGTTAAAATACAAGAGGTCCATATGAAACGGACTCGAACGGTTGAACGTTGAACAGTTCAGTCCGTTCGGCGTTTAACTTGAAGCCTCGGAGCCTCGAAAGATTCCAGTCGATGAAAGCGTCAGCTGGAGTAAAGTTCGCTGGACGTCCAGGGAGGATTATTTGACGTGGCATAATCGATTACTGAAGCTTGGTCTTCTCCTTTTCCCTGTAGCACATAATTATAGCCCGGCCACTCCTTTTGAGGGAGATTTGAGGGCAATTCTGGATAAGGAAACATTCATTCTCTTTATGGATGGTCGCGACCTCAACTTGCTATGGCCTCGGCTCGTTACTGGAAGAACCACAAGATTTGTGCCATTTCCCGCTGTAACACTTACATAAATATAGTTTTCATTATTCAATTCAAGTCTAACATTGGCTTATGAAAGGGAGTTCTTCTTGCCATGGACGTCCAGCCATCGTTACCTAGAAGGTTCTCTGCCATTCTAAAGAATTAGGGTATCCACCCATGGGGACAAGATGGTTCTTCGGATACTCTCTCTGTTGGATCAGGAGGTCCTTCGTATCGACGATCTATCTGGTAAATCTTGCATATACTCCCACAACGCCGTTTTGTCTGCAAAGTCAGCATCCGTTCCTCACCTCCAGAACCATGGTCGGTCGCGACGAAACCCTCGAGAAACTCAAAGGCGACCTTGAAAATTCTCTCCTTGAGAGTTTAAAAGTTCGACTTCGGGAGGTACATATAATGTCTGACCCTCTGTAGGTTGCTGAAGTGGTCCATAGGTTGGAATCTCTCCTCCCGACGACATAACTCTTGAACTGGCGCTTCCACTACTCACCGCTCACCAGTTTAAAAATGCTTTCAAGTATGATTATAGTGACAAACCCGACGAAATCGAGCCCATCCAATCGCTGGGAGGAGTCAGGCCTCTTGCGGCGCTGTGCAGCATAACGAAACCCACGTCGACGCAAGTAAAGGACTACATCAATACCGTAATCATCGGGTAAATATCGAGCCAATTTGTTTCAATCATCCTGAAAATTGTGTTCTAGCCCGGTAAATATCCCTGACGGAATCAAATGTAAGCCTGTCGTTTCGACGTCCTCGACCGCACAACTCATAACCGGCACACAGCACAGGCGCAAGATGACCTCTATACAATTTCCGAAGGAATGGTGGCCGAAACGCCTTCCACACAGTGGTATCTTGGTAACTTTACCAGAGCTTTTGATGTTGGCCCAAGAGATGAGCGCACCATCAAGGCGGACGGTGTCTACGTCTACGCAAACGCCGCCTTGACGAAAACCGCGAATATTTGCATCATATATTACATGAGTGTGAGTTTTCTGCATTGCGCAGCCGTCTTGAATGGGGCCCTGATCTGTTCTGGTATAGGTCTATTATGAGGTGGCTACAGAATTCAAGTTGTTGAGGGAGCAGCAGGAGAATAACGTGTACTCCTCCGCAGAGAGATTGACTGTGATCTGCCTCAGCATACCCTGATTTCCGTTTTCTGACTTGTGCCCATTCTCTTGACAGAAGAAGGAAAACATCAACAGCACCGCCAAACTCAGAGATGCCCTTCAAGAATATGGGTATTCAGAGTTTTCCGACCAGTTTGGATTCAATTATATGGAATCGCCGCCCAAGTTCGAAGGCGGCACGGCGTCAACACTCATCCGCAACGATGCATTGAAATACATCCAAGATAATTTGGGCGCCACGCACAACTTCATCGAAACAGACTTCTTCAGGTCAGGTTCTCGTGAAGTTTATTAATTCATGGATTATTGATAGTGATACTTAGTGCTGTCAATTTGGAGAACGAGATCAAAAGTATTTTTCCCGCTCTTTGTTTCAACATTAGCCTTAATCTTATGGCCTCCTTTTGCTAGATTTCGTGAAGAATGATATATCTTCGTGGTTCAAACGTATCGTTAATAATCTCTTCGAAGGACATTGGGCTACAATATATTTCGATCACTCGTATGCCGGCGCGAGGAAACTTAACAAAGTGACAGCAAACATCGTTGTGACCCTCTTCCTCGATAAAAGACAGACCACTAAGGGTGAATTACTCTCCGTCATGTACATGTATATCCTTGGGGTGGGTGGTATCGGCATCTTGACCTGTATATTCATCCTTCAATTTCTATCTCAGATGTTTTTCGAAGAAGTTCCCACCAAATTACTCCTCACGAACAGCCTTTATATAGAACTTTGCAAAAACCTCAAGCCTGATATCAAATCTGTTCGTCGTTTGGTTTTGGTCTTACATTCCCAGCTGATTCTCAATACACTGTAGTACATACCTCCATCTAACCCTAAAGGCGACCAGTGGGAACTGAACTGCATGCTGTTCCAGTTTGCGAAGCAGGAATTTCAAAAATCGTTTGGCTTCGAATGGGATGGGAAGAACACCGAGCCCAAAGACCCCGAACTTTTGCAGTTCAAAGTCCCGTTCTCTGTGTTAATCGACCTTGAAGTCGATGGCACCGCTCCGACCAAAGAAGCCATTGAGAGACGTGTCAGCCTTGCAGCGTTCGGGTACGCTTTCAGCTTACAGTTCTTAGTGACAATGACACTGACGGATCTTCCAGAAAGGACGGATACGAGTTCCCCTGGGGCCCCAAACCACCGCAACAGACTCTACAGGGTGTGTGTGCTCGCCTTTTCTTTTGTGAATCTGACACTGATGTCCCCATGCATCCTAGCTTGGGAATTCGATGACCTCGTCGAACGGATTCAAGCCTGCAGTATACAGATCGCAGTGGATAGCAATGTCATTGGCGTCGATAATTTGTGGCAGATCGAGTCAATTCAGTCAAGGCGACCGATCGATCCCAGAAAACTTGATAAATGGCTGAAAAAATACAGTACCTTCGTCTACACGACGGGAAAAAAGGCTGCGGGGAATGACAAGATCAACAGATTTATTGTATACTATCTCTCGGTGGGTTTTTCGTATCTCATAAGGAGGCATTCTCAAAGCTTTTCAGATTTTCTGTGGCATACACGATGAAATCAAAGGGCCGTGAGTTTGGAATCGGAGTAGTGGCTATCGGAATATTTGTTGTTCTGGACGTAAACCTGTAGATCGTATCCAAATCGAATTAGCAAAGCATCTTCGACTAGAAGGGCCGCAGAAACCTTGCTTGGATGGAATATGTGCATGTTATACCTATCAAGCTATATCCGGCTGAGCCATTAGACGACAACGGCCAATCGAAATTTTTTTACCGATATACATCCTGGTCAAGTTGACTTGAACAAAAGTGAAACGGTTAAACGGCCTTGAGAAGAATATTACCGAGCCCACATCAAGAGACAAGATGCTGGGGTCACATGGGTAGGGAAAAAACGATCGAAGTCTGCCCCTAAAACCTAAAGGTTGTGGGAATATGTCTCAGTTGGTAGTACTTTGTAAGTATGTGAATATGAAAAGGTAAGAACGGCTTACTCTCAGTTGGTAGAAGGTGGCGGTAACAACTGAGTAGCCGGTTAGGGAGTGGATGAACCGACATAGGAGTATCAACGGTGTGTAAATAAAGTAAAACACAAAATAGGATAGAAACAGATATGCAAGATCATTCACCCGTCTCGATATCACCCACTGAAGAAAACATGTCTAGATCGAGGAGACTATCACGAATAAGAGATAGAAGCCCTCGCTCCTCTCCTTTCGTCGACAAGTCCGATTTCAAGCGACCATATTCTCTAGTGTATCCTTCAATGATTTGCTTTTTATTGGCCATATGAAGAAGCCCGAAGATCGACAGAGGTTTCGAGCCTGAATGGAACAAATGACAAAATAAGGACCGCATTATCTCTGTGGCCCTCCAAAACGATACAGGCTGACGTACCAGTAATACTCTGCATAATGGTACGGCCAAACAGTAAAGCGATAATGCTGCCAAGGAAGGTCCAGAAACCACCAGCAGCAGCAAATCCGTTCAATACCGACGCATCAGTGTAATCTTGAGTGATTCGATATTCGGTGATTCCATGTAAGGGCAGATAAATGCGGACAGCGGAAGTGTTGAGATCAGTCGAGGTATTGTTGGGGTTATTGTAGATATAAGCCATTTCTGCCACACCGTATGTAACCCACGTCTGTAAAACACCCGTGAGTGAGTTGAAGACGCCTGAGAAATTGCGCACATTAAAAAGTTCAAATGTAAAAACGCCGGGCGTTTTATATCGTTGCCGAATCCCAAAATTTGCTTGAACTATAGCATTAAGTCCAGGAACCAAAACTACAGGAGTCTGCGCCATAAGATCTTCTGTATTATTTGTCAAGCCAACGCGGAGCATGACCGGATTGGAGATCTCATCGACTGCTGTCTGATGTGATAGGAGGACAGTGTAGTTTTCATTGACTTGGATCTGCAAAGGCTCTGTACGGCATCAGGAATGTTGAATCGGGCAGTCTAGAGAAGGCTGCTGGCTCACGATCAGCATAGGCGTCAAGCTCCCTCCCGCAGTAGAAGGTAAGAAAGTTGGACGACGAAGGTCCGCTCGGAAGATCAGAACACATGACCGAACTAAAGGACCCTCTATCTAAGCCAATTTCCTTGGTCATGGTAACGGCAGCTTTGAGATTTCCTCTGCGGAGATTTCTCAGAAGAACAGCCATACGAATACTATAGATTTAACCCACAATGACCACGTTGAAATCCATGGGAGTTGAATAAAGGATAATAGGAAACGAGTTGGTTCTGATATCTTTGACACTTGTTGTAGACAACTGGGCCATAGGCTGCATCAATATCTTGGTCTTCGAAGGCAGTGATCGCAAATATGCACAACAGAGTGGTAACCCCACGTAACCCTATCGACCATCCTTTTTCACCCATTTGTATAGCAATCAGATTCAATGTTACCTGGAAAGAAATGTGAGTTGCTCACAAGAACTGAGGTCTCCAAAATTCCCTTCCAAACAGTACCTCAGCCGGTGAATACCTCTTTGAGACGCCCGCCGACATAGAGACATGCACTGGATTCAAGAACCTCTTTGTCTTGATTGCGATAGTAACCCGAAGACATGCAAGTAGAAAGAGCATGATAACGAACGCCCAGATTGACGTCAAGCTGAGCACACGAAATAGCCGTCGGAGTAGGGAATATTTATCACGGCCCACAACGCGACTGTTTCCAAAACAGACACATCACCTCGCAATTTCACTGAATCAATGAAAAAGTCGAGCTTACCCGCAAATTCTGCAACGAGCAGAGCAAGATCCATGATAGCGAGCCACTTGAATCTGAGCGCTCCTCCAAATGCCCTGAGAGATCACAGGTATCAGCCCGAGAGTTTCTGTGGCAAGCCAGCAAACCCACCTCACAAGATGATGAACAAGTACTACAACAGAGGCTGCTATGTAGAGAATGTCGGGGACCGTGACGCACCAGTCATCCGAAGAGAATGAAAATACCGGTTCTACACTTCCCTGGCAATGGCTCGATGATGGCAAGGATTGAAAGTCAGTGACTGACGACTGTATTCTTAGACATAGTAGAATAATGCCCAGAGCCAATATGGTCCGCAATAATGCAAATCGTAACGTTGGGTTGAAGAGAAAGGAAGGGTTGTCAACGGCAGGCGGTGTTATTGTTTCCCCCGAAGACTGAGGTTGTGGAGCCATCTTGCAAGTAGCGAGACCCAGTGAGGTGTTGACACCAAAGAGCTACATACTCAAGTACTCAAGTACTCAAGCTCAAGGTCAATGTGATTTGATGACTTCAATGCAGGTTTATGTGGGTTCCAAGGTGGGTTCTCCTCGTGGCCCCAGCACGGCACATTTCATAACTCGTTATTCGGCTCAGCGACTGCAAGCCCATGGATTAGGAAGTAGGAATTCTTGTGGGATTATCATTTTCAGAAGTGGGCTCGTCAAAGACTATGAGCGAAGGTGCACTGACACCACCTTGCAATTGGGCGTAAAACAGTTATTTATATTTATTTGCAATTGGTAAATATTTATATCTAAAAATAGTTATGTTGCTCTTAGGAAGACCTTTTCACCCCATAGGAATTTGCCGCAACAAGATCCATACACTCTTGATCAATTGCTTGAAACCGATTCCCAACTGCGTGCTCCGTTCTTTATCCTTATTGAATCTCATGCTTAGTACTTCGATATCAGTGCCGAAAGGATTAACGTACTCGGAGAAGCTCTCGAAGACGATCAGCTTCAACCAAGGTTCCCAAACGTAAGATAGAAAGTCGGTTGTGAGCAGTGCTCGCCGGTCTTTCCATATTTTTGTTGCAGGCGTGTTTTGTTGCAGACTAGTTATTTGCAGGTTGGTTACCTACCCTGCTCTTCAAGTACCCCGTACCCCTGGGCACGGGTACCCACCCATGACTTGATCACTGGCAAGGCCTATGGTCAGTTTCATCTATTGTGATCTCGAAACTGTATAAAAGCTGTATGTGTATTGGTCTTTTCCTCCAGTTACCCGTTCAACAAAACTTTTATCCAAAGTTAACGTTCTACTATGAAGTTCGCTGTCGCCACCGCTATTCTTCCACTTTTCCTCGCCTACCAAGCTGTTGCGATCTGTCCCGGATTCAACTTCGGTATTGGCAACGTCCAATCCCTTGGAAATGGGATCAATCGATGTAAGTGTTATACTTTACCTCTCAGCACCACCTATCTTTTTTCCTCCTCATCCAGGGAATGTTTATGACGACAGCTGCAATCAGGTCGATGGGTTGACCACTACCGGGAACCCTTGCAGCCAAGGCATTTTCGGGTGCACTCCTGCTCCCATAACTTTCAACCGTTACACGAGCACCTTCTCTCATCTCATGTTAGTGAATCTGACATTTCCCCTTGTCTCCATCCACTGATGGGCTTTTCTTGTTGCATTCGCTGATAGCTATGCGTGTCGCCCAGACCCCAACTCGGGCAAATGTGGTAACAATGTCATCTCAGTCTGCGTGAGTACACCCTATAAGCGTTGCTGGTCTATCTGACGCACTTTGTTTAGTGCCGCAACGATGGAAATTAGATTCGTTTCACATCAGCGCAGGAATTTGTAAAACCGAACTCTTGTTATTTGGCCTGGTAATGTTACTCTGAATTGTGTTACCGACTCGTCTTGAATATAGTATTGCCTTATGAAGTGACAGACGGGTGCGCTATCACTGGGACCTGAAGTCCCGCCATCGACATCGACTTTTTTAAAAAAAATTTGACGATTTCTACTGTCGCAATGCGCTGAGGGGTAATTTATCCCCGTTATGTTCTTCTCGTCGAGGAAAAGGAGCCGCAGATATTCGTAATCAGTCAGATCCAGACAACAATTAAAAAACTCGTCGTTTATACCAATGTAGGGGTTTTTTTTTTTCGCCAGAAGGAAGCAGCCCTTAAGCACATAAATCTTGGGTAAAACAAAAACCCAAATCATGACAAAACGGAGACATTTATTTGACTTCAATGGGGTGCTGCCATTGGCGTACTCTCTTGGCGACATGGATCGATATCAGAATGCAAAATCTGTAATCTAATTCTCTTTCAAGTTATATAGTGACGTTTGTAGCAATGTTGTTACTCCGACATGAGTCTCTACGTAATTCCAGCGGTTTCAAAACCTGCTCAAAAAATGGAGAGCGAATATCTCCAACCCCGGTACTTGTCTTCAGCGCAAGGCACTAACGACCAGGAGTCCGAAACTGTAGATGTCGAAGTCTTGATGGAAGGGCTAGCTAGGTACGAGCTGGTGGGGGTGCCGATAAATATCGAATTCGGGGTTGACTGGTTCGCCTTCAGTGGTAGTATAGTGAGTTAGATTGGGTCGAGAATACTCAAAGCCGATCAGTACGGTTCGGGAATGGGCAACACATTCCGATTTGTGGAACTGGCATAGAATAATATATTCTGAAGGCGCAAGCTCTTGTGGTATCACCCAACTACGAGCAGTTCAAAGAGGGAGTTGGCAAGATGTCGGGCAAGCCGTAATCGTTCGGTGAGGGAAGGGAGGGAATTGGTTATGAGATAAAGGAAATTGTGCGGTTCGATGTCCCTTGGGACTGTCAAGGGCTTCAGGAAGACAAGGCTGAATTTAGAAGATTGAGGATCGTCGAGGTATCCTATGCAGTGCAGTGTGCGCAATTCTTTCGGCTTGGCTTCTGCGAGCAGACTTGCGAGCGCACGGACTCTCTCGGTGCGTTGATTTGCATCCATATCCTGCCCCCAAGACATACCATATGGCTTCCACTCCACCACCACTTGTTGGCCATGGTATGTCGCGGACACGAATGTAGGGGACCCTGTGCTCGGCGCGATGTCCAGAAGACGCTTCTCTAAGAGCATGTTCGTTCCCGGAACGGGCATACTGTAGCGCGCCACACGTTGTTGGAACTCTTCATCAAGCAATAAGCGAGTGACTTTGAGTTGGAGAGAGGCGGACATGTTGGGATTGTAGGTGGAAGCGGCTTTCTGAAGGGTTTTGAGCTCTGTGATGTTGTGTTCTAGTGTGACTATTTGGGCCTGGAGGGACTTGATTTTTTCTCGAAGGGATTCAGAGCGAGGTCCGGCGATGAGGTGATTGAGGGTGGAATTGATCTCGTGTAGCTTTGCGATAAGGACGTCGAATTTACCCTTATCCCATGCGACCCATCGCAAGCGCCCTAGACGTACTTTCTGGCTCAGATCTTGCAGTTCGGCCTCCCGACTAGCAATCATCGCAGAATTTGAAATCGGAACGAGGGCATCGAGATAGTTGATTGGGTACAACTGAGGACCACTACCCACAGAAAGCTCAAGACGATACCGCTCCTTCAGCAACTTCGCAGAAGCAGTAATTGCATGTATCTCAGTGAAAACTGCACGAATTGTTTCCTCGTTCAAGTACTGGGGAACCAGGCCGTTTGCAAAGCCCATTTCCTCACACCAGGCTGTCAGGTCGGCTATTTTGAGGTCACTTTGAGGTAGCGCGCATCAGGAGGGAAGTCGACGAAGTTTGAGACGAATTTTACACTGTCGATTGCGAGTGTGTAGAGGGCGATGGTGCTGAGGACCAGGCCCACTGCTGTCGCCATAGTTCAGGGCAGTCTATCGTATGCGGCCATATAGTACAAACCAAAATAGTTTGTTTTGCGGCGTCCCACCCCTATCTAAAAGTTTGCCTGGCTGCTTGGGGTTCCTATACTGTACGTGTCGCTCATGTAGCAGTCCAGTTGCCTCTGGGTTCGAATTTATCTACTCCGATGACATGCCTTCAGCTTGGTCTCCGATGGCGAGTGCCACCCCGAAGACAATTGGGACTCAGGAATAAACCTTTAGCTATGAGTATTGCCTGTATTGCAACCCTATATATGATCCAACTTGAAAGAGTGGTCTTACAAGTAAAAGAATTTAGAATATGGTTTATTATAATGAAGTCTCAAGGAACGTGAGCTAAAAAGGAGCTACCTCAGGCTATTTTTAAAAGAGTGGTCTTGCGTGCAGCATGGTTTCAAAACAAGGAACGTGTAAGCTACCTATTTACCACTTCGGGAACACAGCAATATCATCAAGATACACAGCATGGGCGAACGACACACCATTCTTGAAAAAGAGGGTATCGTTAGGACCAGTAGCAGTAACCTCAACCTGAGCATTCAAATACTGGAAGGAGACATCAGTGCCGACTTGCAAAACATCGAGCACATTCTCGTTGTTCCAGAATACCGAGAACAGACGCCCGGTAGAGGTCGAAGAAAAGGCGTTCATTGTATAAAAGAACGAGATAATATACTTCTGTCCAGGAATGGTGTTCAACGGCTGTGTATATGTGAGCGTAGAACCGAATGCAGGGGATGTGTTCGTGGGAGGGTTGAAAAGCAAAAAGCAGGACGACGTCCCGCTGTGTGCTGGGAAGTTGTCAATGAGCACGAAGTCATATCCTTGAACATATACGCGCGTCCAGAAGTTGCTGGGCTCGAAGGGGCAGGAATGTTGTGGTGCGGTATCTAGGACGCAGGTGTAATCCTGGAAGGAACCGTCTGCTAGATTCGTGGACCGGCTGAATCCGCGAGACAGAGTAACTTGGAGATTTCCTTGGCCGGTATTGGTCGCCGTAGAAGCATCGGTGAATGTGTTGTACTATTTAAATTTAGTAAGATATTGGATAGGAAGGAGTAATTTGAACACACCATGCTGCAAGTGACGGCGGATGGAGTGCCATTGACCACAGCCTGCCAGATGTTGAAGTAGATGCATGGTCCGCTCGTGTGGTCATAGGCACGGGCGTTGCAAGATTGAGCACAAGCGTTCACGTCATAGGTGGCCTGCAACACGAAGCCCATATACTATTATGTTAAAAAAACCAATTTAGCGTATTCCATCTATAATAGGTATTACTCACCCCGTAGGCATTGTTAGCAGCATTAATAGGGCCGAAGGTCTCTACAAATAAT
>Ga0307517_10012466_pt1 | contig 11658 bp, 8 predicted proteins | sample 23_EM_MG_FD_194515 | JGI IMG/M metagenome (GOLD analysis project Ga0307517, IMG submission 194515) | Populus trichocarpa ectomycorrhiza microbial communities from riparian zone in the Pacific Northwest, United States - 23_EM | ecosystem: Host-associated > Plants > Roots > Unclassified | place... | reverse complement strand
ATTTCATTACGTACAAAATTCATTCGACAAGAACTACAGTTTTCATGATTTTTTGAGCGTGCAATAAAATTAGATAAAATATTATCAGGAATAAAATTGAGATTACAGTACGAGTAAATTTAATTCATCTTAAACTAATTTTTTTAAAAATATAAAAAAAATTGTTATTCATGTTCATATGAACAGTTCGAGTGAAATGAATTAACTACATTGATTTTTCAAAAAAAAAAAAATTATTCACATGAATAATGTGAGTGTGAGTGAATTAAAATTCACTCACACTGTTCACTTTAATGAACAGTGCTACAGTGGAGCATGCTCCACTGTTTACTAAACAGTGGAGCCATGCTCTACTGTTAATTAGAAAATCACCACGCATGCTCCATTATTACTGGTCTTAAACAGTGGAGCCATGCTGTTAATTAGAAAATCACTTAATTGAAAAATTACCACGAGAAGTAGTAAACCTGTGGCACGGCAGTGAAAATTGATAAGTCCTACTAAAAAAAATTATTTTCTTTTTGTTACCAAATACTGGTATATATGGTTGCGAGTAAACCTTACCCACAGCCACATTACCAAACAGCTTCTCAATCCCTCTCGTCCTTGAAATACATGTTTCAGACAAAAAGGCAAAATCAACATTAAATTAATACCAAGTAGTTAAATTAGCATTTTTTCATTCTTTTCAACTCTGAGGTTATATACTTCTGTTTCAAAGTAAACTATTACTACATTAATGTTTGTTTATCAATTGATGTCGCATGTATAATTAAAAGTATATAAGATAATAACGGTTATTTTTTAAAATATCTTTTTACTTAAAAATATATTAAAATAATATATAATTTTTTATTTTTAGAAATATATTTTTAACATAAGACAATTTGAAAATATAAAAAAATATTTTTTTAATTTTCTCAGAAACACTTTTTCACTGGAAAAACAAGCCTAATCCATGTGGGAAAAGTTTAATGAAACAGGAACTTACACTATTTTACTATATCAAATATCGAGAATTAGTGAAATAAAGTTATTGTAACATTATTTCTGTGTTTCCAGTTATAATGATTTTGAGGCAACAGCCACCGTGATTGGTTAATTTATTTGTCATTAATTTAAAAGTAAACGGTAACCTGTTACCAATTACAATTATATATTGATAAAACAAAATAAACTAAAATACAATATATGTGTTTTTATTATAACTACACTGCTTACTTCCACTCCGTTCATTGTTTTATGGACTTTTTTTTTCTTTTAGTTTCCTAGAATTTTTATTTCTAAAAATTTGGCTATTAAACTTCTTTTTTTAAAAAAAAATTTCATCCTCCAAAGCTATGTTGACATCATTTAATATCTTGATTTTTTTTCATTTGCATACTATAGCTGTATCCAATATTTCAAATAGTTTTTAATGTTTAATTAAAGTTTGTTATTACAAAATTAAATTTTAGTTTATAATTAAAAAGATTGAAACAACAAAGAACAAGAATTAACACAAAGAATCGGTCACTTTCATTTTTATTGTTCAAAGTTGGGTGTGGAAAACTTTAATTTGATCATTGAAGTTTTTATTTTTTTTTATATTTGGTTCCTATTATTTTAGGATTTTATGTTTTAATTTAAAATCTTATTTTTTTCATGTTTCGGTTCTTGAATATTGAGGGAAGAGAGAGAAACTTATTGAAAAAAAAAGGTGTCTAGTAAGCTACATTCCTGTAAACAAAAAAGATGTTGGTATCAATAGGTTCACCTTAGAGAAGCGAATTCAATAGGGATGATTTTGTCATTTAACCATATTAAAAAAAAATAGACTAGGGCCTGTAATTTTTATTTAGTTTAATTTACATTTTAAAAAAATAATTTTAGAGTGTTTTGCAGCTGGAATTTTGAAATTTTGGTATCAAGTTGAAATTTTGGTTTTTGTGATCCAGATGTTCACAATAGTTTTAACGATTTACCCGTTCATATATTTTATTAAGCGTTTCATTCTTCAATTAATAAATTTCATGATATCAGAAAATATATTTATAATGCACACCTTTTTTTCTTCTTTTTTTCTTTTGTGTTAAAAACTAACTTTGATTCAAGCATTTGGTAGGCTGATTAGTTATTTTTTAGTCCGAAATGTCACTATTCCAATATTCATAATTTTAAGTATCATGACATATTTCTCCATTTGAGTTTAATTCGTCCATTTTTTCTGAACTTTTTATTTTTTATTTTTTATGATGCAGACTTTTAACAACTCTTGTATAGTTATTCAGCAGCTAATGTTGTCTTGTTTGCCGGTTTGACGACTTACTTACTTACGTAAGCTTGAAAATGAATTCGGATCGTACCGGGGAGAGAGCAATATATATGTAAGCTTGAAAATGAGTCGACGGCACGACATGGCCGGATCTCATTTTCAAAGACATCACTATTTTTCCAAGAGATGTATCAAGTAATACCTGGCTAGCTAGCCGGAGATTCCATTAACTAACGTATCTGGACCATCCTATATAGAATCTTCAAATTTATATGACTGACTCCTAGTACAGTTCGTTTTCTACGAGATACTGCCATTATTAATAGAATAGATTGTTTAAAATTACAGTCGAAACTGTGGTTGAAGCAGTTTTATTTTAATATATTTTTAAACAAAAAATATATTTTTAAAAATATCTTTTACACCACAATACTAAACATATATTAAATTTTCATCTCCCTCGTTAAGCAATTTGTATATAAATCAATGCTTGGTACGTAAGCAATTTGTATCAGATATTTACGAGACCTTATAAATATAATACAGGTTTTGAAAAGTCCACGGGGTGACATTGTAATGCTCCTTCTTGTAATTAATGTATTTAATTTATACTTAAATGAGATCCAAAAGGAAATGAGTTTAGTTAATTAACAAGAATTTGGTGGTTCAAGTCACTATATAAACCATTGCTTGGTATGCAGACTGCGTATCGGAGTGTAAATCATCCATGATTTCTTTCAAGTAAAGTCTCTCTCTCCATATACATAGTTTCTACTTCTTTTTTTTTCATAGTTATTCTTTCTGAGTGCATAATTCACACTGCACAAATTACTCATATATGTATAAATTTAATTAATATTTTCCGGTGCATTTACTTATTAATTAGCATGCTTTCTGGTAATGATTTGCATCAAGAGTTTTCATTCATCGCTATTCGTTTATAGTACGTACTTGGCTTGCAAGATTCTTTTTTTCCAGCATCCTTTCTGAATTTGAATTGTCGGTTGTTCAATGCCTATCATGTATTGATAGGAAGATTAGGCTTCGAAATATTATCATTATGAGGTTTATATGGACCACCATTAATTATATATAGTTATTGGCCACTCTGCATGCTATTTATAGTATGAATATTGGTCTCGTAAATCAAATCTATGTAAAGGGTTTTTTTTATTATTATTATTGATAACCAAAGTACTTGGAATTTTATTTATTTTTGTTAATTGCAAGGATAAACCCATGCAAATTATTTGAGAAGGATTCCGACCATGCTCAGTATGGTCCGGAAGTACTCATGCTCAAACATTTCATGCTATATGTTGGAGAAGAGGAACGTACTTTTTAGTGATGGAGCTAATTAAGACTCCAATTTTTCACATTTTTTTTGGAATAGTTTCAGCCTTAGAAGGTGATGCCATCCTCCTCCTCCTCCTCCTCCTCCTCCTCCTCCTTCTTCTTCTTATTATTATTAAAACTAGAGATTTTAATGATATATATATAATGAAAACATTTTGTAGTGACATGACAAATGATTTGTCTCAATCCTTTATTCATTAAGAGGTAACTTTACATGATCATGTCCTAGTATCTTCATTTTTTATTCTGGGTGTTTTTTTTTTCCTGAATTCATTGCTCCTTCAAGGGTAGAAATAATTAAATTGGTAAGTCATGCTAGCTATCCTATTTTACTTGATTTACGGAGTTGATATAATAACTAAGGAGATCGATGCACCCAGCTCGTTTTAGCTATCAAAGATCAAAACTAAGATCAAGTTATATATACAGAAAGTAAAATTCTTTTAAATCTCGTAGTTCCATATATATATATATAGGTCTTTTAATATTGAATTGTAAAGATGGATTTAGATCTGGGACACAAAGGTTGCTCAAAAAATACACTCAACCACGAAATCAATTAAAAAAATTAGTTTTACTTAACATTTTTGGTCTAATAAACCGGTTATGGTTGCACTATCAATATAATGTTTAGTTCTAGCTAGTTATCATTTATTTCTCAGTTTTTCTTTTCTAATAATAAAAAAAACATGTTCATTTGTTGACAATGAACATGAATTTTTCCACACACAAAAGAAAAATACATTAAGATTATATAGTCTTTCTTAAAAAAAAATCAAAATCATAATTCATCTTAATATTTTTGTATTTGTGATAATCTAATTGTAAAATATTAATTTTACTTCATTCAAATTAAAAACTTATCATGAAAAATTTATATAATTAACTAAAAGAGAAAATATTTATATTAGATTTATTATACAAAAACAAATTTATAACACTGACTAGGGCTTTTTTTTGTCCTTTCTAACACACTTTGCCAAAAGTATTGGTAAAATAATACATGCTAAAAAAGTATTTGAAAAAAAGATATGTTAGAAAGTCACTATTTTTGTAGTATTTAGGTTAGAGTTAGTTTGTAATTTGGCTTTTATGGTCAAAGTCACTATTTTTAATCGCGTCTTTATGAAATTATTATTTTCAATTGCGTCTTTATCAAATCACTATTTCTCAAGGGGTATTTTATTAAATGATTGTTTTGCTTGTGCTATTTTACCAAAATTCTTAAAAACAATTAATGTGTTAGCTAGAAAGTAAAAATACCCCACTAACTAAATGAAAAAGAAATTGAATTATTTTACATTGCTAAAAAATGCTTGTATATAAAAGAAAAAAAATCTGTATTGATAATGTTTTTTTTTTTTCATTTGGGAAACTGAAAACTTGTGAATAAAAACCATAAATAACATTTAAAATGCGTTTTTAAAATTCATTATAAATTTAATGTAAAAACAATAATATAGAAAACGAGGATCATGATGGATTGATCATAATTAAGGAAGTAAAGAACAGTGTTGGTAATAAAAAAATATTATTACCGAGGGATATACCGACGAAATGAAGCGGATAAATTTATTTTTTTATTACCAACGGATTTACTGACGGAAAAAAAATTACCGACTAAAGATTCACCGACGGAGCATTTCCGTCGGTAAATTAATTACCGACGGAATATGTGTCTTACACCGACGGAAAAATTCCGTCGGTAAAATTGTTAAATCTTGTAATGAGTTTAATTAGTCAGGTTTTGAATTTATTTTTTAATAATTATGAGTTTGAGTTTCTTTAGAGCCACTAAAAACTTACATATTTGTTAATTTCAGGATCTATGAGATTAGTTAAAATACGTGCAGGCACTAATCATAAAAACAAACATTAATTAATAACTCTAAAAACAAACCTTGAATAAATATAATAAAATATTTTGACCATTTTTTTTTATCTTTTGATTTGTTTGGGATTTATTATCAATCCAATAAAAAAGAATAAAATTCAATAAAAAAACTTGCATTAAATAATGAAATTGAAAAAAATCAAAAGATAAAAAGAGCCAAAAAAATCAAAAAATTATATTATATATAGTTAGGGTTTGTTTTAGAGTTATTGGTTAAAGTTTGTTTTTAGGGTTAGTGTTTAGTTTTTATTCATTAAGGTTTGTATTTGGATTGGAGTTAATTTCTAGTTTGGTTTTTATGGTTAAAATCACTATTTCTAATCACGTCTTTGTTAAAATTATTATTCTTAATCTTATTTTTGTCAAAACTAAGCTATTTTTCAAATGGTTTTTTCGTCCATTGTTGTTTTGCTAAAATTCTTGAAAAATATTAATGTGTTAGAAAGGAAAAATACCCCACTAACTAAATGAAATATATATATATATTACATTGCTAAAAAATGCTTGTATATATAGGAAAAAATTTGGTTTTTTTTTTTTCATTTGGGAAACTCTGAAAACTTGTGAATAAAAACCATAAATAACATTTAAAATGCGTTTTTAAAATTCATTATAAATTTAATGTAAAAACAATAATAATATAGAAAACGAGGATCATGATGGATTGATCATAATTAAGGAAGTAAAGAACAGCGTTTTTTCTTCTATTAATGTTTTTTTGTTCTATCATTACAGAACCTGATTCATGTGAATATATACAATGAATCAAATATTTGTAATTATTGTGTAATTTGATTAATATAACTGTGCAATTCACTATTTCCACTAGTGCAAATCCACTTTCAATGGATATATTTATGCAACAATGATTTTCACAACATCATCTGCTTTTAAGTCAGACACTCAGAGTTCGTGGTAGGACTATAAAACCACCCATATTACATTAATACAAAAATCCTTTTTGAAATTATGGTGGGTAGTTTAATTTGATAGTTTTTGATTTTGTTTTTCAATAATTATATGAGTTTGAGGTTTTTTAGAATCATTAAAAAATTATATAATTATTAATTTTAAGATTTATAAAATTAATTAAAATATAGACTCGAACAATCTGTTATATTCTCAATTAGTTGCTAATTAATTAGCCACTACAAATTCAAATTTCTCCTTCTCAATCGAGCAAACTTTTGGCTAACCCCACTGAGCATGCCTATAAATAGTTTCTCCCATTTCAGAACTCTTCTTTTAAAAGATTTCGATACTGTTTGGTATTGGTTTTTAATTAACGGACGTATTTTAAAAACGTGTTTAACATAAAAAAAAATAAAGTTGATATTTTTTGAAGTATTTTTGATAATTTAATTTATTAATATTAAAAAAAAATTAAAAAAAATATTTTAATATATTTTTAAATAAAAAATATTTTAAAAAACATTTTACCTGAATATCAAACAAACACCTAGAATTAAAAAAAAAAATCACCTATTTATAACTTCTCGTGCAGGAGTTGAAGGAACGTACGTCGACGAAAACACACAAATATTACACTTTGTTTGATGGCAACGAAGTTCTTGGCACTAGCTTGCATACGCAAAGAAAGTTATGGGGACTTATCGCCAAGGCCAAGGTATCCTTCGATGCCCAAGTACCCGAAAGGGGTTTCGGCTCAAGAAACGAACGTGGAAGGATCAGAGGCAAAGGCAGTGTTTTGTGTTTTGGGAATGACATGCGCTGCTTGTGCTGGATCTGTTGAGAAGGCTGTCAAAAGGCTTCCTGGAATACGAGAGGCTGTTGTTGATGTCTTGAATAATAAGGCTCAAGTTCTGTTCTACCCCAGTTTTGTTAATGTAAGCTATCCTTAATTTAATTTGTTTTGGTTCTTATCTTTATCTGTGGGTTTTTTTTATTTTTTTTTATTTTTAAAATATTCTTTTGTTGTTGCATGCGTGAAGTCAAAGCAATTGAAATTCTTTTTCTAAGTTTTAGATTAAGGAAAGTGAAAGGCATAAGGGACTTTTATAATTAGTGCTTCTTTAGAATCTTATAGTATTCTGCAACTAGTTTTTTCCTAGTTAATACCATCTGTGAGTTCTTGCTTAATTATGTGAATTAGAAGACAAATTTATTTAAGGTTGAGGCCATGTCATATTAGAATGTCTGAATCCCATATCCCAACCTTCAGATTTGTAAACAATAACAAAATCGAACAAATTTTGGGTCATTTGATAGTGGAAATGAAACACAGACTACTTAGTTTGGAAAGCTCTTCCAGGGGTGGCCTCAAATTTGATATCAACAACTTTCCATATTGCATGTTACACTATTTAGTGGCAATATACCACCTTCTTCTTTCAAGATAGTAGTTGTATCATGCAATTAGCATATTTACAAGCATTTCTTTTTAACTAGCTAGCTATAAATGGAATACAAACATGTCTAGCGTTCCTTCTAAGTTTCAACAATCTGACATTGCATTTCACTAACCTGCACTGCTATGTCAAGTTGCCCCAACTGATAGTTTATAGCAGTAAAGCACTCCCTACCTGTCTTAAGTAATCTGATAATGACAGGAAGAAACCATTCGTGAGACTATTGAAGATGCTGGATTTGAGGCCACGTTGATTCAAGAAGAAACCAGTGATAAATCCACTCAAGTTTGCCGAATTCGTATTAATGGAATGACTTGCACTTCTTGCTCCTCTACTGTTGAACAAGCTTTGCAAGCAATTCCAGGTGTGCAAAAAGCTCAAGTAGCCTTAGCAACTGAAGAAGCAGAAGTTCATTATGATCCAAAGATCCTGGGCTGCAATCAGATCTTAGAAGCGATAAATGACACAGGATTTGAAGCTGTACTTCTTAGTACTGGTGAAGACATGGGCAAGATAGGGCTTAAAGTTGATGGTGTAAGAACACATAATTCGATGAGAATGATTGAAAAATCTCTTCAGGCACTCCCCGGTGTTCAAAGTATAGACATAGATTCTGAAGTGAACAAAATCTCCCTTTCTTACAAACCAGATGTAACTGGTCCTAGAAATTTTATCAAAGTGATTGAATCAACGGGGACAGGGCGATTCAAGGCAATGATATTTCCTGAAGGAGGAGGAAGAGAAAGCCATAGAAAAGAGGAAATTAAGCAATACTACCGGTCCTTCCTGTGGAGTTTGGTTTTCACAGTTCCAGTGTTCTTAATAGCCATGATTTTTATGTATATCCCTGGAATTAAGGATGCTCTAGACACCAAATTAGTCAATATGCTATCTATAGGAGCAATCTTGAGGTGGGTTCTATCTACTCCAGTGCAGTTCATTGTAGGCCGGAGATTCTATACAGGTTCCTATAAAGCATTGAGGCATGGTTCTGCTAATATGGATGTGTTGATCGCCTTAGGAACTAATGCAGCCTACTTTTATTCAGTCTATTCGGTGTTGAGAGCTGCTTCCTCTACAGATTTTGAGTCCACAGATTTCTTTGAGACTAGCTCAATGCTTATCTCATTCATTCTTCTTGGGAAGTATCTTGAGGTTCTGGCTAAGGGAAAGACATCTGACGCCATTGCCAAGCTTATGAACTTGACACCTGGCACCGCAATATTGTTGACTTTAGATGATGAAGGAAATGTGATCAGTGAAGAAGAAATTGATAGTCGGTTGATACAAAGGAATGATGTGATTAAGATCGTACCTGGTGCAAAAGCAGCTTCAGATGGTTTTGTTATTTGGGGGCAGAGCCATGTGAATGAGAGCATGATAACAGGAGAAGCAAGGCCAGTGGCAAAGAGGAAAGGTGACACGGTGATTGGTGGGACCGTGAATGAGAATGGGGTGTTGCATATTAAGGCAACGAGGGTGGGATCGGAGAGTGCTCTTTCACAGATTGTTCGACTTGTTGAGTCAGCTCAGATGGCTAAAGCTCCTGTACAGAAGTTTGCTGATCGTATCTCCAAATACTTTGTGCCTCTTGTAAGTACATAATACAAAGTTCAAATTCATCATTAAATTCATGCCACCAGCTTTCTGTATAAGCATTATATTTGTTAATTTCTTGTGAATGTTTGCAGGTTATTATTCTTTCCATTTCAACCTGGCTTGCGTGGTTTTTAGCTGGAAAGTTCCATGGATATCCAGACTCTTGGATACCAAAGTCAATGGATAGTTTTCAGCTTGCTCTCCAATTCGGCATCTCTGTTATGGTCATAGCCTGCCCTTGTGCTCTCGGATTAGCAACTCCAACTGCTGTCATGGTTGGTACTGGAGTTGGTGCATCTCAGGGCATTCTAATCAAAGGTGGCCAAGCATTAGAAAGTGCACATAAGGTCAGCAAGAAATTTCAATTTTCTATAAACAAAACCTGATAATTTTATAGGCATTATCTTGAAGGATTCACATATTGCTTCGTGACCATATCTCCCAACCTGATTGAAATCGAAATATGTTCGAGTTATTAACCTTTTTTTTTCCAGATCTGAGAAATACTGTAAATGAGGCATGGGCCTCTCAGTAACTCCTTTACTGATAAATGATTTTGCAGGTGAATTGCCTTGTCTTTGACAAGACAGGAACTCTTACGATCGGAAAGCCTGTGGTTGTTAACACAAGACTCTTGAAAAATATGGTGCTGCGAGATTTTTACGAACTCATAGCTGCTGCTGAGGTAAGCTTTCTCTTTATTAACTCACTGTTAAGATTGTCTGCTTAAAAATACAATCAAGCTCTTGTCATTCTAGTGACTACTGAAGTTTAGAGAATTTAAGCTAAACTATCTGCTTATTGTGTGATGAACATTGATGAAGTTGGTGTGTATGCATCCACATCAGGTAAACAGTGAGCACCCATTGGCCAAGGCCATTGTAGAGTATGCCAAGAAATTCAGAGAAGATGAAGAGAACCCTATGTGGCCAGAAGCACAAGATTTTCAGTCAATTACAGGCCACGGAGTGAAGGCTATTGTCAGAAACAAGGAAGTGATAGTGGGAAATAAAAGCTTGATGTTGGAACACAACATCCCCATTTCAATTGATGCAGAAGAAATGCTTGCAGAAACTGAAGGGATGGCTCAAACTGGGATTTTAGTTTCTATTGATAGGGAAGTGACTGGAGTTCTAGCCATATCAGATCCATTGAAACCAGGTGCTCACGAAGTCATTTCCATTCTCAAGTCCATGAAAGTTAGGAGCATCATGGTCACAGGTGATAATTCGGGAACTGCTAATTCGATTGCCAAGGAAGTTGGGATTGAAACTGTTATCGCAGAAGCCAAGCCTGAGCAGAAAGCAGAGAAAGTGAAGGAATTGCAGGTACTTATCCGAAGCTTTACTTTTCCTTTCCTCCTAGAATTTATTAGCTATGAAGATTGTTTCTGGGCTTTAGTTTCTTTCTTTCACAGGCTGCAGGCTATATAGTGGCAATGGTAGGTGATGGTATAAATGATTCACCAGCACTCGTTGCAGCAGATGTTGGTATGGCAATTGGTGCAGGCACAGATATTGCTATAGAGGCGGCTGACATAGTTCTAATGAAGAGCAACCTTGAGGATGTGATCACTGCCATAGACCTCTCCCGGAAAACCTTTTCCCGAATTCGCTTGAACTACATTTGGGCTTTGGGGTATAACCTCCTGGGCATCCCAATAGCTGGTGGGGTCCTTTTTCCGGGCACTGGATTTCGTTTGCCACCCTGGATTGCTGGAGCTGCAATGGCAGCCTCTTCCGTCAGTGTTGTTGTGTGCTCACTCCTGTTGAAGAATTATAGAAGGCCCAAGAAGCTGGAACATCTAGATATTGGTGGAATAAAGATTGAGTGATCAATCACAATGGTTTTGATTCAGTTTTATGTAAAAATGTACCGGGGTGGAATTTGCCTTGCGATAAGCTCAAGCATGTCTTCCCTGAGCAGCGTAGATAGTCTGTATAAATTGTTGCTGGTTGTTAGGTGTTCTATATATAAATATTTTGCTAGTGGTGTAATGCGTTTTCGACGCTTCTTGAATGTCTATGCAAGTATTAAGTATTAAATGAAGGCATTTAGTGTGTGTTTGGTATTGCGGTAGCTGTTGTGGTTGTGGTTTGAAAAAAATTGTTTTATAAAAAGTACTTTTAATTGAGGTTGGTTTGAAAAAATAGGTGTTTGGTTAAAACTGTGGTTGAAATTGAGGT
>Ga0307517_10012465_pt1 | contig 11658 bp, 3 predicted proteins | sample 23_EM_MG_FD_194515 | JGI IMG/M metagenome (GOLD analysis project Ga0307517, IMG submission 194515) | Populus trichocarpa ectomycorrhiza microbial communities from riparian zone in the Pacific Northwest, United States - 23_EM | ecosystem: Host-associated > Plants > Roots > Unclassified | place... | reverse complement strand
AATGGTCGAGAGTTTGAGAGGATTGATTTTTAAAATGTATTTTATTTGAAAATATATTAAAATAATTTTATTTTTATTTTTAATATCAGCACATTAAAATAATTTTAAAAAATAAAAAAATATTTTTAAAAAAATAAAATTTACTAAAATTCCGATGAAAATACCATTCATTGAAAGAAAAACATGACAGGGGTGAACTTTTGTATCTAAAATGGTGCGAAGATCGAACAAGGGGAAGAAACCAAGTGAACGTTTTACGCTTGACGAGATGAATTTTGTGGAGTCAAGGCAACAACTCAAGATATCGATATATAACGGCAATTATTGAACCATTTAGTAGATAATCTAGTAATAAAAGCTTGGAATTAAAGTCTTTCTTTTTCCTGTGATTGCTAATATGATGGTCACTAGAGATTTACATAGTCGTTAACTTTAAGGTCCGTGGGATTAGTCGAGGTACGCGCAAGCTGACCCGAACATCCACGTTAATTAAAAAAAAAATAATGGCAATCATTGACTAAAATTACAAATATAATCAGGCAAGAAGGTGGCCCTTAATCAGAGCACATTCTTGTTAGGTTGAATTAATTAAAAAATAGTAAGAATAATGTTGCCATTTGCCAACAACCATATTGTATAATGTACCTTTCGAAATCCATTAATTAGAAAATATATATATTAAGAAGGCGATTTTTTTACTTTAAAGAAGAGGTCGGCATCCCTCGGGAAGCTAGTTTCAATCCATCCCTCTCTAAAATGAAAGGAAACATGAAGGAAAGACCACACTTTCTAGATGTAGAGAAATAGACGGGCGTATAATGAACCCTAGGTCACCGACTAGAGACATCAAATATCATTTTGGAGCCTAACTTTATTTCATGTCGGGTATTTATTTTAAATAATTTATAATAATATTTGATATTATGATAAGAACGCTTAGAAAACCATGTTCGCACACTTGCCAAATCTTTTAAATTGTGCTTATATATATATATATATATTTTGTATCTAAATTTTTATATTTAAAAATTTATTGAACCCTAATTAATCTGGCCGAACTGAAATAACTCACTAAAAAGTAAAGTTTTTTCAATAATATTATATTTGATTCATAAGACTCGATTTTGAAATCTTGTTTAAAAAACAAGAGCACCGAATAACTTGAACAAGTACATTGGTAAATTTCTGTTAAGTCTGTGAACTATTTTAATAACTCGGAAAAGTCTTGCTACCCTTCAAGTTAAAACTGTGAGTGTCGTTTATTTTATTTATTTGGTAGAGTGGTGAAGCACGGAAGCTCAAGCCGCCGAGGTTGACTTTAATACCTCACTCAATAGTCTAGAAAACACGTGGATAATGTTATATGATCACAGAAAAGGCATCTAAAACCAAGACTCTCCTCCTGTGCGCGTAAATGCACAGCCCTCGCTTTCCAGTGGTGATCAGATCAGAGAGAGGTCCACGCGCCTCAATGATGATTACTTGATTGTTGCGGTGTTAGTGGGCTGCTCGATGGAGTTCTTTTTGTACCTTTGCGAGGAAGTGAAGGTATGGTGGAAAACAATTGGCTCATCTCTCTAATCATTTAATCTCAAGGGCCACGATGGACCAAGACAAAAGTGTTGGCTGCTCGAATCATCAACGACATTCTTTTTATTTTCTCACTGGAAGCCCTATAAATTATTCTCTTCTTCACACTCAGGTAGTAATGCGCTGGAATTTATGATACCTTAATTACGGGTACTTATTAATTCCTAATTGTTTTTAAAATATTTTTCCATCAAATCGTATTTTATTTTTCATGATTATCATAACTATTTATAATTATCTCAATTATAATTAGTTAAATTAAAAAAATATACATTTATATGCGTGCATAATTTTCAATTTATTACCATGCAAACTAACAAATCTCGTAGAAAACATTTTAACAGCAGAAAAAACTCTCTTAATATTCCATGATTTATATAAACCCCTTGAGTTTTTGTATCTGAGATTTATTTTTCCCGTCGAGGAAATGATAATCTCATCTTTTGGCGATGTAAATTTTGTTGATCTGATTTTTTTTAAAAAAAATTGTGATTCGTTTAATTATTTTTATTGTTTACTATGGTCTTTCATTTCATTCAATGCGGTGAATAGCAAAGATGCATGCATGTCTGATTAACTGGTTGTTTTAATTCTCTATTACAATTTAATTTAATTATAGTATTTAATTTAAATTTAATAAATAAAATTATATATTTTAATAAAATAAAATTCAATATATTTTATTTTTTATACTATTCTCATCATCTTTATCTTATTTTTTCAAATATATCTAAAAACAAAAAGATGGGTAGATGATTATTTAAAAAAAAAACTAGCTTTAATATTAATGTTTTTAAAAAAATTATAAATTAAAGAGATTTATCTCTAATTTGTTTTTGTAATATTTTTAAAGATTGAGTTCTATTTAGAATTCAATTATTGAAGCTAAAAATAATTTCAAACAAGAAATTTTATTAAAACTTTTAAATTGCTATCGACATATCAAAATCATTAAAAATACTTAGAAAAATCATTTTAAAATATTTTTAGAGAAAAAATAATTAAAAAAATACTTTGAAAATTACAACAATACCAATTAAACATATAGTTCTCAAATGCATATGTAAATTTATATAGATTACATGTGTGTCACTTCTACGAAAAGAACCTTTTGTAAATGGATGGAAAAAAAAAACACTGACTGTAACAACATATTCACAAAGGTACTTCTCGACCTACCTAAAACCCGACCCAGAAAAAAAAACTTTATTACAAGATAACGTTTTGTGTCCAATTTTATCATTTCAAAACTAACTTTTCTCTTTTCAAAGCTATCACTTTCTTGCTTTGTTGTTTTGCTTCTACAGAGAAGAATAAGAAACAGCAAAAACAAAAAAAAAAACCCATAATAAAAACACAAAGAAAAAAACCAAAATAACACACTTCAAAAACCCTAAAACAATCTTTCTTCTATTCTCTTCTCTTCTCTTCAGTTTCAGGAAAAATCTCACACATTCTCAACACCTAAACAAGCGTTCCAAGAAAGTGAAGATGTTTTCTTTGATAATGGTTAACTTCCTCTTCAATTGTAGTGCTTGATCTCCTATTGGTAGATATTGAAGTAGCTTCGAGTTTTGAGAAATAAATTATTGCAAAATAATGTTTTGAGAAAGCACTTCCACACTCTAGATCCAGCAGCAGCTCCACCGCCAACAGTAGCAAATTAAGCCCTTTGTTTTTAGTTTTTTTCTTTTTTAATGCACACGTTGCAGTTTATAAGTAAAATAATGATAATTGAATAAATGACAATGAACAAAATAAGACTCCATAAAAGTAACCCAAGAAAGTGAATAAAAGTTGATTTTATCTTGTATAGTTTAATTATTTTTTATTTATCATGTTGCTTTATTATAATTTTTAATTTTTGCTTATTGTGGACCCGAGGCATTTATCTATTAATATTATTAGCTATTGTTTTTTATAGATTATATTATGTTTTCTACTTTTCTTACTCTAGATCTGATTGTGTCAATCAATATTGCTTTGGAAAGCACTACTTTTCTAATGAGGATTTCATCATCACCTTCTTGTATGGTGAGAAATCTAAAAAAATTTAATGGATTGAATTTTAAAAGGTGACAACAAAAGATGTTATTTTATTTGAACATCTTAAACTTGGCAAGGTATTGACTGAGAAATAGCCAAAATCATCAAAAAATAAATCTACTCTACTATTGTGGTGGCTGTGTGGATACACAAAATCATATTAATTTTGTATGCAACAACTACATCTTGAATTGGATGGACAATACACTATATGATATGTCAATAAATAGTGCAAAAGTATTATGAAAAGTTTTAGATAAAAAGTACAAAGCTGAAGATATCGATATGAAGAAATTCATAGTTGGTAAATTTCTATATTTCAAGATGATTGATTCAAGGACTGTAATAAGTCAAGTTCAAGAGTTTTCTTTGAAGACAATAAAAATAGTACTCAAGTATTTAAGGTAAATCTTGGACTATAGGCTACACTATATTGGTTATCCAGTAATAGTATAAGAGTATATTGATTTTAATTTGATATCCAATACTAATTATTTAAAATCCACGAGTAGATATGTTTTCACACTTAGTTGGAGTAGCTATATCATGAAAATCTTCCAAACAAACATGTATCGCTAGATCCACGATGATATCAAAGTTTATTGTTTCTGATAAAGTTGGAAAGGAAGTCGTATAAAAAATTGGAAGGGCATAAAAAAATTTGTAATGGAAAGTTTAGATATATACTTTGTAGATATAATTTCGTTAAATAATTACTCTATAATATAATTATTTCTATTGATTATGTAAAGTCAAATAAAAATACTAAAGATCCGCTAATCAAATGTTTGTCAAAAAAACTTATATATAATTCATCGAGAGAAATACACTTAAAATCTTTGAAAGATAAAAGAGTGTAATGATGATAATAATACCTAGTTGAATGAAGATCCTATGATCTAAGTTCAAATGAAAAACTAAGTCACATAATATTCTTGGTAGTACTAGAAAATTATTATTTTCTATTTTTCTTATGATAAAATAACTGCTAGCTGCAACGTGATAAAGAGTGAGTTGAACTTTTAATGATTCTCATATCTTGATACACCAAGTGAAGTATAGTAGAATACTCTTAATGAAAGATCACTTATATGAGTGGTGAAGAACCAAATGAAATCTTCAGGTAAAAAACTATATGAATAATATTGTCTTAGTTTACATAAAAGATTGAATGGTTCAAGACATAACGTTTATTATTTAGCTGACTAAATTCGATAATATTTCACTAAGAAATATTCAAAATCAAAGGCTACGTGTCCTAATGTACTAATCCACCAAATCGGTATTTCTCAGCAAATATTTTAGTAATTTTTAAATTTGTGAGATAATTTTCATTCATGTAGGGGATTGTTGGAAATTTATTTTAATTAACATGATTTAAATAAATCATGGGTGAATGAAGAATTAATCTCAAAGAACTCTTGATTTTCCTACTAAAAAAAATTCTTGGTTTTTCTAGATTTAATTTTTAATTTATGATAGCTAATTAGAAGTTGATAATGGTGGGAATTAATTATTGGAGATTAATAAATTAGATATCTTGCACAATAATTTGAAAAGAAAATACGAATAATAATTCTGTATATGCAAATTAACAGGGAGTCAGGCACTGAGGTCACATCAGGATCGTTGGCTAAGTAGAAAACAAAGAACCGCTAACCTTAGACGGCAATATTTGTAAACTTGTTGATGACGATATCATGGTAGGTCTTAAGAATAAGAAAAACATGACAACGCAAAAATAATTGCTTTCTTCCTCTCTAAAATTCTTTATGGTAATCAAAGTATGAGTTTAATATATTGTTTATTTAGAAACATGGGACCCACACCTATGTGCTACCCTCTTGTTCATCCCTGATTTTCTTTTTTAAAAATGTAGCCATACATTGACTGATACTATATTAGTCATCTCGGCAAGACCATCTAGATGGATCGAGTGGTCTATTTTTTTTTTTTGATGGATCGAGTGGTCTATTTGATTGACTTGTACGTTGTAATTAGGTATTTTATGTCTCGCTGTTTGCCAATTGTTTTTAGATATTCAGCAGATTTGCGGTCCGTGACTCTGCCAGCCGAATAATTTTTTTTAATATAAAACAATATTAAAATATTATTATTGTTACTAAAGAAGTAAAAAAAAATATAAGATTTGAATTATTAATTTAACCGGGTTCAATAAATTTATTCATTAAATAATATGATTTAAAAAAAACATCAAAAACAATGTAAACAAAAAAATACAATAATTAATCATATTCAGAAGGAGAATAAAGAAAAGTCCTTCGAAGATCTATCTTTGCTTCATCATGGACACTGCTCAACCACTAGAAATAGCTTATTAAGACGGTTCAAACATTATTACAAAAGGCTTCATGTTGTCAGTAAGAGAGACTGCATACACCGACAATCAGAGCAACGATCCAGAAAGCAAACAAATTAAAATATAATCAGATGAGCATATAATATTTATATTTAATCAATTAATTTAATTTAAAAACAAAGTTTCTAAAAAAAAAGAGCTAAATTGAATAGAGAACAAATAAAAAAAAAACTTGAGATAACCCAGGTCATTATCAATATTAGTGAAAATTCTTATAGAAAGAAAATAAAAAAAGGAGTTCAATCCCTAATTAAATAAATGTTGAGGAATGAAACTGAAAAAATATGTGTTTAAAAAAATTAAAAAAATAAAGAAAATCCAGACGAATTTCCTAAACTCAGATTAACATCCTAAACTCACAACCCGTGGAATCACATACCTGAGCTCAATCAAGAAATAACAAATTGAAGGGTTTTTATTTTTTATTTTTTATGGGTTCAACACTAAAAACAAGGTGGAGAAATGAAAAAAAAAAAAAGACCACACGTGCCAAACCAATGTCTATTTGGAACACAAACTATACCTAGATAAAGGGGAAGCTAAGATGAATTGAACATCCCGGAAGCCATTGTATGATCACCACATGGCATCCCACACACTATCAAAAAAGTGGACGGTTCATACACTAGCACGGCTGTTGCATGCGCCGATGAATTTTTTTTATTAATATTTATTCGAACTCAATTACTAAAGAGCCTTTTAACAATCTAATTATTACAAAACAAAACAAAAAACCCAAAATAAAAGATGCAGAAAAATTTTCACTTTAAAGGCAAATGCATCATTTAACTTGTAAAAAAAAGATGAGAGGGTGATAAAGAGCCTAAAGCCAGGGCTTAGAAAATTTTGTTTTTATGGACTTTTTTTACTGTGCTGAAGACATGCGTAAAAACCTTCTTCTCTCGATTCAATTCGTACATGATTTTTTTGACAATTTGAAAAGGATCATTTTACCCCATGCAAGGCCCGGTAATCTTGTAGCAGTGAAGGGCAAAATTGTTAATTCATTATTATAATCCACATTTATTTATAGTCCACATCACCTCACATGCTATCAGCACAGTCCTTATAGTTTTCTTTTAATTAGAACGGAATGAATTAAAGGATAATATAATCACTATCCTTGATTTTATAGCAGAATATGAATAGGATCAGCATTAAGGCCAACCAAGTATGTCTTCCGTAGCAGATTTAAAGTGAATGGAGATCTTATGCAAAACTATATATATAAAAAAATAAGAAATATTTTTATTTTTATTTTTATATATATGTTTAACAAGTGGAGCCTTGATTAATCTTCATTTTATATTCTATACTTGGTGTCTTTTGTTAAGTGGAGTCACCTTTCATTCTATAAAACATAATTAATAAATATACTTTATTTAATCTTGGATTTTTTTATTAAATAAAAACCTTAAATTACTGTCGAAGGAGCCATTAAACTCAATTCCGAAATGATATCCGACAACAATAAGCTACTCTACAATCCATACGAAAGCTTGTTTGGCCCGTGCAACTTCTTCCGAGACTGATGATGCCATTTGTAAGCAATGGGCTCGTCAATTATTTGCTCGTTTATTAAAGGACGTCATTGATTTTTTTTTATTTGGGAAAGCAGACATGCTCTTTAGAATCCAGATAATCAGACATATATTACCGCTACTGATAGATGGAATATTTATGTAGAGGATAGGGGCAATGGAAATGCTTAGTGTACAACAACCGAGAACCCTAACAGGAAAACTTTGGCAAGCACATGATCTCTTTGATATTTGTCAATAATTCCCACGGGAGTAGCCATAAATATACCCAACAACGGACAAAAAGCAACACATCATAGTGAGTTCTTCCCTTCAAACATTATCATGATATAAAGAAGGGGAAAGGGGAAAAGCACTAGAAACAAAGATGATCAGTCTGGAGATTTGGCCAATAATTGAGCACTTGCCGCTTCGAAGAGGAACGTGAACACTCATAAATCCACTAATAAGGTCTTTGGTCTTCCACCCACTCGTTCACATTTTCTTGCACACCCTCAACGGTCACCTGCCTCTTACAACTAAAACCCTCAATCTCTCTCGCTCTCTACCGACTGTAGAAAAGAAAATGTGCTTCCTCGGCGTTGAACATAAGGCTTTTATCGGGCCCATTCCCGCAAGGGACACCATCTATTATTACCCATAAAAAATCGTCTAGTGCAGGGTGCGTCACTGCCCATTGGCATCACTGACCAGCTTTTGTCGATGACATATCCACTCACGATCTAACTAGTCCGACTTCATCCAACAACTTTGACCACATTATCAGTGAGCTTTCCAACTTTGAATATACCTTTTCTTCTTTCAATCCACTTTCTTTCTGTCAAAACATGGTGCCTGTAACCTGTTTCAAGTGATCAAATTAAAATAAAATACCCACTGCTTCTTAAACAATTCACGAGGCCCCTCAACCTTTAAACCCAGTTAACTGATCTGTGTTGGATTCTATACATGGGATTTGATTGCTGCGTGTGTATATATCTTGATAGCAAGTCATTGGCCCCCGTTATTACAAGAGGATGCTGCCCAACTTGCCATCTCCCCCCGAGGACAAGGGCATTCGAGAATCAAATATGGTCGTCTGAGTAAAAATAAAGTAGGTTTCCACGTAGCATGAGAGGGAGGTTTGGGGCGGGGCCGCGGTTGTTTTGAGTTTTGATTGCGGGTTTTTGCCCTGTTAATTAGCATAAGCTAGAGAACATGTAGTTCATTGTCTGAAAACGAATATTGAAGAAACATTTGTCTGGTCATTGATAATTGCTGGAGGTTGGGTCCTACAGATGAAATGCTCAAGTCATAATTTTCATCAAACGGAGCTAAATGTTTTTTTTATTTGGCCGTTTCAAAAATAAATTTTTAAACATTTAAATTTTTTTATTTTAAATTAATATATTTTTAATATATTGATTTCAGAAACATTTTGATGAAATGATTTCAACAATAATTTTTAAAAAATAAAATAAAATATTATTTTAATGTGTTTTGAAATGAAAATTACTTTCGAAAGCAACCACAACCACACTCTCAAACACACTCACATAAAAATCACATATTTGAAGTAAAAATCTTATATTAATGTGTCAACATTAAGCAGGATTTTTTATAATCTAGATATTATTTTCATGTTAAATTTTTTTATTCGGTAGCAAACGAAGTTTGTGCGAATAAACTACTTATTCTCTGGACATAAACTAATCTAAATGGTAAGACTAAAAAATAACGTGCAGTCGGTTTATTTATTTATTCGCTTAATCATTCATTCAGTTTTGGAATTTAGTCCGGAAGTTTGATGTCATGCTGCGATACGGAGCCTTTTAAGCTTGTTAAGCTAGTTACTTCATATAAACCAAGGTTTTATATGTATCTTCAGAGGCTGGTGTCATGACCAGTTACCTATGCAACGTTTAATCAAAAGATTTCGTGATTAAGTGTATTGTCAACAGGTATGATTTAGATGCTCAATTTCATATATAATCAATTATTTAAATTTCATTAAATTATTATAATACTGTTTATTTGTTTTAATAATAATAATAATAAAGTGTTGTTGTTATGGTAGTATTGGTGGTGTTTAAACAACAGTGGTAATATATTTTATATACGTGAAAAAAAAATTAAACCAAGATTTATATATTTTTTATATCATTTTAATAATAATAATAAAGTGTCATGACTAGTTACCAACAACGTTTAATCTCGGTGTGGATTGATAAAATATAAAATATAATTTTCTTGATTATTTTTATTTTTTTGCTTTCACATCTCACCAAACATCTTAAACTAAAACTTATGATAGTAAAAATAATTTACAATAAATATATGCTAATAAATTATGAATTTAAAGTTTTTAGTTTGAGTTTTTTCTCATGATTTTTTCTTTTAAAAATTTAATATCAATGTTTTGATATTTTTTATTTGCATATACAGTAAGAGGGACCTAATTCGTGTTAGATTCTTATTGGAGGATAGAGTTTTGTTGATATTTTTTAGATGCAGTGACACATAAACAATCCCTATATCTTATCATAGCATATTTTTAGAATTGCATTCATTTTATCATTATATATTAGTTTAATATATTGAGAAGGATGGAATAGGGCAGATCTATCCATTCAAAACTTGAAGTCAGCCTCATGTCGAAAGTTAAAACACCAGTCTCCTTAGTTACAAATTTCTTTTTTAATAAATAAAGACTATTCTTTTTTTATATATATAAATAAAAATATTTAAAAAGACGAATTCGCCCCCGTCGACCACATAGGAAGAAAATATATTGGACACTCTCTAAAATTGAAGCTACTACTTAGGTCAGTCTCCACTATCCAGATTCTACCTTATATTATTATCCCAAGCTATCGACGATGATCATTCATTAACACAGTGTCTATCGTCATTAGTATCTGAACTTGGGCCAGAAGTTTCACTTGAAATTGGGCTCGTCTCAGATTTGGGGTCCATCATTTTGCATCCGTCAACATGGGCTTTGCTCTGATGGACGCCCGGATAGCTCGCTTGAGCAACCGTATGCGAATTATATCCGGAAAGAAAAGATTGGGACCATAATGTGCACCGGTATATGAAATTAATGTTGTTTTGTGTTTTAAATGTATTTTTTAAAAATTTAATTTGTTGCTTTTTTTTAATTATTTTTTTTGTGTATTTAGATTATTTTAAGATACCGATGTTAAAAATAAATTTTTAAAAATAAAAAATATTTTGATATATTTTTAAATAAAAAACACTCTAAAAAATAATCATTACCGCGATATCAAATTAACTTTTAAATATAGATAATAAATTGATATTTATGAATTGGATATCCTACTATTTATACTTAAATTTAAAATTATTATTAAAATCAAAATAAATTTTTGATACCCTAACCTAACACACGTAAACATTAAAAAAACACTCGAGAATCATTCAACTAGTTTTATAATTAAAAAAAAAGAGTTTTCAAAGTGCACGGTAACCGGATCTTCTCAGCAGAAAACCTGTGCTCAACTAATCCCAATGGTCCAGGCTGCTTCTGCTAATCACCATTTCCATCTTTTGTTAGAACTCTGTGTGTGTGTGTGTATATATCCTATGTTCTGAAACTAGTTTTTATACAAAATTAAGCCCTGTAGTCCATGATCCAAAGAAATTTAATGCTAGTGAGATTCGAATTTGAAATTTCCTTTTTTTGTGTGTGTATGTATATACTGTATGTATTTATTAGTATAAATGTAATTTTTTTCAAACTTTTAGGTTATTAATGCATTTTAATTTGGTTTCAGTTTGGATTTTAGATATAGTAGTATCTAAAATTGACTTTTTACCTTAAACTCGAGTAGGTCAAAAAAATTTATTACCCATTAGGTTCGGGTAAAATTATCATCTTCAATTTTGAGTTCATGTTCTTTTATTAATTTTATAAATGTAATATATTTACATCTAAATGTTCGATAAATGAGATTTTATGAAAAAAAATAAATATTTTTTAGCTATCTCTATTTTTTATTTAGTTTATAGTTTTTTTATATATTTAGAGGGAATTATTTTTTTAATTTTTATGTTCGGTATTATTAGGTTTTTTTTGTTTTTTATTTTATTTTTCTTATT
>Ga0307517_10012464_pt1 | contig 11659 bp, 9 predicted proteins | sample 23_EM_MG_FD_194515 | JGI IMG/M metagenome (GOLD analysis project Ga0307517, IMG submission 194515) | Populus trichocarpa ectomycorrhiza microbial communities from riparian zone in the Pacific Northwest, United States - 23_EM | ecosystem: Host-associated > Plants > Roots > Unclassified | place... | reverse complement strand
ATATCCGGGTCTACAGATAGGCATGTGGCGATCAATTTCGTATGTCTGAAGACTGACTCATTTTTCTAGTGCCAGGTCATTCCTTGTCACATGTGGTAACTTATGAACACTGGGTTCCGCAATCTCTGGTCCCGTTCAAGCATATCTCGCCTTGGTTCTGCGATGACAACCGAAGGTGTTTCTAGTCCTACTCTAGGTCCGTATGCGGGATGGACGCGTGAACGACTCGTCGAACGGTTGATGGAGCTCGATGGACCAACCGCAGGCCCTCAACCGTTTATGAATATACCAAATGTTCCATCGACATCCTCACCAATCACTACCACAGCCCCGCCTTCAAATGCCCCTGAAAAATCTTTCGACTTCTCAAAATATTCTCGAAGAAAGATCGCGTTGAAATTCTGTTACTCCGGATGGGAGTATGGTGGTCTCGCATACCAGCTAGGACCAACAGCTCTGCCTCCCGTGGAGAACGTGTTGTTCGACATGCTGGTGAAAGCGCGCCTGGTCGATCCAGAAGGCGGATTCGATGGTTGTGGTTGGGAGAAATGCGGTCGAACCGATCGAGGAGTGAGCGCTGCTGGCCAGGTGGTTTCGTTATGGGTTCGGAGCGCGATACCATCGGAGGAAGTCCAGCAGGACGATACCCCGCATATCGGGACTGATAGTGGTGAAGAATCAATTGGAAACGAACCCGGATCGGATGGATTGTTTGGCCTCCAGGACGATTTTGGCTCTTTGGCAATGACAACTGAACCTTCTTCCAACACCTCGATACCCAAGCTCAACGACTCAAAACACAAAGAAGAACTCGATTATCTGGTCATGCTCAATCGCATTCTTCCTGATACCATTCGCGTCATTGCTTGGTCACCCGTCCCCGAATCTTTTTCCGCCCGTTTCTCTTGCAAATACAGGCACTACAAATATTTCTTTTCTTCCACCCATCTTGATATCGCAAAGATGCAAGCGGCCGCAGACAGGATAGTGGGCGAGCATGACTTCCGGAATCTTTGTAAATTGGATACACAGAAACAAATCACCAATTTCCGACGCAAAATCCTACGAGCGAGTATCTCACCAGTGGACGAGGACGATGTCGGTCTTGGGCAGATGTATGTATTCGACCTCGTTGGGAGTGCATTCCTATATCACCAAGTCCGTCATATTATGGCGGTCCTGTTCCTTGTTGGCTCAGGTTTGGAACCACCCTCCGTCGTCACTGAATTGATGAACGTTGAGGAAGGCATCGAACCCCTACGTCCCAAAGATACCGGCAAATACGCCGTCGTTGACCGTAAACCCGAATATCAAATGGCTGACGCCCTCCCGCTTATGCTCTGGGGGTGTGGATACGATGAATCGGAACTCAACTGGCGCACTTCAGGAAGATCGGACGACACCGATGGGAATGGTGATCTGTACAACCAACTCGAAAATACCCATTCGCGATCGCGGGTGTTTTCCGCACTCGATCGATATTTCATGAAGGCAGTGGAGAAGCATCATCCGGCGCCGCCGCCAATTTTCCCACTGAAAGATGGACCTGGGGACTGGATGCGCAAACCTGAGCGGGACAAGACGATGAATGTTCCTTTGGGAGGTGGGACGTTCAAGCGGCAACTGAAGTATATCCCCTTGCTGGAGAGGAGGCGGCTGGACACAGTTGAGGTCAAGAACGAACGGTGGCGCCTTAAGGCACTGCGGAAAGACGAAAAGTGGAGGGCAGAGGATTCTTTGGGACGGGAAGACGATGGGAATGAATAAGACATAGCAGGTCCGTATTTCTTGTGATTATGATTGTCTCCAAAATTGACTTATTGTCTCTTCAGTTAATATTCTTTCATGTGTTACATCTGGGTATCTGGTTCTACCTAATCTACAGCGGTTAGGTCCTTGCTTGGGTCGCCTTTACACAAATAAGCCTCATCTGCCGCACCGCGACAAGTTTCAGGTGATAAAAACCAAGGACGAGAACTGACAACCTAGAGGTGATATTGTCCCAGAGACCTTAGACTGTCGTCCTATTGACGGAGAATTGATGGAGACCGGCACAAACTTCAACTCTGGAGATCAGATACAAAGGTGGAAAATAATGGATGGGGATGGTCAAGATCTGAATCAAGAGTGTTAATAACGTTGGTCCTTCTCTACGCGTTCATAAGTATTGCTAGAGAAATATTTGGCGGAAGAGGTGTTGGAACCTGGCGCGCGGTTATGTGAAATACCAAGGAGCAGATGCCCTCTGTAGTTATAGGATATGGACTGCTGGAATAATGTATAGCCTTGAATACCGAGCGCAGTGATAGAGTTATTCACAGCCTCTCAGAATATGTACGATAACCCGATGAACGTGGAACATATACATAGTGCTCTGGAACTATTCATAACGCATGAAAAAGGGATTCCTTCAAAACTTTCTCTCTCCCGTCGTTTTTTAATTTCCCTTATTGCTCAATTGAATGGCTGATGGTAGCAAGGATATTTGCGGCTGTTGCTGTGAGCTACCCTGGGCCCCTCGACTTCCAAGAATGACCTCACCTTCCTAATTGCAATTCGCAGGCGTCACCATTTTTCCATCCTAAACACCTGTTTTACTCCTCAGTTTCTCTATCCTCCCTTTTTGTTTTCTCAACCACTCCTTGTTCGCAACTCCGTACGGTGCGGGCGGGCGGCTGTTGCAACAGGAATTCCACAACTGGTTGTTGTTTTTGTTGCAAATATTCCGACGAAGGTGCTTTCAACACTCAAGTAAAGGACCTCGAAAAAACCCGAGACCTTGATCCCCTCCTATAAACCCCACGAACCTCAACAAGGAATGTCGCTGGATGGCATACCAAGTTGACCAGGGAATGTAGAAAGGGCGACGCCTGCAGTACGGGAATTTTTTCAAGCTATTGAGCCAGTGAGTATTTCGTCCCTCTTCATTTCCGCCGTATGTTACGCATGTCCACAGCTGAGATTTTACTATTAAGCACTAGATCTTTCTTGCTGGATGTAATAAATCCACCACTCTATGTAGCCACAGACCCTCCCCGTAATATCCCCGATAATTCACGCAACAATAGTGGGCGTTCGCCCCTTACTTTAACTCCCAGAAACATCAGGCTTTGATCAGGCTCTCGTTTGGTTCTCAGTGTGCTCCCAATCGATGATATCCTTTGAACTTCAACGGCCAAGAAAAACTCGTACAGTGGATCTGTAACTTGCTCCGACCTGTGGTTGACTCATCGAACTCAACAAATATCCCAGCCGGCGAGGGTCAGGTTTATGCACTGCCTAGGTTCGTTCCAAGCCCCATTCTATAAACTAAGCTATTTATAGCAATTTTGATGTTTGGCTGAGACTTCCACATGATATATTTTTGAACTCATCATCATATTTACTTTCTGGAGGGTGTTATTCCAGGGAAAAAAATATGGACTCATGATCATCCAACTGCGAAAGTCCGACTCGGAGAGGCTGTCGCCGTCACCAACTTAAATCTCACACATCATGGTCTTGGTGAGCTGAAGTACTTAAGTTCGGTTCGGGCTCACGGTAAGCCCATTCAACGTTATCGAAGCACAACCTTATTCGGAACTTCCAGGGAACTGGACTGAACTGGGCTGTAAGAAGACGGCTGGTGCCCTCGAGCCCCACTACATTGGTGACTCCCTTCAGTTCCCCAGGCCCCTACTTATCTGGGGGTTACCTGATGTGCATAAACCTTTTCATGGGGCTGTAGACACTGAGTGGGCCAGAAAACCATCATGTCTTGATGGGCTTTTCCGATACCGAATTACTCCGAGCGTTGCTTGCTTCTCATCTTCCATTCAGTCTATACGAGATTAAGTTGGTGGGAACCAAATTAATGTCTCGTTTTTGCTCCGCAGGTGCCGGTTTCCTGCCTTACCTTCTCACCTTCAAAATGGCTTCCATCGATATACCCCGCCAAGATTATATTAGGCAAAAGGATGAACAACTCCTGGCGACTCTCGGATACAAGCAAGAGTTCAAGAGAGCTTTTACCCCTCTAGAAGTAATTGATTTTTGGTCGCGTTGTTCGAAAATTTGGCTGATTTGCGGAGGTCTTTGGTATCGCCTTCTCCATCATTGGATTACTGCCCTCCATAGCTTCAGTCCTGTTCTATGCCATCCCAAATGGCGGAGGCCCAGCGATGGTGTGGGGGGTGAGTTACATCACGTATATCTCTGGATATCGTTGACTCTTTCGTCAGTGGTTAGTCGCGAGTGTATTCGTATTGTTCGTTGGCACTGCCATGGCCGAGCTTGCGTCAGCTGCTCCAACTTCTGGCGGTGTACGTATGATTTTAAATTCTGCTGTCGTCTGAATCCGAATCCAAAATTAACAGCTCTATTTTTGGACCTATTCATTGGCTTCTCCGCGATGGAGAAATGTTTTATGCTGGCTCGTCGGGTGTACGCAGTTCGAGCCTCCCCATGCAAGCGCACTGATTTTTACCTGCTAGACGCAAACACCATTGGATCCATTGCTTGCGTTGCCTCGGTTGATTGGGGATGTGCGGTGCAGATAATGGCGACAGTTACAATTGGTTCAGGGGGGTCATATGGACCTACATCAGCACAACTCTTGTGAGTCTTGAGTCGCTCTAGCTTCCATCTCAAAGTACTATCTGTTCAAGTGGTGTTTATGTGGGCATCGTGTTGTCCCATGCCATTGTCTGTTGCCTTGGAACAGCAGTTCTAGCACGCCTTCAGACTGTCTATGTAATTCTCAATGTGCTGTAAGTATATTCTCAATATTCCCCTCTGGCTTCCAGCTTCTGAATTTCCTGTAGGTTATGTTTAGCCATTATCACCGCCCTACCTGTTGCAACGCCCAGTGAATTCAAGAATTCTGCCAAAGTGGCTTTAGGGGACTTTTACAACGGTATGTAGTGTGATGTATTTCCGCTGTGCTGCCCGCTGAAACCAATCCTACTTTAGCAAATGGATGGGTCAATGGCTATGCGTTCATTTTGAGTTTCCTTGCGCCATTATGGACTATTTGCAAGTCTTGGACACTTTTCCTCGCCGATTCCTTCCGCACTAAGCCACATCCTTCACAGGCTCCTTTGACTCCTGCGTCCATATTAGCGAAGAAGCCTCTAACGCCGCAGTTGCAGTCCCTTGGGCTATTGTCAGCGCGACTGGGGTCGCTGGCATTTTGGGTTTGGGTCAGTTCATCATCGAGCCAATGGTTCCTGTCACGACTTAATGCTTTTTGCAGCAATTAATATCTCTCTTGCATTTTGCATGGGTGGTGACCTCGCCTCACTCGTGGACAGCGCGCAACCAATGGCCCAGATTTTCTTTCAGAGTTTTGGACAGAAACCTACTCTTGTTATCTGGTCGATTGTTGTTGTTGTGCAGTGCGTCTCGGAATTCCCGATCTGCTGGTTTGTAGCCCATAATTAACATGCATTTTTCATAGGTACATGATGGGGTCCAGTATGGTTTGTGCCCACTCAATCTGGCATGAATGCTATAATTCCATTTACATTTACAGCTTCTTGCTGCTAGTCGTCAATCATTTGCGTTCAGCCGGGATTCAGGTTTGTTATATATTCATTCCCGTTAACGTGTATCTGACAACACGAAAGCCCTTCCGTTCTCTAGCTGGCTGTATTCCATCAATAGCTACACGAAGACGCCGGTGAACGCGGTATGGTTCGATGCTATCTTGGCCATTTCCCTTGGTCTGTTGGCTTTCGCTGGCCCCCAGGCCATCAATGCTGTGTTTGCTCTCTCAGTGACTGGGCTTTATTTTGCCTATACCGTTCCCATCTTGGTACGCTTCACTGGAGATAATGATTTTAAACCTGGCCCATTTCATTTGGGTATCTTCGTAAGTTTGTTGATCAACTCCTTTACCGTTAACGGTTACCGTAACCGATAACTATTCTAGAGTCTTCCTGTCGGGATTATCGCTGTGCTCTTCATGGCATTTATGGGAACCGTCTTCTTATTCCCCTCTTCCCCGCAAACGAGTGTCACGGACATGAATTACACCGCTGTCGTTTTCGGCGGGGTCATGATACTATCTTTGGTCTACTATTACTTCCCAAAGTATGGTGGCATCTATTGGTTTAAAGGGCCAGTTTCGAACGTGGAATCGGACAAACATGAATACTTTGAAGAGAAGAAAGAGTCAGCATTTGTCGAGACGGTAAAAGCATAGCCATCACAAATTTAGGGCTGCTCAAGGTAACTGCTATTTTCTTCGTTTCCTTTCGAACACCGCAGTAAGCTAACATTTCGTTTCGTGGATTTTAGGAGCAGATAATGACCGTTGTGATAGGGCTGTATACGTGGTCTGAAGTGGTGTTTTCGCGATGGTGATAGGAGTATGATCATTTTGGAATCAGGTGATTCAGGAGCTGCGTTCGTCCTTTACTTTTACTGCCATAAACATCAGGCTCTCGTTTGGCTCTCATACTCAGTTACTCGCAATCGATATCCTTCGAACTTCAATGGCCAAGAAAACTCGTGCAGCGGATCTGTAACTTGCTGAGACCTGTGGTTGACTCAGCCTGAGTGCGCATCCTCGAACTCCACAAAGATCCCAGCCGGCGAGGGCCAAGTTTGCTAATGCATTGCCTGTGTTATTAAGCTATTCTATCCTCATTTGGATGATATCGTGGTGATTCAAATCAATCCTGGGACCTTGGGATGGAAGTGGAAATGATTATTACCTCGGTACCTAACCACGAAGCGGGTGCCCAGCACGGACCATGACCTCAGAGCTGAAATGACTCGAATGAAAAGCCATTGATATACATACCCTTTGCATTTTTCTCCTCCGATATATCTTGAAGACCTCTTCCTAATGGTAAGTAAACATTCAGCAAAAACCACATCTCATTCTGAGCAAGCACTCCTATATACCTCTTCTATTAAACTCGGCGAAGTATAGAAAAAACGCCTTGCGTACCATGCACTCATCGAAATCATCGAAGAGGCCAACAAACACCCCGAAAACAAAGACAACCTCATCAAAAAGGTCGAGTTGTTGACAAAGGTCGTCCTATCATGGAGCGGGCCGGGGACGCTCACAAGCAACTTTGTTGTCGGTAGGAAGCTCGACCCGGACAACCTCAAGTTCTGGATGGAGCAAGCGAGGCATGATCCGAGCTTCAATGTCGAGCTCGCCAAGGGATGGGCGGAGACGTTGGAGACGCATATCCAGCAAACGATTAGATACTTTGATTATGCGAAACTCTTTCAATTATTGTGCAATGAATAGGCGGAGCGTAGGGATTCGAGCGCTTTGGCCTATGAGGGAATCGAGGAACAGAATGAATCTGGAGGACCTCTTCGCACCAGAGGAAACAGCAAAGGCACTGGCGGGGGTGCGTAATTCCCTCCATAGCTTCGAGGAACAACGAGTCGCGTTGACAGAGTTCCAGAAGAACGAAAAGGTCCTTCAGGAGATTGCCAGCGTTTTGAACATGCGCCTTGCGAACCTGGAACCATGGTCGTGGCCCAAGGAAGGCATTCCGGTGGAAATTCGACGCTATATGAACTTGAACGATAATGGGTTGGTTCTCTTATTCGCTTCTTTTCTTTTCAAAGAAACTCACTGTTCAACCCATTGCAGAGCGTTCTTGGAGCCAGAACTAATCAACGCTATTTTCTGCAATACGTTGCGACCCCTTGGCATATGCACTCCAAGGCTTTTTTGCCTGGAAACGGCCTTCTACTGCGCCAGGATATGCGGAAAAGATGGACCAATTTCGGGAATTGTGGCGCACAGAAGGCACTAAAGCCTCCATCGACGGCCAAAGAGCCTGGATGCGTAGAGGAACATTTTTCCTCAACAGATTGCACGAAGCGGCCCCCTCTGCGAATAGATACGATGTCCCGGTCGATGTCCCGGTTACCTCTAGTAGAACATCGTACATTGTACTAAGGACTGAATACCCCTACAAATTGTAGGTAGTAACGTGTAAAACCTATGAGATGGTTATTAAGTACGTACCAAGACCTAACATTCTGTAAAGAGTACGGCGATTTCCATACGGCGTGAGAACTAAGTTTACGGACTTCGAATTTTCAACGGAAAACAATGTCATACCTGATGAACTTAAGCCTTTTCATGGGGTCGTTGTAGACATTGGGCTGGAAAACCATCATGTCTTGAGGGGCTTCTCCGATACCCGAGCGTCGCTTGCTCATCATCTTCCATTCAGCCCATACGACATCAAGTTGGTGGGAACCAGATTTATGTCCATATGGCCTCGTTTTTGCTCCGCAGGTGTCGGTTTCTTGCCTTGCCTTCTCACCTTCAAGATGGCTTCTATCGATATACCCCGCCAGTATTCTATTAGGCAAAAGGACGAACAACTCCTGGCGACTCTCGGATACAAGCAAGAGTTCAGGAGAGCTTTTACCCCTCTAGAAGTAATTGATTTTTGGTTGCGTTATCCGAAAATTTGGCTGATTTGCGGGAGGTCTTTGGTATCGCCTTCTCTATCATTGGATTATTGCCCTCCATTGCTTCAGTCCTTTTCTATGCCATCCCAAATGGCGGAGGCCCAGCGATGGTGTGGGGGGTGAGTTACATCATGTATATTTCCGATGGATACTATCGTTGACTCTTTCGTCAGTGGTTAGTGGCGAGTGTATTCGTATTGTTCGTTGGCATTGCCATGGCCGAGCTTGCGTCAGCTGCTCCAACTTCTGGCGGTGTACGTGTGATTTTAAATTCTGCTGTTTATCTGATTCTGAATCTAAAATTAACAGCTCTATTTTTGGACCTATTCATTGGCTTCTCCGCGATGGAGAAATGTTTTATGCTGGCTCGTCGGATGTACGCAGTTCCAGTCTCCCCATGCAAGCGCACTGATTTTTACCTGCTAGACGCAAATACCATTGGATCGATTGCTTCCGTTGCCTCGATCGATTGGGGATGTGCGGTCCAGATAATGGCGGCAGTTACAATTGGTTCAGGCGGGTCATACGGGCCTACATCAGCACAACTTTTGTGAGTCTTGAGTCAGTACTACTTTAGATTCCATCTCAAAGTACTATCTGTTCAAGTGGTGTGTATGCGGGCATCGTGTTATCCCATGCCGTTATCTGTTGCCTTGGGACAGCAGTTCTAGCACGCCTTCAGACTGTCTATGTAATTCTCAATGTGCTGTAAGTATATTCTCGATATTCTCCTCTGACTTCCAGCTTTTGAATTTCCTGTAGGTTATGTTTAGCCATTATAATCGCCCTACCTATCGCTACGCCCAGTGAATTCAAGAATTCTGCCAAAGTGGCCTTATGGGACTTTTACAACGGTGTGCATGTATTCCCGCTGTGCTGCCCGCTGGAACCAACCCCGCTTTAGTAAATGGATGGGCCAATGGCTATGCGTTTATTTTGAGTTTCCTCGCACCATTATGGACTATTTGCAAGTCTTGTACACTTTTCCTCGCCGATTCCTTCCGCACTAAGCCATATCCTTCACAGGCTCCTTTGACTCTTGTGTTCATATTAGCGAAGAAGCCTCTAACGCCGCAGTTGCAGTCCCTTGGGCTATTGTCAGTGCAATTGGAGTCGCTGGCATTTTGGGTTTGGGTCAGTTCATCATCGAGCCAGTGGTTCCTGTCACGGCTTAATACTTTTTGCAGCAATTAATATCTCTCTTGCATTTTGCATGGGTGGTGACCTCGCCTCACTCGTGGACAGCGATCAACCAATGTCCCAGATTTTCTTTCAGAGTTTTGGACAGAAACCTACTCTTGCTATCTGGTCGATTGTTGTTGTTGTGCAGTGCGTCTCGGAATCCCCGATCTGCTGATTTGCAGCTTAACATGCACTTTTCACAGGTACATGATGGGGTCCAGCATGGTTTGTGCCCACTAAATCTGGCGTGCATACAATGATTCCATTTACATTTACAGCTTCTTGCTGCGAGTCGTCAATCGTTTGCGTTTAGCCGGGATTCGGGTTTGTTATATATTCATTCCCGTTAACGTGTATCTGACAACACGAAAGCCCTTCCGTTCTCTAGCTGGCTGTATTCCATCAATAGCTACACGAAGACGCCGGTGAACACAGTATGGTTCGACGCTATCCTGGCTATTTTCCTCGGCTTGTTGGCTTTCGCCGGCACCCAGGCCATCAATGCCGTGTTTGCTCTTTCAGTGACTGGGCTTTATTTCGCCTATGCCGTTCCCATCGTGGTGCGCTTCACTGGAGACAACGATTTCAAACCTGGCCCATTCCATTTGGGTATCTTCGTAAGCTCGTTGACCAACTTCTTTACCGCTAACGTTTACCGTAACCAATTTCTATTCTAGAGCCTGCCTATAGGGATTATCGCTGTGCTCTTCATGACGTTTATGGGAACCGTCTTCCTATTCCCCTCTTCCCCGCAAACGAGTGTCACGGACATGAATTACACCGCTGTGGTTTTCGGCGGGGTCATGATACTATCCTTGGTCTACTATTATTTCCCAAAGTATGGTGGCGTTTATTGGTTTAAAGGGCCAGTTGCCAACGTGGAATCAGACAACCATGAATACTTTGAAAAGAAAGAGTCAGCATTTGTCGAGACGGTAGAAGCATAGCCATCACAAATTGAGGGCTGCTCAAGGTAGCTGTTATTTTCTTGGTTTCCTTTCGAACACTGCACTAAGCTAACATTTTTTTTCAGGGAGCAGATGATGACCGTTCAAGTGATAGGGTTGTATTACATAGTCTGAAATGGTGTTTTCGCCGTAGGGAATATGGTAGTATTGGATTCAAGAACTCCGTGCCGAGCTCCGGCAACACTATATGGATCTCACCGTGTCCCGTAACCTATGCATTGCCTGTGGTATCAACTTATTCTATCCCCAATTGGGTGATATCGTGGTGGTTCAAATCAACCCTGGGACCTTTGAATAGAATTATCACTTCGGTACCTAACCACGAAGCGGGCGCCCAGCACGGACCATGAAATCAGAGGTGCTAAAATGACTCGAATAAAAGACCCTTGGTATACATAGCCTTGTGCATTTTTCTCCTCCGATACATCTTGAAGACCTCTTCCCAATGGCAAGTAAACATTCAGCAAAAACCGCGTCTCATTTTGAGCAAGCGCTCCTATACACCACCTCCATTAAACTTGGCGAAGTAGAGAAACAACGCCTTGCGTACCATGCGCACATCCAAATCATCGAAGAGGTCAACAGACTCCCCGAAAATAAAGACAACCTCATCAAAAAGGTCGAGTTGTTGACGGAGGTCGTCCGATCATGGAGCGGGCCGGGGATGCTCACAGGCGATGTCGTCGGTGGGAAGCTTGACCTGAACAACCTCAAACTCTGGATGGAGCAAGCGAGACATGATCCGAGCTCCAATATCGAGCTCATCAAGGGGTGGGTGGAGACGTTGGAGACGCATGTGCAGCAAACGAATAGACGCTTTGATTATGCGAAACTTTTTCAAATGTTGTGCAACGAATGGGCGGAGAGTAGGGATTCGAGCGCTTTGGCCTATGAGGGAATCGGGGAACAGAATGAAGGATGGGATGGGATATCCAACAGCGAGTCGGAATACGTTACGGTTGAGAAGGGAGATGTGTCGACGCAGGAGGAGAAGCTGCTCTCCATGATTTTTGAAGACCACCCAACGGACGTTAATCAGCTGACGGCATATCTGGAGGACCTCTTCGCAC
>Ga0307517_10012463_pt1 | contig 11659 bp, 8 predicted proteins | sample 23_EM_MG_FD_194515 | JGI IMG/M metagenome (GOLD analysis project Ga0307517, IMG submission 194515) | Populus trichocarpa ectomycorrhiza microbial communities from riparian zone in the Pacific Northwest, United States - 23_EM | ecosystem: Host-associated > Plants > Roots > Unclassified | place... | reverse complement strand
CAATTAACATCACAAATATTTTTTTTTTTTTTTTCAAAAGACTCACAGTTTCTCTTTTTCCAACCCCCACTCTAGCAGCTTCTTGCAGACAGGGACACTGGGACGATGATCCTGCTGTCCTGTGTTTGGAATATTCCTGCTGGAGTTGATTTTAACCCTTTTGTTTTTATTACTAATATTTGTCTTCGGGTTATCTCAAGTCTTGGATTTTCAACCTTCCTTTTCTCACTGGGTGAAGCTTGCTTGTTCTCATCCTCTGTGTTTTAATATTTTATTTTAAATATAAAGATTTTATCAAGATATTAATTGAATTCAAGTGAAATATAAAATTAAATTAAATTTAATACATTATTTGATTTCAGAGAGACCATTAAATACTAATAAAGTGTTGGTCCAGCGGTTGCAATACTACTATATCCCTGCAAGGGTGAGAACATAAGTTCGATCCCTAGAAAGAGCACTTATTGGAAGGAGCAATCATAAACCCTGAACATGACTAGTCTTACTCTTTAAAAGAATTTGAGAATACCCGGGTAAGAATAAAAAAAAATAAACCATCAAGTATCTAAATTAAAAACCTGTTTGGAGCATGTTCGAACTAGAATATTAATAAAATATGATTTTTTTTTTTATGTTTTAGATATGTTGGTGTTAAAAGTTATTTTTTTAAAAAAAAATATTACTGAAAAACATCTTCTTATCCCCTATCTCCCGTTTAATTTAATGAATTTTTTTTTTATTAAAACATAACGATTTTAACTTCTTGTTATGTTGATGATCAGAGCATCGTCACCTCATCAACAAAAGGGTGAAGAAAAGCTGAAAACAACAGGTGAAGAGGAGACAATATAAGAGATTTTGGAAGGACAGATACAGTACCCAAGGACGATTTTTATTCGTGTGAAAAGCTCGAGTCTTTAGGATTTGGAGCATGGAGAAATCAGACCTTTCTCTAGTAATCTCTCTGTGGGCAACTTCGATACAGAAATCAAGCTGATAAAAAAACAGAAAAGAGAAAAAAAAAAGGAGAACCTTTGGTGATAAAAAGAAAAATAAAAGGCCCACTTTCTTATCCTGAGTACCTCTTGATGGGATTAAATTTGTCAATTTATAAGTAGAGTAATACCCAATATGTTATTCGTAACACCATTAATTCTTATATAAATTAAGAAACGCGTTTTCTATATCGATTTAATGCATTTAAAATAATTTATTTTATTTTATTATCAAATACCAATTCCAAAATTCAAACTAAAAATAACCAACAATGAAAACAAAACCATCTCAACTACAAAAAAGTCTAAATCAAAACGGTTGCAAGCAGCTTTCATGCACACTCAACCCCAACTCAATCATGCTTTAGAGCCTGTACATGATTACTGCATAGACTGTTTTTTGAAAAAACATTATTTAAAAATGCTTTAGAAGAATTTTTTTTATCTGTTTTTGACATCAACGTATCAAAATAATAACAAAAATATTAATTTAATTTGTTTTAAAAAGTAAAGAAAATTAATTTTTTTATTTGCTTTAAATTAATATGTTTTTATATTTTCAGATCATTTTAATACGTTGATGTTAAAAATAATTTTAAAAAAATAAAAAGTATTATTTTAATATATATTTTAAAAAAAATTATATTTTAAAAATTAATCACTGTACCAGCCACAATCATTCTAATTAGTAATTTCTACGCTGAAACGTGTTTAGGTTGCATCATAAATACTATGAGGTTGTTTGGCATATTGTTTCGTCAAATTAAAAATTTTATTTTTGCTAAAATTGAGTGCGGTTTGTACCTTTTGGATCGTTTTGATGTGCTAATGTCAAAAATAATTTTTAAAAAATAAAAAAATATTATTGGCATGTATTTCGGCACGAAAAGCTATTTAAAAAGCACCCGCAACCACAATGCCAAACACGTTGTTGTCCAAACCCTCAAACAATTCAGTACAAAAATCAGATGGGAACTAAAAGAAATATAATCAAATCTGTACTCCATTATCATGTATTTATTATTATTATTGTTTCATTTCCATCTAAATTGACGTCAGCAAAATGGGACCTGGGCGAGTCATCAACTACGTCATGCAGGGACAGACCATATCAAAATCTCATGGCCTTGAAAATTTGGTGGTGGATGTTGTAAGAGACTTTATTATATATAGGACACATGAGATTATCTTTAATTCTATGTAATCTGTTCTTCAACCTTACCTAACCCGACTCAACCTAGGTATTTAAATCGAAAGAATCTCAATTTAAATAAAAAAAACCCATGAATTCAGCCAAATTTAATTGCCCTATAAGTTGATAACCCTGAGAAACATAATCAAGTGATTATTAATATATTTTTTTAAAAAAAATAAGATGTCATCATGTAAATAACAAAAAATAATTAATCTTGATATTCTATAATTGCCTCGATAATTCAGTTATCCAAAAATAATTATCAAATTAGATTACAAGTTGAGTTAACAATTATATTTATTTTAGGTATATTTATTTTTATAATTGGGATTGAAATTTATGCATAGAACCCACCAAAAAAAAAAAAAAAACTAGAAAAATACATGACCGTGACTCTTCGCCTTTTCTTTTTCCAAGGATTTGCGTGGGGATAGTCTCTTCCTTTCTAGCTAGAAGAATAAAGGGCTAGAAAAGCTTTGAAACAATACTTGGTGGGATGAGGTCACTGGCTTCTTTTACCACTTGACAAGAAAAGAAAAGAAAAGTAAGTTTTACAGTTGAACAAAAAGTGAGTCAAGGAGGAGAATTGAATGAATTATTGCTGCGTCCATAGCTATTTTTCGTCTCCAAGCATATCCATGAAATTGCTTCCACTCTCTGTTCCTGGATACACTACAACAACTTGACTGAACTATATTATATTTTAGAAACATTAGAGTATTGATTGGTGTCACACAACACACGGATTTAGACTAGCGAGATTGTTACCATCTAATTTGATGTGCAAGTTGCTTTCAACTACCACTACATTATTTTTCTGGGATGTGAATCCTGTAAGGATTTGTTTGTTATTGCGGCCGACAACGTTAAAAACAACAATATCGCGGCCGATGGTCGGCCGCGATAACAAAGGGCTCCTAATCCAGCAACTCCAAACCCAATCTTATGTTCTTGGCAATGGTGCTTTTTTTTGCAGATTCTCCACTTGAACTGCCCACTTCACTACCTGCTAAGCTGCAACCACTGGGAAGCTTTTTCCATTTTGTTCCCCCCCCCCCCTAAGCCTGAACAGCAAGACCTGCACAGCACCGCTAATCCATCAGGACCATTGTTGCTAACATGGAAATACTCCTGCCAAGTTCTTTCCTTACCCTTCCTTTTTCACTCCCTCGATAGCAAAACTTCCCTAGTCACCAAAAGGTTATCTAACCCTGTCAGCTACTCCCTCCATAAAGTGCTCTTGACTGGAGCACTTTGCTTCAGGGCCCAAAGCTAGTGATAAAAGGAAAGCAACACAATCCCACTCAGTGCACACTTTCTGGAGCCCATTACCCACAAGGATATCTGCTAGCTAGATAGCCAACAGCTACCAAATTCTCTACTCTGCTTGACCTCACACGGTAGTGGCTCAGCAAGCATAGATTGAGATTAGCCAGTTGATAAGGCCAACAATCTTAATCCCCATATTGCATAGCTACGCAGTAAGACTACATGATTGGAGACACAAAAGATTTGGTAAGACTGTGACCCATGAGACAGGCTACTCGATCTCTCTTCATAGTAGCAACTTATCAAGAAAAACATATCACATTCATAACTAAAGGCAATAAACCATGAAGTTTTGTGCGAGACAGCAATGTGTACCAAAGGTCTTTCAGGTTTCCAATTCATAGACAGCTCTGACGGCATGTGCATCAAGCCACCAACAACAACCGAGGATACATCAAAATTACTACAGCTGCTGATAGAACCAGAAAATGCAAAGCAAACCACTCTTCTTGGCCGAATATGATTTCGTATGGGAGCAGAAACCGGGGAGCCACAATCAGGTTGCGGATGCACTCAGCAGACGCGAGGTAATTGCTACTGTTCTTGCTATCGTTCAGGTGGAGTCGGACATGCTGTGTCGACTTCGTCAAGCTGCGGGGGAAGACGCAGCGTACAAGAAGCTGGTTGAGCTTGTACGAGAAGGGACAATACGGAGAATGTAATTGATCAAATCTAGGAACTTCTAAATCCGTAAAAGATCGCTAACCAGAACTGTAACTATTTATCAAACTGCACAAAACAAACCAATCTTGTCAGCATTGTTCGATAGAAACATCATAGCAGTCCCCCTTTATAATGTAATGAGTAGGTCCCCAAAATTCCAAATATGGTCCTAACTTTTCTCCCTCTACCTATTCTTTTGTTTTTTTATTCATTCCCCAGGATCAAAAACTAAATTGACAATTACATTAAGAGTTTTATGTAATTCCCTTGACCCTGTTAAAGACCTAATACTTGGATTTCGCAGACAGATTCATATCCCAAAAGAGCAGTATCTAACACGCTCCTACCAACAGATTCCTTAGAAATATACTAAACTTTCCAAAGCAATGAAGGCAACATCAAGATTGATGCACAGCTTCTGTGAATGCCTACAAGGAATAAGACCATTCAACACTTTTAAGCTGCACCACGCATGACTTCCAGTTAACAACACCAGCAAAGTCATGAATTGTAGGCGGCTGGAAAGTCACCTTTGTGGAGGGAAAAGCCACTCCACCAACACACTATCGGCTTGGCTGGAACCAAGTTTAGCTAGGAACTCAACACAATAACATCCCTCTCGCAGAACACGAGATAACCAAACTTGCCAATTCCTATCAAGAGTTTTCAAATGTCAGAAACCAGATTCCAGCATAGGCGAAAGACAGCAGCATGAAATATAAGATTTACAGCATCTAAAAGAATTCAACTTAGCCCATAATCGTCTGTAACCCATCTGCCATGCCATGGCCAAAACACGTCGATGGCCATCAACTATACGCCTATCTTTGCTTGCCAACAAACACAACATGACAGTGTACTGAACCAATACCCAGGCTATTTTGAAAAATACCAACATAACACACTTATACTTACCATTCAATTCTATCGATTTGGTTCATCCACTGTTTTTTGGCTGATACAATCTGTCAATATCTATTGTTTGACAAATCCTATCTCAGTGCTAATATTGCTGTTATCAAAGAAGACAGCTTACGGGTCCTGACTTAAGTTACATGGCATCCATCCATTGTCTTCCTTTTCTTACTACAATCTCTCCGCCACTATTGTTTGGCAAATCCTATCTCAGCGTTAACACTGGTGTTAGCAGATGCATACATGATGGAGACAGCTTCCATGTCTTGACAGAGGTTATCATGGCATTCATATTTTCAAGCTGATATTGCAACATCAGTATGATTGTCAAGTGAAATTCTACAACATCTATACCACTTTCCGATAGGGATAATAACTAATAAGTCCTATACAATGCATGATAAATAGTCCAGACTGGAAAAAATAATAATAATAAATCAATGCAACATTTAAGAAACCTAACAGAAACTACACATACTGAATGGCCCAACTCTTAAATTAAGCAGCCTATTCATGTATAAAGAGAAATTCTTGAGGTCTTTGCAGCGAAAAGCTGAAAGTAAACATCCAAATAACAGCACTTGATTGGCCAGATTTAAGCATTGAACAAAGTAGTGGCTGAATACTAGCACACCTTTAGCATGCACCGAATAAATCATCATATGTCGAAGATATAGCTAGCTAACTGAAATATCATCATCTATCCTAGAACTCCCACTAGATTATCTGGCATCAAGTACCCTTTTCTCCTGGACCACCTAGACGTGACATTTCAGACAAGATGAAAAAACATCTGCCCCTGAATTTTTTACATGCCAACTGCATAAGCTCATTGACAAAGAAATTGAGCAAATACCCTAACAAAATCAGACAAGATGACAGGCACCCATGAAAGCAAAAAGAAGCTTTTGTTAAGTAGATAACGCACAAAATCTTCTAAATGATGATGAAACATCAATAGTTAAATTCCAAATGGTGTCAAGATCTTTGCTTTCATTTAAAGAGAGCTTAAACAAATGAGTCAGGGACACCTAACTCACATAGCAGTTCAATCCTTCTCAAAAAACCCCCACCAAATTGCATCAAACACACAGAAATCTCAACTCAAGGAACAAAAAAAACCCATCAAGGTTCAACATTTAGCCACCAATCTTGTTCCAAAAACACACATTTGAACTCTAAATCAATCAAAGCTGTCATTAAAATATACCAAAAGTAGAGCATAAAAATGCAATAAGTCCTCCAACGTTCCAATTATTATTAATCGTCATCATTCGAGACGATTCAAAACATAACAAAGATGCCACATTCCATCGAAGAACTTTAAAAAGTAGAAATCTTTAACTGCTAAAACCACGTTTCTGGTAACGAGCAACCTCACCCTCATTAGGGAAAAAACCCATAAGTCTCCCAGCTGAGTTCTGATATGCATACATAAAACCACCCATTAAACCAATCAATCCTCCTGTCACCATTGATGGTCCCTTAATCCCTGGCTTTATCCCTATTAGAAACAAACAAAAAAACAAAAACCCATTTGCATATGAGTAATTTCGACATAAATAAGCTAAAAGAAGAGCTAAAGATGTGAGATTTGTACCTGAGAGGTAGCCAACAGTGACAGAGACACCAGTAAGGGTGATGAAACGACAGTAATCAAGGGTGTTGAAGTTGCCAACAACCTTAGTGAATTCTGGGTTTCGATCTATTACCGGGTACTCTGGTTTTGCTGATGCTGTGATGTCTGTGTTCATTTTCCGGTCTTGATTTGTTTTTTCTTTTACTTTGCTCGAGTTGTTGTGTGCTGCTCCCTCTCTCTCTATATGCAAGTGTGTTTGGGCAAACCTAAGAATGCCCCCAACTATATAGATAGTGTCAATTTTAATCCTAAACATTTTTTTAATTAAATCTTATCCCCCGATTTTCCATTCATACTTGTAGGATTACATCCCAATTGTATCTTTTAGTGAGAAACAACGTTTTTTTTTCTTCCATGAATTAACATTTTATGTTAATTAATTCTAAAAAAATCCCTAATTGAGAAATCAATATCTTTTAGGAATAAAACTGATATAAAAAACTTCTTTAAAGAAAAATTTATCCGTATATTTTTAACTCTTGCTAGCATATCAACAAAACTCCTCCTCACAAATAGCCAAATCTCACAAGAATGCTTGCGTTCTAGTGTTTTTTAGACCTAGGCCTTTGGGATGTTAACAGTGTTTAGAATCAAAGAATGACTCAAGTACTTAATAGGGCCATTGTAGACATGGTGGATGAGTTCATCATGTAACTAGGCCCTTCATGTGTCAAAGGGATATATTCCGAACATGGTAGGGCTACCTCAGGAGTTTGAATAATAAGAAAGACCGAGAGAAATGATTTTTCCTTTTAATGTACCCATTTAAGTTTCAAATTTAATTTTAATAGCCGAAAGCTCAGCTTAAGATTTCCTTAGATTAAGTTTATTTTCATTCTTCAATCCTTTAAAAATCATAATTTTCAAATTTAATTAAAAAAGAAACTTGGAAAAAAATTTAAGTAGTTATAAAAGTCATTGAGTTAATTATTTTAATTTATTAAAATAATATAGTACATTTGCTCTTCTTGTTTTGCTTTAATTTTAAAAAATAAAATAAATTAACCTGGTTAACCATGCATGCCATTAAGAATTTAAACAAATCAATTGAGTTTTATCAAGTTAATATCTTATCTGATTTAATTAAAAATTAACTTAGTTCGGAATTAAAATAAAAAATTGGTTATAATTTTTTTTACTTTAATATATATGTTGTGGTATTTAATATCATGTGCATATTTTATGTTGGAGTTTAAATATATTTTATGGATATATGTTTGAATTTAATGGATAAAAATAAAATACAAAATGTGTAATTAATTGTTTATTTTATCAAAATTTCTAACTAGAAAAGTCAATGATCGGAGGAATTTCAAAGATCGACATTAAAAGAGTGCTCGAGCAATTTATATTGTGATTAATTTTAGCTAATAATTATTGATTAGAAACTCAATTTTTCTCTACTTGACTTTCTTTTCCTTTTGTCTTGCACGTTGATGTAATTCAGAATATCAAATTCCACTATTTCAAATTTAATCATATATATTAAGAATATCATGTTGGGAAGGGTTCAGAATGTGTATAAAACTCTTCGATGAAAGTAAGCTAGTGATCATACTAATAATAATATAGCAGTAACTCTTCTAATATTACGTTACTAAAAAGTTTACGAGATTAATGTTTACAAATGAAGAGAAGTATCAATATCATCATCATCAGTTGCAGAAGCATCAAATTTATCTAGTACACCAAGCTTAGGAGGAGTTTTCGTAGAAGATAAACTCATCAAGGCCGGGGTCTCCTCACACCGAAAGCCGGCCTGCTTGCTCTGTGGGTTTGGCCAAAGAGAGAGACATACATGGGGTGGTGACCTTGGTTGAAGGATCAATTCTGGGTGAAAGAACAGCCTGTTGGCTGCTGCTGGTTCATGATATTGCATGGTGGGACTTGACTGCTTGGTACTCTCCACATGTATATTTCTTGATAGCTCCTTTTCCTCCCTCATTGCTTTCACTCTTTGTAATTGCCTAAATCTCTCTTGCAATAAAGCGATAGAGGATTGAATGACAATAGGATCAGTATTTTCCTTGCCCATTTGAGAAGAAAGATTGTTTTTGGCTCTCTTAGGGGTTTTTTAGCTATCGAAATGTGTGGTGACGATGGAAGTGATGAAGTCTAAGGAGGCTTGAAAAGCATTACGTGTGTATTTATAGTATGTTGGCATGGTTACTATTGAGATGTATAAATTAATATATGACACATTTATTTTTTCAATAAAATTCTAAATGATTTAGTAAAGGAACGAGAATCGGCAGCCAAGTTGCAAAATCCAAAAAGAAAAGGTTGCGAATCCAATCTAAGAGGAGGAGTTTCTTGGTTAAGTGTAATGAGGGTAGAGGCAAAGTAGAAAAGGCTAAAAAGAAGAGTCCAAAAGCATGTTGAAATTAGCAAATGGAAGGGTATGTTTGGAGGAATAAGAGGCTGTATGATACCCTGTCAGCATGCCCTAGAAACCCTTTTTAGCTTTGGAGATGATGGAGCCTTTTTCTCTTTTGTTGATGGGGTTTTGGATGTTTACCATTTGGGTTCACAAGCACTTCTCCTACCTTTTGAATGCTTCCCTTTGTTGAAGGAAAGAAATGGGAGGGGTGTGAAGGGTACAAGACAAGAGTTAGAGGAGGGAATAATCTTTTTAGGAGCTTGTAATTTCTTGATTTGAACAATAATGTGTTGACAAGGAACAAGGTTCCCAACATTCTCACTCTTTAGATATATTTTTTTGTCTTCAATTTGTTGGATTGGCATGGCATGCAAAACTGAAAGCTGCAGATGCTAATATATATTAGTGATAGATTAGATGCTTCTTTTTTGCAACATCAAGCCTCCCACCTTGAATTATTTTTATTTCTTTTGGTGTTTCGAAATTTGAAGGGTGAATCGAGAAGACAAAACATTTTCTAGAGTTTTTAGCCAAGGCGTGCAAATGGGGATTTTTATTATATGCTTGCATGCCCTTTTGCATCAGGAATAAAGAAATGGAAAGGGCACATTGTAGGTGGATTTGTGGCATGTCTTTGTTGTCATCTTTTCAGGTGACCGGGTAAGCATAATCTGTAAACATATCGATGGATGATTTTTTTTTAATTCATGGGTAATATTGAGAGATTAAAAGAATGATTAACAAAGATGAGATGTAATATCATATAAGATTATACATTAATTTATTACAAAGATTGGTCTAATAAGGCATGCATCACCTCTCAGAAAAAATAGTTGGTGACAATTATTGATGAAACATTATTGCATATGCATGATAGTACTCCAAGACAACTGAATTGGTGTCGTAAGAGCTTGTCCTAATGATATTGAAAAGATGGTAGCAGTCGATAACCTGGAAACAATCATGGCTAGCTCTGGTTGGATGAATTTCTGAAAGTTTTCGGAGGCGCATCGACTGCATTTTATGATGTTCGGTAATGGGCTCCAAGTTCCATCGCATAACATGAGGTCTAGGTGGTCTCTTGCCATTCTTGTTCCCCAGTCTGCCTTTACAAGGCCATTGTCTTCTTGTCTCAATGCTGGAGTGTCATGTAGATTATTAGCTACAATCAGTGCAACCACATCTCGTTTCTTCTGCAAGCACTGCCACAGAAGAAGCTTATCAGATGGGAGACAGTTGCCTGTTGCAGTGATTTTGATGCAGCAGGATCTGAACAGATGTATTGAAAAAAAAAACCACATGGAAAGCCTAGTAAACATATTTATGAACTAGATGAATCTGTTATGCCAAATGATCTGCATAATGGAAATAGATATAATTTTTTATTTTATAGTTGCATCGTGCTCAAAATTTACTAGTATATTTTCCAAGCTCAGTTTATGTAGTGATTAGTTTTAGTTTTTTTTTCTCTTTAATTTTGGATTTTAACTTCTATTTTCTTACATAATTAGGATTTCTATTTCTATCTAGTCCAGATAGGTTACATACCTATTTAAATTGTTGTCATCATAATGATACTTTAAAATCTAAATACTTAAAAATAAAGTTTTTTGGTAATTAAATTATGTGTTAATCAAGTATTTATTCAATTAAATTCACTCTTTATAATAAATAAAGATGATCTATTAATGAAAAAAATCTTGATATCTAAAAATAAAATTCTTTTTAGGTGAATTTAGGGAACTTCATATTCTAAGTTAATATTTTTATAAAGTGAAAGAGTAATAAATATGATAAATAACATTAAGTTCTAAAAACAAAATTGTTTGTTCTTGTTCTTGGTATGAAATGAATACTCTACACAAAAAAAAAAATAGTATTGCATTGAGAATGAAATTTGTGAACTCCTTACTTGAATTATCCATAAAGTTTTTACACCCTTATAAATCTTGTGTTTTTGTTACAAAAAAGAAGATAAAGAGTCGTTTTATCTTTGTAATATTAATAAAAGATAAATATCTATAAAAGACAAATATCATTTATATATGTATTAATAAAAAATATGATAGAACATAACAAACTCTTATACACTTAAGGTTGCACATTAAATAAGGTCTAGAAAATAAAAATTGTGCTTGATTAAAAAAAAACCCTCAAAAAATAAGTGTTGGTCCAAACCACATAATCAAGTCTAAAATATTGGTTGCATGTCATATCCAAGAATGTTGGGTAACGTGTTTGGGTTCGGGCACGAGACATGAGCCAATAAAGCATTGGTGTGCATTTAACGCTTGGGCCCGGGCATGTTGCCCTAGCCTATGGGGCGCTGGACTCGAGCATGCTAACTAAGCCCACGGGTGCTAGTGTGTGGCCAACAACTAGAACTAGGCCCAGGACCTATGTCTGGGTCAAAAACAGAACAGGCTTGAGCCATGTAAAAGTTGTTTTTTCTAAAAATACTTGTAAATCCTGCCCATCACATCGTTTTCTTGAGGAATTCTTTTTAGCAGATTATATCTTGATTGAGAATAAAAAGTGCGGTT
>Ga0307517_10012462_pt1 | contig 11660 bp, 15 predicted proteins | sample 23_EM_MG_FD_194515 | JGI IMG/M metagenome (GOLD analysis project Ga0307517, IMG submission 194515) | Populus trichocarpa ectomycorrhiza microbial communities from riparian zone in the Pacific Northwest, United States - 23_EM | ecosystem: Host-associated > Plants > Roots > Unclassified | place... | reverse complement strand
GAAAAATGATTTTTTTTTGTAGATATAGGTAAACCCACATGATAGATCACACGTTGAATCACTTATTATCAATAAAAAAATATTTTATTTTAAAACCTCTTATTTTCAATTATTGTGAAGGTGACATTTTATAATTGTTTAAGAATATATTCAAATTTTGTACTAACTATAAACCAAAAGAGGGAGTTTTACTATACTTACAATATTATTCATTATAAAAGTGATTTGATTTTTTCTTTTTTTTTTTAATTTTTTTTTTAATTAATTTTTTTATTTTATCTTTTAATATTAGATTTGTTTTTTATTGAGTTATCATACTTTCATGATACGAATCGTGGGTTTGGCAAGCGGGTTAACCCAGTTAACTCATGTTTTTTTAATAATTAACTTTTTTTTAAATCTCATTTTTTAATATTGAGTTGATTAAGAATTAAACTTCATGATTTATTTTGTTTACTTTCTATTATGTTATTTCAGCCTTGTGATCAACGAAAATGCTTAATGGATTGACTCGAGTTGACTTGAGTTTTTTGTGTTCTTTTTTTAATTGAATTTTGTTCCAATTTCATCATTCAATACTGGGTCGATTGAAAATTGAGTTTCATAATCTATTTTGAATTACTTTCTATAGGGATATCTTGGTCTCATCGTGGGTTTTGGTATATTTAACCCAATAAAAATCAAATCAGGTTAGTTTTTTTATTCTCTTTCTAAAAGATTATTTCAGTCTCATGACCTGGGTTACGAGTCATTCAACATTGAATTTGATTTTTATTGGATTATCCCCATCTCATGACTTAGGCCGCGAGTTTGGCTAGTTAACCTAATTGACTCAGTTTTATTCTCATTTTCTTTTATATTTGAATTTTTTTCTCTCAATTTCATCATTCAATATTGTGTTTGATTTGGAATTAGGCTTCATGATTTATTTTGATTTTTTTATTAGGTTATCTCGGTCTCATAACCCAAGAATAGTGCTTAACGGGTTAACCTGAATTGACTTGACTTGTTTTTTTTTGTCAATTTTTTATTAAAATATTTACAAATTTCATCATTTAACATTGGGTCCGACAATGACGATTGAGAATTGAGTTTCATAATTTATTTTGATTTACTCTCTATAGAGTTATCTTAGTCTCATGATTAAAGTTGTGGATTTGGCAGGTTAACTTAGGTTTAATCAAGTCATTTTTTCATTATTTTTTTCTATGAGATTATCTTGATATGATGACCCAGGTCATAAGTTTGACGGATTGACTCAAGTAATTTTTTATGTTATTTTTTAAAATTTATTTTCCTTTAATATTGGGTTAATTGAGAATTGAAATTCATAATTTATTTCAATTTGCTTTCTATAAAGTAATCATAATCTCATAACTCGAGTTGTGGATTTGACACGTTAACCTGAATTGACTCGAGTCAATCCAATATGATGTTATTTTAATATTAAAAAGATGTTATCTTGAATTTTTTTAGTCAAACTATGTTTTTACGAGTAGTAAGGATTGTTTTTAGATCCACAAAGTCAACCGGGTTATATCGGGTCAATCCTCACATGATTAAAATTCTTTTTTCCACTAGAAAAAAAAACATTAGCAATATCTCAGTATTGTTTTTACGTTCAGGAAAAATGTGATCCGACCCGCAGCATACCGCACATTAATAATCTAGTAAAAACATTAACAATATCTAAAATCAACATGTATTTTTTGTGGTCAAATCCCAAGTTTCAATTACTTCTCCATTATACTGACTAGTTAAAAGTAATAAATTACATTTCCAACAAAAAAAAGTAGCTAGCTCGCTAGTTTAAAGAAAATCATATTCCTAATTATATAATAATGCAATGTTTACTTCACTCATTATTCAAAAACTCCTTTTCCCCCCACTCTAATACATGTAAAAATTAAATGTTCAGAATTAAAATACAGTAATATATAATAAAAGGACTAACACAATCCTGAGAGAATTATATTTCTAATTACATCCTTTTGTTACCCATATAGATACAGGAAGAATCACCACAGGACTACCATGCATCCATTGTCATTGCCAACAACACTACCTTGTAACTAGCCATTTAATCTCTTACATTTATACTAAGAAATGATGTAATTGGAGGACAATGAATAGAAGATGAATTTGAAGATGTTAGGAAAATCCACAAAAACCCACATGTTTCTAAATTTGAAGATGAATATATATTGTCTTTTAATTTAATTTATCAGAACTGAATTGAAACAAATAATAAACTATTAATGGGTGGTTTTATCATTATACAAATTTATCATCACCCGCTAATTACATCCTTTTCTATGGATATATATCCATATATCCATATATATATATATATATTTTAAGTGATTATAGAAATTTCTTCGTAAGATTGGATCAAGTTCCTAAAAAGAAAAGTAAGGAGTGAAAATTAAAAGACAGAAACAAAGCTATTACAGCAGACAAAAGAGGAGGCATTTTCATCCGCCAAGATGATCAAGTACTCTGTAAACCACACGCGCTACTAGCAAGCGTATAGATTCCTTTCCCACGCCTCCAAGGCTCCACCTCCACCTCCGGAGAGAGAGAGAGAGGGAGGGAGGGAGGAGGTGAGTCGGCATTTGGGGGGGTTAAAGTGGAAAGAGAGTGGAAAACAAAAGCAAAGCAAAGCACAGCAAAGCAGCACCAAAAGCAACAGCGAACGAGCTGCTGCACCAAACACCAAAACCATGAACAGCAACAGAGCTACATTAACATCAGCTTAAATCATAGAAAAATATAAAAGAATCAGCAAGAGGGAGGGATAAAATTGATATGATGTGACATGATGACAGGATATGCTAATACATGTATGTGAAAACAAAACCAAAAACCAAAAAACATGCTCTGATATTCTGTCTGGTATTTAGGGTTTTTTTTTTTTCTTCTTTCTTTTTCGTTTTACCTTTATCGCCCTTCACCCCCACCCTCTCTTCCTCAATCCCAATATTCCTCGCCCCATTCCCTCTCCCTTTTCACTTTTACTAAAACATTACAAAAAAACAAAACACTTCTCTCTTTTAACTCTCCATCTTCTCATCTTCTAGACCTTTCACTCAGCACTCTAAAACACTTTCTTTCTTCACTATACACATCAAGAAAGAAAAACGAGGGAGAGGAAGGAGAGGAAGAGACTTGTTCATTTTCAAGGAGAGAGATAAATCCTTCTTATTACATACTTAACGCTCTGCTTTCAAGAACTCAAAGCTGTCTTGTTCCTGTTCCTGTTCCTGTTCTTGTTTGTTTTGAAACATGAACCTTAAGCTCCTCCTAGTTTTCGGCCTTTAAGCCAACATCTCTAATCCGATCTACGCCAGGGTTTCGACAAACGGTAATTCTTTCGTTCAGTAACCACCACATGTATGTATCTATGAGAGGAAGCTTGGGGAATATTTCTTTTCTTACTATTTTCTTTCTTGATTTCTTGAATTAGTGAATTTATCTATCTATTTATATATTTTTGTAGAAGGGATGATGGCTGTAAGCTCGACGTGTAAGGATGGGAGTACTAAGATAACAATGGACAATGGAAAGTACGTAAGGTACACACCAGAACAAGTGGAAGCACTAGAAAGGCTTTACCATGAATGTCCTAAGCCAAGCTCTATGCGTCGCCAACAGTTGATTAGGGAATGCCCTATTCTATCTCACATCGAGCCTAAACAAATCAAAGTTTGGTTCCAAAATCGAAGGTATTTAAGACACAAACCTTTTTGTCACGGATGATATAATTCTACCTTTTTTTTTAAAAGAAAGGACACCAAAGTTTAGATCTTTAAAGCTCAAGATTTAGCTTATTTTTTGGTTTGCAATTCTATAAAACTTGTTTTTTTTGTGGGTTAGTTTGAAGAATTTTGAAGGTTTTGGGCTTGAGTGATTGTGTGACTGTGTTTGTTGTGTTTAATTTGTACAGATGTAGAGAGAAGCAGAGAAAAGAGGCATCGCGGCTTCAAGCTGTGAATAGGAAATTAACAGCAATGAATAAGCTGTTAATGGAGGAGAATGATAGGCTGCAAAAGCAGGTGTCACAGCTGGTATATGAGAATAGTTACTTCCGCCAACAGACACAAAATGTAAAGATCTCTTCTTTTTCATATTTTGACTTGCTTATATTATGAGGGAAATTTGGATAAAAATGAAATTCATAACCAATATGATTCTTGTCAGGCTACGGAATTGCTTGTTCATGTTAAATTTATTGCTGTTAGGCCAACAATTATTTTACAATTTCTTTTCATTCCCTTAAATTTTGATTGTCGGCCAATTAAAGTAGATTACATTGAGTTTTTGAGGTAATTAGTTGTATGCTAATTTTTTCACAAGAAAAAAATTCCGTGTTGATTTTTTTTGGGTGGTTTTTGAGTTAATTTGTTGTTTTGCAGGCTACAAACCTTGCCACCACAGACACAAGTTGTGAATCAGTGGTGACCAGTGGTCAGCACCATTTGACTCCGCAGCATCCACCAAGGGATGCCAGCCCTGCAGGGTTAGTGGAATATTTGCAGTTTGTTCATGTTGGGTTGTTTTCTGCCCTCGTTTTCTACAGTTCCTTTGATGTATTCTACTATATGGCTTAAGAGGTTGTGTTTGTATTTTTTCTAGACTTTTGTCCATTGCAGAGGAGACTTTAGCACAGTTTCTTTCGAAGGCCACTGGAACTGCTGTGGAGTGGGTCCAAATGCCTGGGATGAAGGTTACTACTCACTTCGACATCATTATTTACTTTGTTAATCCTATCCTTTGAACTTTGTCGTTATTTGGATAAATTAATAGTGCTATAATCTTGCTAAACTTCTAAGCAACATCTCAATCACATCGATCTCACAAATACCTGGGACACCGCTATCCAATTTTTTTACATGCCAACATGTCCCACCTTTTCCCGTTAACATGCTTCTCTTCTCTCGAAGAAAGTAAGAGACTGTTGTTTGCTTTATTGTATTCTCATTTATAATCTAAGTTAGGAAATCAATGAGTTTTCGAAGCAATCTGACAACTGGTTGCATAAAATATTTCACGCCTTCCTGTTAAAATAATAATTACATTTATAGTACGTTGATAAGGTAAATTGATAAAGCAACAAGGCAGGAATCAACTTTCCTTTCTTTTGAAGCATTAAGCATTATCAAGACAGTATGAGTTTGTCTCTTGGCACATGAGATTCTTCTCCATCTTGATATTTCTAGTCCCATCCTATCCTGTTGCTTAGTTCTGAAAACAGCAGAACTTTTCCATAACATTTATTTTTAATGTGCTAGTACAAATGCACTGATAATTTCTTCTTGTTTTTTTTTATTTTTCTTTGTATCTGAACAGCCTGGTCCGGATTCCATTGGAATCGTTGCTATTTCTCATGGATGCACTGGTGTGGCAGCACGTGCATGTGGCCTTGTGGGTCTAGAACCTACGAGAGTATGTCCTTCCTCTGCTTGGTGTAAAAAGCACACAATTCTTGGTTGTGATTTAGTGAAGAGTTGATTAGTTCTGTCTTGTGCAGGTTGCTGAAATCCTTAAAGATCGGCCATCATGGTTTCGTGATTGCCGAGCTGTGGATGTTGTCAATGCATTGTCCACCGGAAGCGGTGGAACTATTGAATTGCTTTATATGCAGGTAAGAAATCATTGTTTCACTCCAGTTATTTCTGGCTTATTACTTTCATTGTATCTTCTCAATTATGAGCTTTGTTTTGGTTCAGCTCTATGCGCCTACAACTTTGGCACCAGCTCGTGACTTCTGGTTACTGCGCTACACATCTGTTTTGGAGGATGGTAGTCTTGTGGTATGTGGCACTGTGTAAATTTTTTCTTAATCAAGTCTCTCTCTCTCTCTCTCAAATATGGTGCAAATTTTGATTGTCCTGTTTATTAGGTCTGTGAGAGATCTCTTAACAACACCCAAAATGGTCCAAGCATGCCACCTACACAGCATTTTGTGAGAGCAGAAATGCTGCCTAGCGGGTATCTTATTAGACCTTGTGAAGGAGGTGGATCAATTATTCATGTAGTTGATCATATGGATTTAGAGGTATGTAAATCTTGTCACTGTATTATTTATGAGTGTATTCGTTCCCTTGCTGTTCGAATTAAACCATTTCTTTCATGCAGCCTTGGAGTGTACCTGAAGTGTTGCGCCCGCTTTACGAGTCATCAACGTTGCTTGCTCAGAAGACAACAATGGCGGTAAGACTGTTTTGTATTGAGGATCTTGTCAGTTATGTTCATATATTGCACTTCTCAATGAGAAACATATTTTGCTATGATTCTAGCTTGATAGTTTCTATGCACAGACGAATAGTGTAATTTTGATGGATATCAGCTGTACCTTTAGCCAAGTATTAATGAATAAGATTGAGGAAGGAATGGAAGGGAGACTATAAACGTCTCGAGCTCTGATATAACCATGGCATTTTATGCAGGCTTTACGTCATTTGAGGCAGGTTTCTCAAGAAGTTTCTCAGCCAAACGTCACTGGTTGGGGAAGAAGACCTGCAGCTTTGCGTGCATTAAGTCAGAGACTGAGCAAGTATGTAGCTCTTATTCTTTGGACAAAGCTTCTCATTAGCGCCATTGATACACGAGGTATCTAACAGATCCTATTTTACAGGGGCTTCAATGAAGCTGTTAATGGATTTGCTGATGAGGGATGGTCTATGTTGGAAAGTGATGGCATTGATGATGTAACAGTTCTTGTAAACTCATCTCCTGCCAAAATGATGGGTGTAAATTTTTCTTATGCCAATGGATTTCCATCTATGAGTAATGCAGTGCTTTGTGCGAAAGCATCCATGTTATTACAGGTAAGTGTTGTACTTGTGGTCAATGTTATACTAATATACATATTAGACTGCTAGATGTATAAAGCATCAGCATGTAATTCCAAGGAGTTGCTACTTTGTGAGCTAAAACTTCCTTTATGGTCCTTAATTTTATTACTTTATATCAGAACGTTCTTAGAAGAAAATTACTAGCAATTCAAGGAAGTGATTTTCTTCCATTTTCGTGTAGAATGTACCTCCAGCAATACTTCTCAGATTCTTGCGTGAACATCGATCAGAATGGGCAGACAGTGGTATTGATGCTTATGCAGCTGCTGCTGTTAAAGCTGGTCCTTGTAGCTTGCCAATGTCTCGAGCTGGAAATTTTGGGGGTCAAGTTATCCTCCCTTTGGCTCACACAATTGAGCATGAAGAGGCAAGTACTTCAGTGTTGGAATACTTGGTTTCAATTTTCTCTTGTTTGGCTTCCATCCTCTGACAAAAATCGTTGCAATTTGCTGTCTTTTAATGCCATGGCATAATTGAAGAATACTGTTTGTCCATTGCAGTTTATGGAGGTCATTAAGCTTGAAAATATGGGCTATCGGGAGGACATGCTCATGCCCGGTGATGTTTTCCTGTTACAAGTAAGTGTCACTTCCATGTTGATTAATTAACTTCTTCATGGACCACAGATATTTCACTTTGTTTTTATTTAACTAATATTACTTTTCTTTAGTACTATCTTTGTCAACTTGTTTCTGCGTCCGCTATTGGAATAGTTCAGTTACCATTTGTTTATATCCCAACAATTAGCACTTAAATTCCTTTTTGATTCTAATGTTCCTGGTTACTCTATTTCTTCAGCTCTGTAGTGGAGTAGACGAGAATGCTGTTGGCACCTGTGCTGAACTCATCTTTGCCCCAATTGATGCCTCTTTTTCTGATGATGCTCCTATTATTCCTTCTGGTTTCCGTATCATTCCTCTTGATTCTGGGATGGTGAGTATTCATATAATACTAGTGAAAATGATGTCATGCTTTCTGTTAGGTTATGAGAATTCTTGTTAATATATTAAAAAATGTTGCTTGATGTTAGCTCCTCCTTACTTTTTTCCCATTAATGTGATGCAGGATGCCTCCAGTCCAAACCGCACACTTGACCTTGCATCTGCTCTTGAGGTTGGGCCTGCTGGAAATAGAGCATCAGGTGATCTTTCAGGCCGTAGTGGGTGCACAAAGTCAGTGATGACAATAGCATTCCAATTTGCATTTGAGATGCACCTTCAAGAAAATGTGGCATCCATGGCTCGGCAGTATGTTCGTAGTATTATAGCTTCTGTTCAGCGGGTAGCATTAGCACTCTCCCCTTCTCATTTTGGTTCTCATGCTGGTTTTCGGCCACCACCCGGTACTCCTGAAGCGCACACACTAGCTCGTTGGATCTGTGAAAGCTACAGGTGTGACTCTTTAATCTTTTTATCATGGATCCATGTCTACTTGTCCTAAAAACTTTGATACATTTACTTGATCTGTTTTCATTTCTAATGATATAGCCTAAAACTATCTGATCTTCTTTGCAGGTGCTATCTAGGTGTGGAACTGCTCAAAAATGAAGGAAGTGAATCTATTCTTAAAACACTCTGGCATCACTCAGATGCACTTATGTGCTGCTCTTTGAAGGTATTTTATTACCATATATGAATTTTAATTATCTGCATCACAGTCTATTTGAAGATATTCTCTAATCGTTGGACACTGATATTTCATTGATGTTGCATGATGCATCATAGTCTGACAAGAGAATGGCATTGAAACAATATGCATAGTTCTACCCATAAACCCTCCTTTATTGTCTTAAAAATGAAGAGATGCTTTACTGTCCCTTTCTATGAACTAACTTCTAAAATTTTCACTTCTCATCAGCCTATTGCATATGTGTTTGGGTGCAGATTTGAACTTTAGTGTCTCCATCTGAATCATTAATTGATGTATTTGCTAACCAAGGAACTTTTTTCTTCTTCCTTTCTGCATTACTGAACATAGATGTGCGTTATTTTAAATATGGTAACTTATTTATTGCTCTATGCAGACTCTGCCGGTTTTTACATTTGCAAATCAAGCAGGACTTGACATGCTTGAGACAACTTTGGTTGCACTTCAAGACATCACTTTGGAAAAGATATTTGATGATAATGGAAGGAAAACATTGTACTCAGAGTTCCCACAAATAATGCAGCAGGTATGATAACTATTAGAATGCACATATGGAAAGTTTTTATGAAAAATAACATAAAATGATAAAGGATCGTCTAAACAGGAACTGGGGCTACAAAAAGCCTCTATCTTAGGTGCCTAGCATTTCCTTAGCTTCAAATCCTCATAAGTTCTCAGAATCTCAATGTCAATGGCACCAGTAAGAATATTTGATGGACCTTGGTGATGAGTAACTTGTGTGACCAAATGTAAATGTCAGGGAAACAATTGAAAACCATTTTCCTCAACCTTTATGAACTTATGCAAATGATGATATTAAAGAACTAATACATTTACCCTTGAAAATGTAACACACTGCCTTTAAAGCAAAGTACGAAAATGAATTGTCTTTTTGGAGCAGCACATATGGTCATAATTCCATGTATCACATGGTAAAGTTTTGGCTGATTTAACATGCACATTCACTTTGATCCCTTGACTCTTGATGGGCTTACCTTAGCCTTGCACAAACTAAAAATGTCGAATTTAACCAAATCCTCCCACTGGCGGCCATCGAAAGTCTCTTTTAATTTAGAGTTCATCTTATGTGCTCTCAAAGTTGGTAATACAACCTCTCAGCTAATAATCGTGTTCTTGCCAGGTTGATTAGCTAAAAGAAAAGTAACCGTTAGCTTTCCTTCATTTTATCAAAGTAATGGTGGTTAATTTACTGCAAATTATTGTTGGCAGGGTTTTATGTGCCTTCAAGGTGGTATCTGCCTGTCAAGTATGGGAAGGCCCGTCTCCTATGAAAGAGCTGTGGCATGGAAGGTATTGAATGAAGAAGAGAGTGCTCACTGCATTTGCTTCATGTTCATCAACTGGTCTTTTGTGTGACACTTTGGCCAGAACATAACTCCAGAAACAAAACAAATTAGACCACTCCTTACACTGTCTTTCTAAAATTGGTTCAGATGCTTTGCGGTGCCTTGATACTGTAATGATCACGATGCAACAATGGCATTTGGGGCCCCGTTTTTAGCTGCCCTTATCTTTGTATGGCCCCATTTTTCTGTTGCAATTCTCTTTGTACTCTGCTTTATACTTTATTTATGAATGTCTAAGCTTATCTCTCCCTCCAAACATGGCATCCTGTCTGCACTTCTTAATGTTAAAGAAAGTCACATCACTGCTTAAATGCTCATATGCCTAAAAACCTTTGGGAGCGTCTTTCTATGAGAGACTGCTTGATTCAAATGTGGACTGCCATTACAGAATTTCCTTTTTCTTTACCCTCCTTTTGCTCCTTGTTAAGCCTTGTTTCATTTCTCTCGTCTGCTCGGACATGGTTGCTATCAGCTCCGTTGGGTGCTCCTCATTTTTCCCTTTAGCCACCAATCTTGATTGAATCTTTTGCTTTTCTTTTCTCAAGCGCCCCACCTCAAATCCTTTACCTGTTAGAAGTTGGGACCCAATATGTCATTAGTGATAATGATGCCAATAATATAGTCTCACTAGATGGTGTCTTGTTCTTTATGTCCTTGTCTGGTTGAAGATCAATGTAAAATGTGAAGGGACCAAGAGTCTTGTCAATCTGCAAGCCTATTTTCTTAACCATGAGCATTCACTACTCAGATAGATAACCAATCTACTCGCCCAATTCTAATATTAATAGAAGTTGATCAGGTACCGCTTCTGAAAATGCTTAACCCTTTGGCAAGTGGCTTGCTTCCCATGATATCATTCAAGTTCAGGTTCTATGAAAGGCTGCGAGAAGAATTTTCTCATGGACACACAATCTCTACTGCAGACCACCTGTTTAAGACTTCATTAAGAAAGGACTTGATTTTAATACACGAAGGATCTTTTGCTACAAGCATTGTTTCCAGCAAGCAACACATGAAAAGAACCATGTTTCAAAAGTAATCACAACATAGAGAAGCCTTGACATAGAGGTCAATGTTGTCCCTTCCCTGTGCCTATGTATAAAGCTCGGTGCTACCAATTATGAGCCTTGAACTTGGTCACATGAACCCTGGAATTGATTTTGAGAGGCTGAAAAGAAATAGAGAGAGAGAGAGAGAGAGAGAGAGAGAGAGAGAGATTGAAATTACAGCAAGAAACATGATTATATTTCACATGCAGATAGACAAATCCTCATGATAAAGACTAATATTCTCACATATGCCAACAACACTCTCACTAGAATAAAAGACAAAAGTGCTTGCTTTGAAGCATAGATATGTCATTTCAATATCAATTTCTTATATAATAAAGTTATCGAAGAAGATAATATACCGTAAGCGACAAGTATTTTCAATCAAGCATTAATCAAGAGCATATAAATAATGCTTCATAACATGTGCAATAAGTTAAATAATTAGGTACCAATTCCTATCCCAACATATTAAATGGATCCTTCCTTCTATCCAAATTGACCTTTTATTTTTTCTTTTAGGTGGGAGGCTCACCTTGTAGTGCATTTGGAGGACAGCAAGGGTCATGCACCCACCCAATCCATATTTTAGACTCTTGGAACACAATTGATGGCATGGAATTTCAAGGGGTTTTGCTAGAATATCCCACTCCATTAACAGGATTATCGAATGTTCGACATCTTTTCAAATCTCTAGACTTGTTTGTTAAATCAGTTTTTTTTTTCATGGTCTAACGATA
>Ga0307517_10012460_pt1 | contig 11661 bp, 14 predicted proteins | sample 23_EM_MG_FD_194515 | JGI IMG/M metagenome (GOLD analysis project Ga0307517, IMG submission 194515) | Populus trichocarpa ectomycorrhiza microbial communities from riparian zone in the Pacific Northwest, United States - 23_EM | ecosystem: Host-associated > Plants > Roots > Unclassified | place... | reverse complement strand
GGCGTGAGATATTTGACTGAACCTTACCTGAGTCAGAGGGCAGAGTGTTAAATTACGATATTTATCGCGTTATGGAACATGTTTTTGTACGGGACACGCGGATGTTGGATTAGCAGTGGCGTAATTTCGTTATGATGTTATTCACGCTACTCGCGGCAACAACGATGAGTGATCGTGGGAACCATCTCCTCTAGCGCCGCGTTGCCCTCCGAGCCGCAAGATTCCACCACCTCTTCGGCTCGATTCTCGCCTAAGTCAAAGCACTTTGTTGTTTCGGTCCTATCTTCGGAGACGGCTGACCGAACAGGTGTGGGTAGATCGGATTTGCCAACGTGTGGGAAGGAACGGTGCGTGGGTGTGAAATCTTGCATAGGGAACACGATTATGAATGTGAACAACCAGAAAGAGCCACTGGCGGTGTGTGATATTCGTGAACTTCTCCGCGAAAAGGCACGCACAGTGCTCATGGAACACACGAGGAGTGGTCGTCCGGAAAAGAGCAAGCCATCCGAATGTTGCGCGGAGGTCTCCAGGGTGTACAGTACAGCGGTTTACATTGGCATCTGACATAATACGGGCGGGATCTGGATCTGGGAAGCTGCTGATTCGGTTTTGCGGAACAGCCGTAAATGGAACAGCCAGGACCCCGACCATTGTCTGGGTCTCAAGGCACCGGTTGAAGTTTTAAAGTTCAACTGGTGCAAAATGAAAATGTCGAGACCCCCACCATTGTCTGGGGCTCGAGGCGCGGTTTGAAATTTGACGGTTGAACGTTGATTAATCGTGATTTCCTTTCTGGGTGTTGGCCCGCAATTCGCGTACCGGCTGTATTCCGAATCTGCAACGGTCTATAGTAGGTTTACAGCTATGTAGATCCGCCAAATTGGCAACGATCACAAGTTCACCAACAGCGTGAATGCTCACAAATCGCGTGGATTCGATTGGCTGCCGCTTGCATCTTGTTAGCGTTGAGTATATAGCTCGCTCCTCAAGCAAGCCGACTCATTCCTCATGCCTTCACTCACACCATTGCAGCAGCTCCGTCGCCTCGACAGGCTTTCACCTCAGTTCCCCAATCAACTAACGAGCCTCCTCCGCGAACAAGAGTACGGGGACTACGTGACAAGCCTTCAAGACCACGATTTGTCGTGGCTGGTCGAGTATCTGGACGATGTACGTCCCCACGTTGCTTCTACCAACTCGTTGCCGAAGCTACCTTAGGTTCTCGATGCCCTCCACCCCTCCAGTCCCGCGTTCCAGGTGTCTCTGTGTGAACTCAGAGCAATCTGCGGCAGCCGGAGGATACTACCACAATCTCACATGCTTCCGGCTTCTCTCCTGAACACCGCCGAACGGCCGGTCGCTTCGAATGGTTCCTGCGATGTGTACGAAGATCTCCTTGACGGCTCGAAGGTATGTGTCAAACGGCTACGGATTTACTCCATGGAGGGACCAACGGATGTCAAACGTGTATGTTACCAAGGTTACTGCGTTCACCTGCTCGCACCTGATGAAACATATAGGCATTCTGCCATGAGGCCGTGGTGTGGAAACGTTTGACGCACCCAAACATTGTCCCCTTCCTGGGTGCAACTTTTACACCCTTCCAATCCATTTCGGTTTGGATGTCCGGTGGAGAGTTATCGGAGTACATCAGTACACACCCATGTCCCGATCGACTGGGTCTTGTAGGTCGCCACCGCACCGTCTTGGATTACGAAATTGACAACCCCCCCAGTTATCTGATGTCGCAGACGGTCTCAGCTACCTGCACTCCCACAGTCTAATCCATGGCGATCTCAAGGGGGTGTGTGAGGTCAAAGACTGTCTTCCGAATCTACTGACCCGCGCATTAGCCCAGCATCCTTGTGGACGATACGGGACGCGCACGACTCACCGACTTTTGCTTTGCTGGCATCGCTTCAGATCCAGGGCCCGCCACATCCATAATAGATGGCCATGCAGTGCGATGGGCCGCACCCGAGGTCTTGGGCACGGAAGGGTCGGTCAGTAGGGAATCGGACGTGTATTCGTGGGCGATGGTGGTTATCGAGGTATGCGCACCCTACTTTTATAGAGCCCGCCACTCACGGGTGCAAAAGGTGTTCACTGGAAAGGTGCCATTCCATAATAGTATCCCCGCTACGGTTGTTGTGGACGTTTTATCCGGAGACCGACCGGATCGGCCGGCCGACCCGAGATTGACTGACGATCTCTGGGATCTGGTCAGACGCTGTTGGGACCACGATCCCCAGCGGCGCCCGGGAATTACGGAAGTTGTTCTGCGTTTACGAACTCTTTCCGCTGATGCAGATCTGGACGGCACGACTTTAGGGAGCGTTCGACAGGAAGAGATATCATCCGGTGAGTTCTCTTTCATTCCCTCCAGCAAGGCGGTGCTCAGTGGGGATAACAGGGTCGCGTTACCAACCTTCTCGGTTGGCGACCGCGTCATACAAACTTCAACGACTCTGGAAGCTCGCCAAGTTCTCCCTCGCATCCCGACCGGCTCCCGGCAAAGGCCCAGCCCACGGCGCTGGGTCAGAAGAGGATGTAAAGTGTATAGATGCACCGCACAGCCATTCCAGCGCATCAGGTTTACTGCGAAGAACGGGCGGCTGGTTCTCAAAGTACAAAGCCCGTCCCACCCGCAACCGTCACGGCCGCCCCAACGGTTTATTGCGGAAACAAGGTATGGCTGCTGTGGATGCATGTTGTGGCGTTTCTGGACCTGATTGTTGTATCGATCGCAGAAATGGTCCTGACGGGTGGTGGAGTGCCTTCCACCTCAAGCTGGGCCAAAAACCACCCTTTCACCTTCAAACGGTTTCTTATGCGGCTGGTTCTGTAGAGCGTAGGTAACTTCCTCGTAGCGGTCAAAGTTCTGCTCTGTTATCGTTATTTCCAATTGTTACATCATCTCTCGTATGTTGTGCAATGTATCAACCTTTGTAAGTGAACGTGCAGGTCGAGAACCGACGAGCGCAACGCCTCGATGCCAGGGCTGTGTTGTGGTGGGAGGGTATCGGGATCGCTAGATGAGGAAGCTTCTGGTGCCTTTCGTAGCTCGAAATGACCAGCAAGCGATAATGAGGTCGGGGGTAGTCTCCTGCCGATGGCTCCCAGCACGATGCAAACCACGGGAGCGGTGGCCCTCATACGATTCCAAATAGTCGATCCCAGTGCGAAAGCCCAGTTCGGTGTGGCACTGTGTAATCACGTCGTTGGAAGGCTATTAATGGGGCGGACACTGAGAAAGTTGGGAGGTGGAATCGTTTTGAACTTTTGGTTATGCGTTCTCCATCAGCAAGAATCTGGCGATGCCGACTGACGGGGCATCCCACCCCACAAGCTGAGCAAGAATGTTCCCTGACTGATATGACATTCTAACTATTTTCATGTAAAATGGAAGCCCTGGAATTGACCAATGGCGATGCTCGAGGACGCGACTCCTCAAGATGGATGGAATGTATGCAGCCCACCCTCGGTATCGTGCAGCGATCCCTTGTTCGATAGAGGATAAGTACCTCGCCCTAGGCAGGGGTTCAATAGTACCGACCACAATTTCAAGGTTAGTCCGCTTATCCGTGGACGGATTGGCGCCTGCGAACTCGGGTCCCGCCGGGTTTTGCTCGGGACTTCTAAGCGGCCAGCACCAGAAGCCAGAACCCCTTCTCGCAAAGGAGCTGGGATGCCGGTGACGGAGCCAAAAGCTACTAACGTGTTCGCCTTTGGGACGTTGCGGTAGGGGTCTTCACCGGTAAGATACCGTTCGAAGAACAGAAGAATGAAGCGGTCGTGTTCTGCATCTCGCAAGGGAGCAGACTGGAGATGCCGGGGAACGCTCACTGACGGCTGGTAGGACTTACCGGTGAGATGTGGGAACTCCAGTTGCTGGCCGCGGGATCCCGAAACATGACCTACGATGGCAGAAGTTCGTTGTACACGGCAACGACGACAACAACGTTATCCATAGGTGCGTGTTGCTCAAGCAATCCGGATCCAGGTATCAGCTGACTTAGGGATTCACAACCTGCGGCAGGACCCGCGTGAAGCTCTTGCCGTCCTCAGGCAGGACCTGAGGCCATCCAACTACGAACAGTGCTGAGGTCAACTGATTTCAAACGAGGTCCGAGGTCGTTCAAGGTCTGGGTCCATCCGAACACGAACGCGGCCTGTGGCTCCACCACCCCGTGAGTGCTTTCTACTTAGGAGGGTTCCTATCTCAAGTACCGATGTACCTGAGATGCAGAAGCACCCAAACGTGCGGGGGAATGTTTTCGTGGATGGTTCTGATATTGTTCTGATCTTGCGGTCTTCTGAACAGAACGGTTGTTGCACCCAATTGTTGCGGTTTCTCATGTATACAGTCAACGTTATGTAACCCGGACGTGCCACCAGTGGTAGGCCAAGGGACAGCACGCGATGCCCATCGGTCCGTCACGCAATTCTATCCAGTGGGAAACATTTAATGCTTTTCCCACCCCACTTACACGTTAAGCACACGCTCTGACACGCAGAACAATCGGATATAATATGTATTTGGTATATATAAATTATCTTGATATCTCGACGAGATCTTGAAGATTACCTGCGCGCAGATGCCGGTGGGGATTTCCGGCCGAGGTCCCACGATGTGTGATCTCCGATCTCTTGTGGTCGCTCTGATGATCCCCGTGGGAAACTTGGGACATGACATGCAGCGCCACAAATTTTATTATTATTACTCAAGGACGACTTGAGCCTAATCCTCTCCCTCATATGTCTTTGACCGGTCTCACCATTGGCCCACCAATGGACCTTGCATGTTCATTTCTGACCACGGTATGTCAAACTCGATGAATCCGACGGAACCACAGAGTTCGGCGGCACTAAAAAGCTTGGTTTCGACAAGCACATCTCTTTCAGGGTACCAACACTCACGAACTCAACACGGTCAACACGGGCATCGACTGTCACCCAGTGATTGTAAGCCCCGTGGCCCACCACCCCCTTCGAACACCCAGCTCCGTCCATCCTTGAATACAGCCCTCCTCCATCAGTCCCAGCCGAGAGTACCAACTGAAGCGTCGCGCACCGTCCCGCGTTCGTGTGAGAGGTGCTAACCATTTGCGGGAAGTCGATAACGACCGTCTCTCCCGTGGACCGACGTATCAGGACGTTGAACTCGTTGAAGTCTCTGTTAATGAGACCTGACCCAGCGAATCGCACTATCACCTCCATGAGGGGCGAATATAGCTTCCCGGGCGAGGAGACCTTGGAAATCTGTTGGCTGTGTTGTTCGTCAGCGGGGAAACCGAACAACAAGGCAATTGAAACAAATGTTTTCTGACAGAGGATAGGCATCGACAAACTTCATCAGCACTGCGTCTCGATTGATTTACCAGCCGCGGGACGGGGAATCCACGTACGTACAGGACCTGACGATGGGGGACATTATGAGATGATGTCTGCGAGTGAGAACTCGTGGACCAGACCTTCATTAAGGCTCACTCCTGTGCAACAAGGCGAGGCACGTACATCCACGATGCTGACTTGGGCTTTCCCGTGTAGTCTCGCCCCCTTCCGATCGCACGGAAGGAGCCCTGTCCCAGCCTGTGAGGTGAGCACTATCAGCCCCTACGCTGTCATGATGGGTGGAGGATGACCAAACCTATGCAACTTCAGCACCATTTCATTGGCCTCCGAACCAGCGACGGTGGAGACATCCGTTGCGAAGCTAGTTCAACCCCTCGCAACGAAAACGAGGCGCGAATGCCACGGTGTCCCCCGTTTTGGCAACTTCCACATAGAGAGGTAATTGTAATCCTCATACATTAACCCGTACCCATTGTCTGAGTTTTTTTTTCCGGTTATTATGCGAAGAAGTGGTGCCGTCTCTCAGACACGTTTACGCCTCCGTTTCTGAGCCCGGGAATTTGAACGACAAGTGCAGTTGGCACGATCTCGTGATTCTGACAATGACCAATAGACGCTTTACCACTCTGCTGAGCGGCCGGAAAGAAGTTTTATACAGCGGTCAAAACACGTAACATCTCAGAGGTGGCATATCAGAGGTCTGTCGCATCCGACCTCATCGTTTGACCGAATATAGGAAACACACGAGGTGGGATGAAAATTGGGTAGACCGATAATTCCCGGGCCGACGGCCCCGGTCTCTCGCCATTTACTTGACCCATCCTCAAAACATTCACATCGGATCCACACCACCCCCCAGACGGGTTGCGAACGGAAGGAACACATTTGCATCGCGTTTGCAATGCCACATAATTATCCGTGGCCGATGCCATCGGTTAAGCAGCCCCCGTTACGCTGCTAAATATGTATAACCCGTGTGGCTCGGGGCTTCAAATTTTCTTGGTGTGCGTGGCCTTATGCCCTTCTGACCCACGAACTCCCCGAAATCGCCCTGAAGTAGATATCCTAGGGTTTTGCGCCTGAAATGACTCGACCAATTCCCTCGCGCTTGTAGTTCCAAAATAAATCCAATGTCGACCAAAACCACCATGCCCAAAAGCTGTGGCGAGAAACTTCCCTCGAAGGCGCTTAGACGTAATATCTGGTTCGCAGAGCTCGCGGCGACGCCAGGCGACCACAGCACGATTACGGAGTAAGACGTTATCGGGTTAGCCGGGTGACATGCGTCTACAACCCAATCTTGTCCAAATCGTATCGTCGGCCACCGCATCAACCTATTTTCCAGCATCAACCTATTTCATGTTCCAGTATTTCGATATTGAAACCCGCATGTGGGTGATTGTGCAAAAACACTATGTTACCGCACATCGAGGGCACAAGTTCCAGTCGAACATTCTGTCATAGCCTATGGGGCCCGGAATTTGCCCGCGCCTATTCCGTTTCTTGAGTCCCCGTCACCGATCGAACGCGGGGTATTGGCATGCCCTCACCCCAACCACGATTGCCCCTAGTCCAACACCCTGCCATCAGCGGTTACCTGGATTACAGGATGTTCGGGGCGACGAAGTCTGGGCCCCCTTGGTCAGTTGTCCTGCACAGCTTCCAATGGAACTCGTCAGTTTATGTTTTCTCCAGCGTCACGAAAAAGAGACCTGATGGGATTTCGCTAGTTCGCAGACACCATACAGCAGCTCATAGATCGCCCGGAATACAACTCGACGCTGATACTCCGGTCGGAAACTCTCACTGAATATTCTCCCGAGGTCGGAGGAATTCCGTAGACGATCCCACATCTACGAGGGGTCATTGTTCTGAAAACCACTCTTCGTAGGCTACTACCTCGGCGCTCAGGGAGTGACGGTGGCGTTGACCAGTATCACACTATGTACGCTATCGAGGGTCACCACGAAGCGTCGATCCTGATCCTCACACCGGTGCTTGACCAAAGCGGGTCCCCACCATATTATCACCCTCAGGTTTTTCATTTCGCCTTTCATTGCATTCCCCTCCCCACCTCAGACCCCCATGACGGCGTCAACACCAGCTCAAGCGCTAGACCCCACGTTGAGGCCGTCGCGTTCCCCGACGCGCACCTTGATTCGAACATTTGACGTACACGTCTGGCTCTATTGGAAACCCTCCACCGATACGGATGGGGACCGATTACCAGCTATGGGGGACGTGTCAACCACGATTGCTCGAGACCCCTATCACCTCATGCGAGAAATGTTCAAGCATGTGTTTGAGGTGCGTTTCGGGAGCTTCATTCCCCATTGTCTCGCCGCCCAATGAAAATGACGTGAAAATTGATACTAAGGTTAATTTGGACAGGATATTGGGATTGCCACGTTTTTTAATCCTCCTGCGGAAGCGGTCCTTGAACGCGGACGATTGCCCGGCGCCAATCGGTGGTAATGGTCCGCAAGCTCGAAGTTCTTATAACACCCGAGATGAGAGCGGTTTGCCTCCGTGGTTCTCCATGCTGAGGCCTTCCAATGGATTCATTGATTTGGGGTGTGTCTGCACGACCGAAAAATCTGCTTATTGGATAGCTTATTCACCACACGTTATCAACTCCCTGTTTACCAAACCCTCATGGCCCTCGCAAAACCACTCTCCCTCTCACATCAAATGTCGACACCTGAGTTCCGGGTCTAATTTTCCAATACCGTTTTATTGACACCGCACCATGGCGATAACGCAGTCGTGGGAACGGACTTCTTGTGCACATACTTTTGTTTGAAGGATACCAAGGTTTCGGCGTTGATGTGCGTGCAAGAACGCGATGGTCACACTATCCCCCCTGTCACCCAACTTCACCTGCATTTCAAAGCCTTAGACCCTATGCTCACCCTCGCGGATCTGGATCCCATCACCGTCGTTTCAGACCTTTCAATTGCTGAAGACCCGCCCAGCATTGAGCCCGACATGGACTTCTCTCCAGGCAACCTCCATCCCTCTCAACTGCAAATTCCACACGGTGTATTGATAATTGGGAACCACGCCGATGAACTCACGTCACTCGCTCCGATCCTGTCGATCATGTATAGACCAGTGGGTACTTGAACACTCCGTGCTGTCTGTGAGACCTCGACCAGAGGTTCACGAGCACTTGCTCAACTTGTTGAACCTGGATGGCACGGCTGACGTCCTGGTATGGGTCGGAGATAGAAACCGAGGTCCTGAGGATGCCCAGTACGCGAAATTGGGCCCTAGTAGATAAGGCCACCGGGTTCGCAACTTCGTGTCCCATTGACGAAGCGCGGGCTCACACCCGATTCCGGCTACAGGAATGAAAAGACACCTCCCAAAAGAGGTTTCCACGGCAAATATGGAGGTTAATCCCCTGTGAAGGTCGGAGGCGCATTTACGCCTCCGCGTTCATCATTCGAGACACCGGAGCAGCCCCCCTCACACGATGGGGCCACGGGGTAGTCATCCACTCGCGCTCAACGTGCGGAGTCCGGGCGTGACGAACTCGACATAGTAGTGACCGAGGTTTCTGCCATCACCACCACCACTCGTAGGAAATACCGGGTCGAAGACGCTCAAGGAGTGTTTGCCGTTCTGTTCATGTAAAAAATTGTAATCAATCCCTTTCCAACCCCGTCGACGCTACAAGGAGGACCTTCGGAAACTGTGAATGCAACTCGGTCTATAGAGTGCGACAAGGTGACACCCACCGTTCACGAAAAAACTAGTTTGATGACTTGTTCTATGGATGAGGTTGAACCTCCAGCCACACCATGGGTACCGTCACATCGACTGGCACCGTAAAGCAACAGTGGCTGAAATTCACTCGATGAGTCTTGGGCGGTGTGGTCGGCGATTCACATGATTGATCAATGTTGCCCCCCGCAAGCTCTGGCTGTGAGGATGTAGAACAGTAAAGTTTCCCGTTCAAGTTTATTTACAATGAAATTCAGTTGCAGAGTACCGTCGCAACCACACCCAGCTCATAGCGTGAGAGCAAAACACGACCAAAGAACATCCTCAAAGGAATTCCCAGGCTTGGAGGGTGCCATCGGAGTTGCCCCCGTCACCCGGCATTCCCTGACCATAACGTCAACCTACAAGTTTCACTTCCAATGGACTAATAGGGGAGTCAACTCACAAGGCAAAATAAACTCCCATCACTCAACGACAGAAGCTCATCCCGCATACTGTCGCCCAACTCAAACTCGAAATTCGCTCCGTCTTCAAACAGTACCCTCCTCTCAGTTCCACCAGCTCCGCCTCGGAGTGGCAGGGAACTACACCGGCCAAAGTTGAAAGTATGAACAATGTGGTACTGATCCCAACCGAAAAAGTGTATCCCCACAACCACCACTCGGGCGCCATGAACAAAAGTGGGTGAGGAACCATACACCGGAACTTCCATAACCACGGTATCTTCCCTCCACTCATCCCAGCATATGTGGGGATCTGTGCCTACCAAATATGTTTGTTCAGTTAGAACCTGTGTCCGCACGACGAGCAAATGGTGGTGTTCCCAGTGCTCCCCAAATTGCATGGTGAGGACCGCCTGAGCTGGGTCAGCAATGAGTGCCTCGTCCCTGTTCGGAGTCCCCAAATCCCGGTCATGGTCGATGAATATCCTAGCACGCCGGTCGCGAAACTCCGGTGGGAACCTGAATTGTCTTAAATTCCCAGGGTGACCCTGTGGAATGAGCGTGTCGAACACCACTAACTCTGTGATAATCCGCTCGTCGGGTGCGACGACCATTCGAAACTCGTCGAGGAAAATGACCCGGGCATTCTGTTTAACCGGTTCCCCCCTGCGAGTGGATGAAAGGTCAAGAACCTGATGGGGTGAGCTGAGCGAAATATAACAATTTAGGCCACAGAACCTCACCAATCCTCTAGTTTTCCAATCCCACACCAGTATCTTCCGCACCATTTCATCACCCGGCAGACCTTCGTCACGGTAGTAAACACACATTGCGACTCTGGAGCCGGTGATGGCAATCTGTTCGTTTATTATAGGGTCGACCCTGGGCGGAAATTCCCACATGATGAGGTTGGAAGGGGATGCGCAGTAAGGGGAACCATCCCAAAGATTAAGGAAGTGTATGTGGATGAAGCTACGAGCAATTAGTTGATGAACCTTGAACAAAGAGGGGATGCCAGTTACGCACTTTTCCTTCTGTTCAACAACAGCTATGACATTCCCGGGCGGGTACACGGAGCAACCCAAGATCTCGAAAGTGGTGGGCGGGATGCTCCAGCCCTCAATTGACTTTCGACTCGCGACCGATGGGATGCGAAGGAAAGCGAGACTGTTATCCTCCAAAGAATTGGAGACAATGAGTCCATTCCCAAAGTACTTGGCACGACCCCAGCCTGAAGACTGATTGGGAGGCAACCTGTGGGTGCTCTCTACGATATTCGCCGCATTGGACAACTTGTGTGCGTAGTCATTGCATCGTTTTCGACGCTCGGCAAAGCCGCAGGGATAGCAGGGATTATCAACCAGACTGATGGCAAAGAGCTCGAGTTGGTGCTGTAGGGTGGGCGAGTTACGGACGAGGTCTTGGAAGTGCCGGCTGACCTAGATTGCACAACGCAAAGTCAACAACGGTTCGTCTGAAGTTGGCCTCAACTCTCCGCACCGCTTCCATCTTGACGATATCCTGACCGGGCAGATGCAGAAGCAATTGTTCTAGGATCTCGGTAGGAAGCGTAGTCAAGTAGGATGGAGACATGGACATGATTCTGGCAGAATTCGCAGAGACACCGTGGAGTCGTGGTTGGCGGCTAAAGCGCTATCCAGTGGGCGCCTGTCACCTGATGACCGTCCACTGTCCAGGAAGATCCCATTCCCCACCGTAACTTCTTACGCCACAATTTGCACCGCTGCCTGAATACGCAGATTATGGGCTCGTCCCACCGACGTTACTCAATCAGAATTAAGACAGGTTAAACTTCAGTAAAATCGCGATCATGCGATCTGGGATCTATCGCGCTACAAGTTCCTAGGGTTAGAGGACTGGTTTTGGCTCACTTGAGCAATTCAGAAACGATCACATAGAGGGAACATCTGTCTCAAATCAACTCCCAAACCTTCAATACGGTGCCCGAAGTGGTACTGGTCTTACGATGGTATTAGCCCACCACACAGGGTGCATAACATCATTTTCAGGGTAGGAAAATGATATTGAAAATGCTGATAAAATTACAAATCCCATTGACATATTCATTGTCCTGAATACTGTCATGGTTATTTAGACTTTTCTTGCCAAT
>Ga0307517_10012459_pt1 | contig 11662 bp, 15 predicted proteins | sample 23_EM_MG_FD_194515 | JGI IMG/M metagenome (GOLD analysis project Ga0307517, IMG submission 194515) | Populus trichocarpa ectomycorrhiza microbial communities from riparian zone in the Pacific Northwest, United States - 23_EM | ecosystem: Host-associated > Plants > Roots > Unclassified | place... | reverse complement strand
TTTTGAAAAAGATGCGCATTGCGTCAATAAGTCGAAAACAAAACAGAAAAAAAAAAATTCCCACGAAATATAAATGTATGAATATCTCACTCAATTTTCATCCTATTCACTTAAAAACTTCGGAAATCGATTTCCCAGCCTAATTTACATCCAAAATCGACCTCGTGTATTTTTCTCCGATTCCGGCACCCCCTTGCCACCATCAAGCCCAGATTTTACACCGAAATCAACCTCTTAAAACCCATAATCTCCCATAACCCATCGCGTGAGCCGTCCACTGAGAGGTAGTATGGTTTCTGAAGCGTTTGACTGTATATGTGACGTGATTCGCGATAAGTACATATGTGAAGGTTTGAACCTGAGTCGAAAAGTGCCTTATAACGTAAATTGTCCCATTTGCCTTATAAGGATATGCTGATATCGCCTGAAGCAACCTCCTGGTGTACTCTGGTCGTCCAAACTACGGATATTATCTTAACATTTTTCAATTGACTTCCTATCCAACAATCTATGGAGAAAAGTGGGGAGACAAAACCTCGGAGGGCATTATTAATATAAGGGCCAAGGCTACTAGTCCTGACAAACAGTCAATGTCCTGTTTTCACCGCGCTAAAAAATCATGACTATCCTAACGCTTTGACATCCACCTAGAAGACCCCAAATTTTCGGTCCAATACAAATTTGGACCCATTAAGAAACTTTATCTCTAAACAAATCTGAAAGGACCTTTCCATCTGTGCCTTCAAGGCAATTTCAAAGTTCGAAGATTACATAAACATTTTCAACTACCGCGGTTTTGGGGAGCGGTAAACCTTTCGACGTCATTCCTGTCAACGTTTACCGGTTACCCCACATCGATATGTCGCAACCTGGTGGACTTGATTCTCTTCTGGTGTTCGTCTATGAGGTGAAGGAAGTGCTCCTCCAGTGCTCCTTGAATGGGGGCTCAATCTTTTCCTTCAAAGTTTTCTCCCGTATGAGGCAAAAGACCGTTCAAATCGATGACTCTTCTTATAGCGAAGGTGATAACAAATAACCTGTCAACATGTCATCCGCGCTGGGATGTTCAGAGGTTTGTATCGAATCTTCAAGGTTTGTTGCAAGGGAAAACCTAAGATGGCCGGGAAGAGTTGTCGTGGTACAGAGAGGAAGGTGGCAAGTGCATTGAGAAATTGGACTTGTAAACAAGCAGAGTTGGTGAGCGAGGATGGGCCGACGTTATGAGCGTAACATACAGATTGCATCCTCTTGCTATGTGATTGAAGTCAACGTTAACAAGGGACAATTTGGTGAGATCTGCCAAAACCCCACACCCCTCGAAAATTAAATAGCTTTGGGAACAATCTCAACCCATCTTATAGAGATGAAAGGGAGACCAGAACACCCACCAAAGCATCGGGAAAGATGGTTCGCGCTTGCATCGGGGATAGAAACCATCTAATTAATTTGTTGAAGTCGGGCGAAGCGGTGAACGGTCTTATCAGAGCAATGCCTTTAAAAGAGAATATGGGCGTGAGGATGAAACGAGGGCTCGAATTTCACAAGGTCCCAAACAAGGACGAGAAGGTAAGTCGACCAGCTGAGGACGAACACCAGGCCACAAATTCCCACAGCACTCAACAACTACGTCAACTCCCATGCAGGATAACCTCGCGCAACTCACCCAATGTCATGATCAGCGGCAGCTAAACACACAACACCCGCCATTACCGCCTCCCAGTTTCTAGGCATTCCCTGTCCAGGTGGCCGCTCAGTACGTTGAAAGGTTTGTGCAGCGTATCGTTTGTCCTTATTTTGCACTTACATACGTGCCCAGTATGGAGCCTCTTAACCACCTTTCTGAACTATGCCAATTCCAATGGTGAAAAAGCTCGTCGACTTACATCGAAGTCTCCAAGTAGCTTTCTCCTTTGGCGGTCAATGACTGATCGCCTCTCCTTCCCGCCAACCAAGAGCACCTGCGACGGGAAGTCAGACTGTTTTCCGGAGCAATGTTATGGACAATCCTGCAATACCCCAGATTGAGGACGCCAGTTATGCAGGAGGCTCTGTCGAGAATTAGCAGGGTGTACTTCCAACAACTACCCTCCCATAACTCCGAATAGGCCAGCATCTGTCGCTGCGCTTTTCTTCATGCCGTTACCGCCAAATTACTGAGCATCCCCCTTCCAATCCACTGCCATCTGGTTACAGTCCCTCTGCACCTTCGTCACAGCAGCACCACCGACTTCCCGCATTATCCATTTCAACAACCGACTTCTCAACCGAACCCACAATATGCTTCGCATATGCCTCCCATGTTCACAGAGCAATAGCAGCGCGAACAAGAACTCACAGAGGAAAACCGAAAGCAAAATGCACAACGCCTGTCGAACGTGACCAGAGCCAAGCACGGAGTTGTATATACTTGCTCGGAGGATGATAAGCCACCACTGCACAGATTCTAATCGATATTTTCGTGGCCTTCCTCTCCAAAATCTTTCGGTCGCTGACCTCATCGTGCTGGCAATACTATCCGTTCGCTCGTCCAACTTTATCGCTGCCCTTTTGGTTGATATTATGTGGTAGAGCTTCATGCAGGAGATCTTATTTTCCTCAAAGCAAACCACGTTGAGGACACCCTCGAATTCGACAAGCACCCTCATGCTAACTTGAAGGACACTATACCCCGTCCACGTCACAATCTGCCTGAAGAGAGAGGGTGTATCCTGAGAGCGAGGACCGGACAAGGACTGAGGAAACATCTCGGACTCGGCTATGCTATCTCCTATCCCTCTTGAATGACCACCGTCGATTATCTCCAGAGTCTACGACCCCCAGATCGCCTAGTACCCTCGGCCTCACCACCACCAACAGAGTCAACAGCGATATACAACACAAACGAAGTCGGCTGTTGCCGTCACAGTAGGAACGTGTGAACCTCAAACTATTCCCGGCCTTGCCGCCCAACAGCACAGCAGGACACAGCATCTTACTCTCACTGTCAGCAAAACTGAGTGCTGAAAGGGCAAGTTTATTCGTTTACTCCAATATCGCATTATCGTTTCCTAATCGCCCTCTTTCTGCCAGCTCATTGCAAAGATCAAGGAACCCCATTCGAGAGCGATAAAGGTGCCTCGCGAAGTCATCTCTTCGCTCTAACATCCGCCGCCAGCTAGTTCCAGCAGCACTAGCAAGGCAGCATGTCTATATACTTACAGGGAGCAAATGTTCACGGTGGAGAGTTTAAAGCCATTAATCAGACAATTCAGAATGGTCAGTCTCCATTTTCGTTCCATGCTGAACCCACGAAAGTTGAAATCCGCAGGTGATAATCGAGTAGGTATCCAGGCTTTGACCCAAGCAATTTGCCATGGCGCTATGCACGACTCTGCAGAGCGCGATCCTCCTCCTCGATGCCACCCAGGCACATGCGAGAAGGCTACCGAGGACATCGTATGCTGGATCGAAGAACCAACCCAATCCTCTGCTGTTCTCTGGATTAGCGGCCGTGCGGGAGTGGGGAAATCAGCGCTTATGCAGAGGATCGCAGAACTCAATGGGATATATTCCGGAGGCTGTTTTTTCTTTAGGCGGGGCACACCCGGATGCAACGTGAAAGACAATTTATTTTCCACTCTCGCCTACCAACTCGCAACGAACGTACATGGCATGCTCGAGCCTGTTGATCAGGCCATGATGCAGGACTTTTCGCTACCCAAGAGTTCTGTGGCTGTCCAATTGAAACGACACATCATCGAACCAATCCCACTCCTCCCAATCCCTGTTGTCCTACCATAATCATCATCGACGGACTCGACGAATGCGATTCACAGCGTGATATCCTCACATTGATTGGCCAAGTCACAATGGATCCCAATGTCGCCATTCGGTTCATCATCGCGAGTCGCCCAGAACATCAAATTGGTGACATGTTCAACAACAACAACAACAACAACAACAACAACCACCACCATCACCTACCTGTTGGTGCTGTTCCGGCCACCTGTTGAGCTCCGGGCCCTCGTCAGTCGTCGTCAGCATCAGCGCAAGCTTAGTACCATTAGGCCATCCTAGTGAGGTTCCGTAGACACACTTAAATCCCATTTTCAACCACTTCAACATCGAAATCCTCAGATCATTCTCTGCCACGAACACAATTACCAGTCTTTTTCAACATTCCATCAACACCGATCATGTCCTTTTACCCCCCATTTCAACCTCGCCTTCCCATTCCCCAGCGCCTTTCCACTTCAAGAACACGGAAATCCCTGCGTCGTATCAGTATCTTTCCCAACTACCGTCCAAATCTACCAACATCCAACGCCTCGTGTGCTCGCTTCCGCTTATGGAGAAAGGACTTCACAACAAGGGAAAAGCAACTCCTGCAGATCAAGACTCTTGAGGAAAGGATTTTTCAACAGACAGAAGAAGCTCAACAGACTGCCAAACAGCAATGTGCCCTATTTGCTCTGCGCGCCAAGGTCCACAAAATCACTGTCGCCTGTGAACAGCTCGTCAACGATTTGTGCCCAGTGTCGCCCATCCTCAGGGTGATTCAACATCGACCAGCTGCAATGATCTCAACCAATTCACCGTCCATTGACCTTCACATTCATGCACGATGCATCGCGTATAATGCAAATACTACATTTCTTGAGCTCGAGTCTTGTCCGTCGTCACCATTTCCACTCACATCACCACCAAGTCCGACACCCACTTCTGCACCATCATCCCGTTCCTCCACTCCACTACTTCAAGTTCTGGTCGAAATAAGCACTTATTTCCCTATTGACGAAACAGCAACACTTCATCATGGGCAGATCGAAGATGTCACAAACTCCTGCTTTGACGGAGGCTGGTGCTACAGAGCTCTACGTAATTCCCTCAAAACACGCAGACCTGGTGGCCGCCTCCGAATCAGACGACGAAAACTCAAGCATTAGCTTTTCAACCCCTTATTCACCCAGTATCGCGATATTATATATCCCAACGGTTTTCGCCCTTGTACCCCCTCCGGCCTCTCTTTTTGAGTGTTAGGCTGTAGAAGGATGACCATTTACACTTTCATACCATATTCACATATATTCACTCATTTCTTTACCATTTGGTCTATCGAGGTTAGTATTTTCCGACCTTAGTCTCTTGTACAATTGTAACAAGGAACCGTTGTTTTCGAAGACTCGCCGCCTGCTTCTCGACGAGGGATATGACACTGCAGCTGACATCGAACGGTACTTGCGCGACAAACTTGAAGAAATCTACTCGTGCAACAGAGATGCTTATATGGCGAACTTCTGGGCAATTCATTTACGCCTCCACGGTCATCAAATTTGTGAATTTTGATACGGACCTCCGCACACCAGAGGAGAAGCTCGACATCATACCGAAACCCGGTCCCATGCAAGGCTCGTCATTTTCAGAACTTGATCGTCTGTATACCCAAATCCTTTTGGTCTATCCAGATCCCGCAGTTTTAGTCCACACTCTAGGGATGATTCTTATGTTTGAAGCTCTGCCGCGCTCTGAAGATGTGAACTCCCCAGCTATAATGGCCACGATAACTGGATTCGGCGAGGCAAAGCTACACGTGGTGCTTCGCGCGCTCCAGTCCGTTACGGAAATCCAGAATGACCCTGTTTTCGACGACGCTGACGATAACGAACCTAATGGCACCAACATTCGACTGGTTAAACTTTCCCATCGATCGTTCCATAACTTCCTTACTAATGAGGAACGGTCAGGGCCATAGTTTATTGATGAAAAGCTTTTTGGTGGTAGAGTTCTCTGTCGTATCTTGGAACTCGCTACGATATCCATCAAAGAGTTGAAAGGATGCAGAAGGTGAAATCACTTGATTTGATGCCTTAAAAGCTGAATGAACATAGAAACTCTAGCTTACTTCCACCGATAAACCCAGATATCTGGGCCGGATTCCAGTTGGTCTTTATCGGATCCTTTTCGTTGAAACTCTCAAGCAAAACGGGGCTATATTCGGCACTGAATAACCTGCGAGCCGTCCTCTTCAATGGCCTCCGCTCCTCTGTGGGCAGTTCTCCAAGCCATTCTGTGCCGCTCTGACCCACCTTGCATTGTGTTTGCTTTGCCCTACATGTACGTGAAAGTTACTTACCCTCTGTCGTGTGGCATTGTTAATAATGTCTACATAGTCTATTCGGTGGCGCAGTCCTTTCGGCCTGCCCAGGAAAGGTGATCCACTCCACCTAGACCAAATTTTCACTGAAGGGTGTAACCTCGATGAATGTTTCCGGCAGACTATTGCTGGTCCAAGCTCACTGCCAATACACCTTGCATTTGCGATGGAACCCAGAACCCTCAGGGGGATAAGAAACACTTGTAATATCTCGGATCGACAGCGCTTGAGGAGGTTTGTAGATGAACACTCATTTGATTCATATCCATGAAAAGTCCAACGACAAATATGTCTTGACGTACAATGTTCAAATGCGGACGTGTGACTTCTTCTTTGATCCTACTCGCTCCCGATACCTTTATTCGACCTCTTTGATTATCGACGAGTGTCAAAAGGCCATTAAACACCATATCCTTGACCTAAATCCTCGTTCTCACGTGAACTATGGCCTCGTATACTTCTTTACACCAACACCGACACTGTCCGGTGAAATTCCCATTGGCAACATTGCGAATGCCACCCATTTGCTGGAAAGTGCTAGAAATGAGCCTGACGGACATCCTCTGCTGCTTTTCCTCGAATATTTGTCTGAAATTTATTGGTTCGATATCTACCACAGAGGCCAGGGTCAAAGATATTTGACCAACAGTATCATGCACTGGGCGTGTACTACTCTCGTAGGTTGATTCCTGCCGCCCCGGTTTCACAACCCATTAACTGCAATTCAATCCAGGAATCATCATCACTGGAGCCTGGCAATATTCGAGATGCAATGTGCAAGGTTTTTATTGCGATTCTTCCCTGCGGGATCCTTCCAGCGCTTAGCCAATACATTTCACGCATTAACAATTTGGGCATTTTTGAAGATTCATATTGTCTCAGGTGTCAGCAGGAGATTCCTGAAGGGCTGGTGGACTATAGTTATGATTATGAGGCGCTCATTGGGATCCTCCCAATGTGCACCGCCGAAAACTTCTTTCAAACTTTCTGCACCAGAGTCATTGAGTCCAGCCTGTCCTGGATGGTAAGGACTACAGCGTACATGGAGTATGTATTTGTATTTGACTTTTGGAAACGATTAATCATACACCGCCAGTGGCAGAAATCGGCCGCATACTTGCAGGTAAGTCACGCCATAGGTTGATTTCTGGTGTCATTAATGGACCAACATTGCAGAGAGGGCTTCATCCACAGTGAAGATTCCAAAGTAGATCTTCTTGAGATACTATATGATATATTCAACATCCACTCACTGGAGTTTTGCATTCACCCATGCATCAACATCCAGCAAATGTATTTTGTTTTCAATACGGTGTCTCATCCAATCCTCCATCCTTTTCAAATATTCCTGGACCGCGGAATGGATTGTCAGTGAGACGATAGACTGGTTAAAAGTGCGTAATCCTGCTTTGATCAAAGAGATATTCTGTAATCCTGACATTCGGGAAGAACCAAACAGCGGATCCTCAACCACAGGATCGGCTGATCCCGTGGATGGAAGATGCAAACAAGAAAATTGAAAAGGTGATAGCGACTGAAGCAGAGGGATATCGATGAAGATCTGCGACGATCTGCAGAGTGGGCAAGTGTGATCCAAAGGTCCCAAACCATGTAAATTGAGCGTTATCGTCAGGGTGCGGTACTTGATCACGAAAGACACGGATTTTATTCGCAGGATGTCGACCGCTCTGACTCGCAGAGATACTTTACATTCGCGTGTCAACAAGTTGAGTGAATGTGTCGCTCGCTTCAAGTGGGCAGAAGTCTGAACGACCGATTAGGACAAGTGATGGCGGGGTTCGTGGGCTTACCGCAGCGTCACCAGCACAAGAGTATCCTCTAAACCTCCTCCAAATATCCTTGCACAATGAGGTGCTCAATGTCGGCTCTGCCCACCATGCATAAATCTCTGACTCTTCTGGAAGTCGATACTCCCCAGCTCCGTCTGTATAACCCCACAATCTTTCACCACCCGTACAAGAACATGGAGATCTTTCGAGATCGCGTTGCTCCTGGATGATAGATCGAACGAGGGAGTCGTTGTACCTGATGAGAGTGTCGGTTTGCGTCAATCGCCTGGATTCCATGACGAGCTGGGTGGTGAACTCTCCGTATTGGCGTGTTTCATTAATGGTGGGTGATAATTGATTGTCAAAGATGCTATGGTGCACCAGACTTAGTCACCACTACTTTTGTACAGCGGCCAATTTGGCGGGTGAAAATTTTTGAAAAATATATCACCTTCTTTCAAGGTAAAAATTGTTCCCCGAACTTTGTTTTTGTTCAAAAAGGTGTTTTATACAGTTTCTGATGTTTTTCACACCTATTTGGGGTGAAAGTGAAGTCTGGAGCCGTCGGTTAGAGTCGGGCCGCTCGGTAAACCCTGACCGAGACTATCCAAATATGGAAATTGTATGCCATGTATGGTAATGCGGCCAAATCCCGGTTTTCGAAGAATTTTATCTCCATCAGTTTTGACGCAATTCAAAATGGGTCTGGTAGTTTTATTAGCCTTCGCAAAAGAAGCACTTTTACCAGAGGAATAAGAAAAAGAGTAAATTTTAGACCCTTAAATTTCTTTGTACAAAAGTAGTGGTGACTAAGTCTGGTGCACCATAGTCACGCATCTTTTGTGATTGGCGGTATTGACCGTCATGACGGCGATGGCGGTACTGACACAAAGAGGAACTCGTGATGACGGGGGTCGAATTCGCTGTAGACTAGATACTGCAGTTATATACTTGAAGCAAGGATCTAATCAACCATTAACGAGTAAGTCAGTAAGGAATGTGGCACGAGTTGGAACGAATACGGTGGGTATCATATAACTAGGGAAGAAGCGGATGAATAAGATAAGATACATAAGGAATGTGGATACGTTTCAATGGAAATAAAAATATATCAAATTCATATTCGTGTTTTCGGATCAGATAGGAATCGCCAAAGAAAGAGAGTTAAGATAGTCCATCGCATCCGACCTATATGCGTCCTCTGTTGTAACAATAGGATCAAGGCCGTCAAGATATGTCGCCACTTTGCGCGCAGAAAGAGTATATTTGGGCGATTGATATCCAACGACAGGGTTCGGATTAAGCTTGTTGGCAAAGCGGATGAGATGGTCACCCATTTCCCCTCCTCCGTAAGAGTTAAGAATGTCGGAACCGTGAGCCTGCGAGTAATGGCGGCGAGTCAATTAATCGAAACGAGAAGTATTCAGGGAACTTCTTACCGATCCAAAAATAGGCAAGACCTTAAGTCGTTTACTCACTAGAAAATGGATGGTCAGCAAGAGACAGTGATTAGTTGAGCATATGGCGCACAGAAGACCCAAACATCTTGTTTATCAGCAGTATTTTGGAGGAACCAACGTCGGGGTGTTTGGAATACCCAATCACCTTGAAAGGCGGCCAGACGCTTGAACTGGGGAGTCAAAGCATTAAGGATTCCAGTCGAGAATGGAGATCCCTGGGTGATATCTGATGTATATAATTCCGCAATTTTGTTGACCTGGGCATCTGTTACTCCGGGCAATAAGACGTTCTTCAGGTAACCCTTAAACTGAGCATCCGTTCTATCGCTTGGTTTAGTTGGATGTTTAAGTTGAATAGCTGCACGGAATTACTAACGTGACGTTAGCATTTGCTAGAGAGAACAGAGTCCCTTCGTCGTCGCAATTGCCTATGTAAATCTTATGAGGACTGCGAAACATTGCACATCAAGGCCGAAGCTTACCAGTGACATATGGTATTTTTGCCACCTTTCCTTGCTGGACAAGCTTTTGAGGGTCATCGGTGAGGAAAATACCATCGGTTCTTGGGATCCATGCAGAGGTAACAGACTAAGTACCCATCACATGTAAGAATTCAGGCTAACTAACCACAGAAACGAAAAGTCATGCCTGATAATCCAAGATTCCAGGTGATTTGTTGATTGCAGCCTTCAGAGAACTATACGGAACCGTTCTCAGGCAATCTAGAGTGTCTGCACCCGAACACCCAGTTTGCTTAACGATGGCGTCGTAATATTGTTGGCCGTGCGTGATGTCACCGACTGGGATGGGAGCTCCGGATTGCATGAAAGCGCCGCGGAACAATCCCTCGGTGTTTCCACCATTGGCAAGCATTTGCAAAGATGCAGACATAGCCCCAGAAGATTCACCCCAACTGTAATAATTGGATGAGAAAGGATAGCATACTACACGTGAAAGGGGCGCGTACATGGTAACTTTATTGGGATCTCCACCGAATTGAGTAATGTATTTGTTGACCCATCTCAGAGCCTCACGTTCTGTTGAAGTTGTAAAAAAAAAGTACAACCAACACCCATTAAAAAAACAGCTTACGATCTTGCAGGCCAAGGTTTCCAACACCCGCGTCCTTGACCTCTTTGCTTGCAAGGAATCCAAATCCTAATGTTGGTAGTTGGGTTAGATATTGAAATTCTTACTTTCACGACGCATACCTGTCAACCTTAGAATACGAGTGAGCAAATATTTATGAAACAGAATTGGCAAGATTCATACCTGTAGTTCATGCTGACGTAGATCACAGGTGATCCGAGATCTTGCGACCGAGAAACGATGAGACCTCCATCGTAAATGATAGGGCTTCCAAGCTCAAATCCGCCTATTAGAAAAATGTCAAGGTTTTGGCCACAGAAATTGGGAAGGCCCTTAATATTTGTACCTCCAAAGATCCACTGTGAATTACGATCAGCCATGGAATAAAGAAAAGAAATGGATGTCGTACGACTACAACAGGAAGCATCGAGGAAGCAGTTGCCGTCTTGGGCTTCACTACGTTAACCGTAAGACCTGTTGAGGTGACAATTAGGATACTTTTTAATAAAATGTGATGAAATGAGGCTTACAATCTTCGGAATCAGGGAAAACTATTCCGTAAATTGAATTGACGAGGAAGTCAACAACTTCCGCCACCAAACCGGTTAGGATGGGCAATGAGATGGATTGTTGACCACAGGACAGTCCGTACTTCGCTGCATCGTACATTCCACCACTATACGTGATGGGTTGTGGCAAGTGATACCGGAGATTCCCTACACTGATGGGAAAAATATGAAGGACGATAGGATGGATCGTATGAAATAGATTACTTACGGGGGTTGGGCGAAAGGAATACCGAGATACTTCTCAGTCGTTCCGGACGTTATCCCAACAAATGTGGCATTACCGTCGAGAGAAACCGAAGGTCCCGCCAAAGGAGCTGCAAGGACATAGGCCGCATAAAGGACAAAACTGATAATTGCCGCGGGGATCATCCTGAACTGGAGATTCACCAAGCAACTTGAAGCACCGACAAGTAAAAACATATGGAAAGCGGGACTGATCTGCTCAAAGTTTGGTCCTGCCGGTTCGTTTGCCGAAATTTGCTATCTTATTTTTTAAAATTCAATACGTAAATTCACTATTTACTATTACAATTTACATACGATATCTCCATGCGCTACCCATCAAAATCATGACAGCTACTGATGGCGGTCCCCAACGCTCTTAGGGCCCTTCGTGCTCGC
>Ga0307517_10012458_pt1 | contig 11663 bp, 6 predicted proteins | sample 23_EM_MG_FD_194515 | JGI IMG/M metagenome (GOLD analysis project Ga0307517, IMG submission 194515) | Populus trichocarpa ectomycorrhiza microbial communities from riparian zone in the Pacific Northwest, United States - 23_EM | ecosystem: Host-associated > Plants > Roots > Unclassified | place... | reverse complement strand
TCTACGTTGAATTTAAACTTTGACTTTTTTTGTTTTCTTTGTGTGGGCTTATCCTAGTCTTAGGACATGACTTATATATTTGACATACTTATTTAGGTTGGCTCATGTCAGTATCTTTTTTTTTTTCATTTTTTTTCATTTAATTAGTTGAAATATTAGCTTCATTGCTGTTTTCATTTTGGTACCCAATTTTTTTTACAGGTTTCCTTATTTTTTTTTTGTTTAAATTAGCCAATTTACTATCATAATCTGTTTTTTTATCACCTAATTAAATTATACTAATTTTTTTATTCATTTTGGTCTATGCACCGAATCACCATGTTTTCTTTTTTACTTCTTAAAACACACTTGCATTCCTCAGAAATATTTTTTAAACCTATAAAAAAAATGTTCAAGGCTTCAAGCCCTCAACACAGCACGGGCACACAAACCTAGTAAAACCTAAATGTGATGCTTGCCACAATGCTAAATGCAACCTCAATGCAGGCAATATTTGGTCGCTGCATAACAAGACATATGTTAGTTAATTTTATTGTCTTTTTATTGATGTTCTATATATATAGTTTTTTCCCCTGAAAGGAGAACATACATTCTTAAACAAATAGGGTAAATAAAAGAAAAAAAAATCTTGCCAAATAATCCCAAGCATTACTTTGTCTCGCCCGAAAACTACAAATTTGCACCAAAGTACTGCCAAATATCAGTACACAAAACTACACTATACTTCTCCACTTTCCTATTATAAAACATCACTACTTGCAAACCAAACCATGTAGCTATTTGTGCATCCATGGAAAGAAAATTAAAAAAAAAAAAAAAACAAATTGAGGGAAGATTCTTAAATGCAGCAAGGCGTTGACTGGTGTCTAAAGAAGATGATTAGTTAGCAGGAGGGAAGATCTTGAGGGGGCGGAAGCAACCTTTGAGATGGTTCCTGACCATTTTGGACAATAAAGCCAGCGGCAAGACCCCACGAAGTATGTTGCTCTAGGTGACAATGTATGAACCAAACTCCTGGATTATCTGCCTTGATCCTAATAGCAGCCCATCCCCCACTTGGAACTGCCACTGTATTCCTCTCTGGAGGATCAACAAGATTGTATCTCTTCGGATCCTTGGCTTTGTTGAAGTTTCCAAATCCACTCCCAACAATGAAGAAGTTGTGACCATGGACATGAATTGGATGGTTCTCCAAATTAAGAAAACTCGTGTCTTGCAGCACAATCTCTAAGTTTGTACCATAGGGCACTACTATAAGTTTTGTGCCAAATTCTGTGTTCATGTTTTGAGACAGTGGATCTCCTCCAGTATAATCGAAAGCATTTGGTGGTTTTTCTGGGAAATCAGAGGAGAAACTAGTGGTGGTTAGGTTCTTGTAATAGCTTTCTAATATTGAGATGGAAGGGCGAACAAAGGATTGGTTGTTCATTGAAGCAAAGAATTTCTTGCCCCTGAAACCTAGGCAGGTTTTTTTTGCAGGACAGTCTTGAAGGTTTAGGCTTATAGTTGTTATCACTCGCTTGTCAATTGTTTTAGGCACATCACATGGGTACTTAGGAGATGCAAGGCTTTTAATGTTGCCCGAAAATTTTGTAGCAAATGCAGTGTCTTCCATTGCTGGAAGGTTGTAAAGTTTAAGGCTACTCAGATTAGAAGGAGGTTTTCCTCTCCGGTTCCTCGCATTTTTGTACCTCAAGAAACTAATTGTGGTGGAGTTGTTGGAGGGGAAAACAGAAGTAAGATAAGGCCTTGCTGCCATCGCAAACATGCCCGTGGAGTCTGGAACTTGGTTTGCTGTCATTAAAACAGTTGTGGTTTGTCCAGGAGCAATCATAATGGATGTGGTTGTGAAGGGCTTAGTGTAGACTGCATCAACCTCCACAACTGTCAATTTGTGTTTCGCTATTGCAAAAAAAAGCTCATTAGCTAGAGCTGCATTGATGATCCTAAGCATGTAGGTCCTGCCATACTCCACCGTCTGGATAAAAGTATCTACGGAATAAAATTACAAAACCATTTCAGATCATCGTCACTTTCCATTACAGAGAGACAGTAAAGTTACAATTACCTCTGTTAGAGCAAGGATAGAGAGGTCCTGGCATTCCATTTATGGTGTAAGCGTTGGAACTATCTGGCCCTGCTCCTGTCAACATCATTATTTTTTCAACTTCATCGGGATCCCCATTCCACCATTCACCTGCATTTTGTTACACGTAAAGCATGTCAAGAATCAATAAAAATATATTTGATCACTTGTCTATGGAAGATAATGAACATTTAATTATTACCCAGAATGATAGGGATTTCAGCTTGAATCTGAGCTGAGAATGGATACGGCATGCGAGGATAGATTATTAAAGCACCATAGACAGATGCTCTTTGCCAAGCATAATGAGCATGCCATAGCAATGTGCCTCTTTGTTTAATAACAGTGAACTTGTATGTGTAAGACTGGCCTCCTCTTATGGGGCATTGGGTAATGTAAGCTGGTCCATCAGCCCATCCTGTTCTTAGCTGCCTCAGTCCATGCCTGTTACATTTCAAGAACTACATGCTTCATAGTTTCTATTTTTGCTCGTAAGCGTCAAACACAAGAATGTAAACTCACCAATGAAGAGTGGTATTATGAGCAATACGATTTTTGACTTTAATCTCAACGCGATCACCCTCGTGAACAGCTATGGTTGGGCCTGGATACTGCCCATTCACCGTTAGAAGTTGCTTGGTAGTGCATAGACGAGTTACCTTCTTCCACTCAACCTGAAAACGTACACGAAATTGAATGATTCCTATGTTCCAATAAGTCTGTACATATGGGTTTGAAAGTCCACTTAGATATGTCCATCCATGGCTAGCTTACATTAAACTGAAACCTTCTGGTTGCTTGCGAAGAACAAAATGGTAATGCCCCGGCGATTATAACCAGTGATACCAGCAAAATACCAGAATTTTTGTGCCCACCCTCCATTGCTACCTATATCAGAAGCTACTGAGAAAACAAATCTATGAATCAGAGTACAATTTATAGCTAACGAGTTACACAAACATCCATGCACCCCCGCTGTTTATAGTGGAAAGTTTACATATGCCATGATGATTCTCTGAATTATTAAAACTTTATTATATTATATATATCAACTTCAATAATTCGATATAAGGACAGATTCTTATGATGCTGGATGCAAGGGTAGGTTAGGAGTGACGACATTTCTGGTAGAGCTTAATTTGCTTTCCACCAAAAATTTGTTTGATGCGCTTGTCTTCACTAACTTAAGAAAATAAACAATAGGCTTAATTTTTCTAGAGCAAGAGTAGATCATCATCAGTTTCAGCCTTCGAACCGTCTGATAGGGCAAACCCAGCTTTATTCTTGTTGTGATTCACGTATCCACTCCCTTTGTCAAGTAGCACGCATATTGGATTCTTAGTGGGAGTCTAAAGTAAGGGCGGGTTGGTGAGAACCGAATCAAGCCAAGAGTGGGGAAGACCAGAATCTTTGGTTTACCTAGACGGCACAAATTCGTTGTAGTTTCCCCTGATTCTATCATGGGATTTGGTATCGATATTGGCTGGTCAAATTAAGCGTGGCAAGAGTGGCTAGGGAGAAGAAGAGAGTTTGATTTTATGGCAATTTTTTATGTCACCTCTTACCCGAGTAAAGTTGTTTCTTGTGGAATCCTAATGGATGTAACTTAATTAATCAGTTTTTTAATTTAATTTTTAAAAATTATTAATTTAAGTATTATAAATTTTAAAATCATTAAAATTTACAGAAAAAAATTCTTTTTTCCCCTCTCATGCATGTGGTCATCTTGGAGACGACAGGGCTGCGAGAGAACAGATTTGTTAGAGGTCAAAAGCTTCCAAATTACCACGAAAGTTGGCTATGGCCTCAGTGAACTTGTTCAAGGCCATCGAAAATTAAAGGCAGAGGTGGCCATGGTCTCCATCTTCAAACTATCACCCTTAAAATCATGATTCATGATAGCATAATCCGAACTTAAGGCCTTCAGTTTTGAAGTTTCCAGGTTTCCTTTATTTTATTTGTTTTTTCAATAAATACCATATTCCGAGCTTTAGTGCTGAAATCACTACTACAAAATTGAAATATCATATCATAATAGTATTTTCCAAACAATTACCTTTATTATATAAATTTAAGGACATCATTGCATCAAGTTTAAATGCTATCTGATTCTAATTCTAATAGATCTAATAAATATCTGTAGTCTGTACATCATAATTCACTATTACTAGCCGTTTGTTTGAAAAAGAAGTGAATTAATGGAGGAAAGATGGGGAACGACATCTTAACCTTTTACAGCAAAAATTTTCAAGAAGAAGAAGAGGAACAGAGTATTGTATAACACTGGCAAAATATTTTGTTGCTCTTTGAACACCATTCTTTTGGAAAAATATATACCGATAGAATCACATAAGGTAAAATATTGTTAGAAAATATATTGTTAGTAATTTATATATTATAAGTGATTTTTTCAATAATATAATCACTAATAAATTTACAGATAAAAAACAACTCCGAATAAAAAAAATATTTGATATCCATTCTATTGGTGATTTCATTGGTGATTATGGCATAATAAATTGTTGGTAATTTTATCGGTGATCATATGCATATTATTGACAGAATTAAACCACCGGAGATTCACATCTAATAGTGGCAAGTACTATAATTTTTTTCAAACTTTCTAGAATTTTCTAAGGGACTTAGTTTGTTGGTAATTTCATCTATAAATGTGAGTGGCAAAGTCCTGTATTTTTTTTAAAACTCTTTGGTACTTTTCGAGGGGCTTATTATATTGGTCATTCCATATATGATTCAAAGTCCGTCAGTAATTCTATCATTATTGTATTTAATGTTGTTTTAAAAATAAAATAAAATAAACAAAACAAGGAAAAATTAAAAAATAATACAACTAAAATAAAAAACCAAAATTTTATTATTAATTTTAAAAATATTATTGAATACAATTTATCTAGTAGACAACAGGTGGGGAAGGAGGAGGAGGAGGCGAAGATGAATCTTTGTCCAAACCAGGAGGGCGATAAGGTAGACCACATGAACCAATAAGGATCGAAAACAACTGCTCAAGAAAATTAACTTTATCCCTCAAATTGACCATCTCGAATTTAAGTTGGGTCGTCTCAACACTAAACTAGGTCATCTAAGCTTCAACTTGTTCTCGTATAATTACTTGGGCGACCAAAGATTACTAGCTCAAACCTGATTGCAAGGAACCAACAATCAATATAATATGGCTTGTCTGTTTATCCTCAGTTGTAGTGTTAGAGATACCATAAACCAGATTTTTATCAGGTCCACTAGACGATCTACCATTCAAGCACAAATCTGGATCGAGTTTTGAATAGGTCGAAGGATTGTCCTTATATCTCTCCTACAACAGGGTGTTATATGTTTTCTAAAAAAATGTCATCAAATTTATAATAATTAAAGAAAAAAATTGTTGAAATCTAACTTATCACGAACTTTTGAGTTTGGTTGTCCACGAGCTGCTACACCATTTATCATTAGTGACACTGATGCCACTAGCTCCTCTCAGGGCAACTAGTCATATTAATCTTTCCATGACATATACATTTCAACAAATACTCATTAGTTACATTTATAACAAATTCACTTTGTTGATCAAAATCTACATTTTATACATAAATGCACAATTTCATTTCCATGTATCAACTATCGGGTTTCACCCTTTATCATTAGTGACACTGATGCCACTAGCTCCTCTCAAGGCAACTAGTCAAATTAATCTTTCTATGACATATACATTTCAACAAATACTTATTAGTTACATACATAACCAATTCACTTTATTGATCAAAATCTACATTTTATACATAAATGCACAATTTCATTTCCATGTATCAACTATCGGGTTTCACCCTTAAATGAACCATCAATAACCAGGTAAGTTAGTTGCACCGACACCACTAGCTTTACTCAGGGCAACTACTAAAATCAACCATTTCTTGGTATTAACATTATATAAATGAAACACATTTATAGAATTTTATAGTTTATAATGCTTAAGAAATTCTCTAAGTAGGAAAAGGCGTATGGCATTTACTTGAAGTTTGTGTACGTGTTGTTCCTTTTTGTTGCCATTCAGTCTCCATGACCTCCCTTGTACCATCAGGAATTCAATTATCATCAATAATACAACCGATATCACAACTTCATTTCAATTCTCGTTTAACTATTACTTTCAAGTTAATAGTAAGAAAAATCCTTAAAATATTATATCCTTATAAATTTTCATGTTTATATTTATTTTTATAAATTCAGATGTTAAAACCCTCTCTCAACAGCAATTCCAAGAAAAGATTAGAATAGTCTAATTCTAGTAGATTCAGCCTAACCAACCTAGAATATTATCTAGTGTTTTAATCATAACTAAAGTTTTAAAACTTAGTTTTAGGCATGATTTGTCTCTATAGAAAGCTAAGACATAGAGTTATAACTTTCATGATGAAAGGAACACCCAGTTTTTCCATTTACATACCTAAAATCACCCATTACAGTAATATAAAAAATTTGTCCAGTATTATATCGATTTGAACCTTTATATATGGAGTTATATAGCTCCAAATTAATTAAGATCAATTTCATTTGAAAGTTAACATCCATATATATAATTTTTGTAAAGAAACCAAATGCCATCATATTAAAGTTTAAAATCACCAATCACAATAGCATTCAAAATCTATCTAGAGTTATGTTTGTTTAGATTTTTACTTAGTTTTTATCTTATGTATGGAGTTATATAATTCCAAATTAAACAAGCCTAGGTCTATTTGAAAGCTAACATTCATATCTACAACTTTCTTGAAGAAATCAACTATAAATTCTATTGTTTTCAAGCTCTCGATTCAACTTTACACAACATATTCACCTTTCCTAACAAATAAAGGTATTGATTAAAAATCAAGTTCTTTCCTCTTGATTTTTTTTCTTTGAAACCAATATCATTCATACATATCATAAAATATTTCATTAACACCATAATTCCTCCATTTGTTTGTTCTGGATAAAATGGACATTATGGTCATCCTTGGTTGCTTTTCACTTTTCTTTCTCATATATCAATTTAACTCATCACAATTAAGTTCAAGAACACACTTTTAATATAATTAAACATAATTTTTCTATCAGGTTTATCTATCTGATCTTGATCCTCTCATTCCATCATTGGCCGAAACCCTCATTAAAAAAGAACATTGATTTTTCTTCAATTTTTATGTTAATTTCACAATACACATTAATTATTCAAGCTCAAGAACAATTAATTCAATTAAAATAATTATTTCAAATAATCCATAACTCAAACCCTAACTTTACATGATACCAACATTCATACCTAAGCTCTAAAACATTATAAAACCTTGATCAATCATGGTAATAGAGTTCCTTACCTCTTGTTAGCAATAAATCAATGAGTATTTTGCAAGGAAAACTTAAGTCATTTTCTTCCTCTTTCCTCTTTCTCTCTCTAGCTCTTAAACTCTTATTTTTCAAGTTCTAAAAACCCTTGAAAAGGCTTGAATCCTTCCTTTAATTCCTTTGAAAATCTTTTTTTAATCACTTAAATGTAACTCTCTCAAGGTATTTCTCTCAAAATTTTCAAAAAAAAAAAAAGAAGTGAAACTTCTTTGGTGCAAGAAGTTCCAACTGTTCTAGCCTATTTAAAGAGGTGATTTGCCTCTATTTATAATTTTTCCACTCATTTAAGCTTTCATGTGTTGTTTGAGTAAACTACTTGGATGTTGACCTAAGTTACGAAGACTTTTTGAAATCCTACTAAAATTAAATTCCAACCCAAGGTAGTCTAACATGTCATACAACTTTATTCAAAATTTTAACTTGATGTGATAGTTGGATTGAAAGTTATGCACGATAACGTAAAATTGGTTGGTTGTGATTTTTCATCAAAAATCTAATTTTTCTTGTTCAATCTTTACGTAAATCATATCAATTATTCCTCTAAACCCTGATAATTTTATTATTTTAGATATATTTTTTTTATATTTTTTTTCATTTTTATTCTTTATCGGGCTTATTACCGTTTCACAATAGCATTACCGATTTTTAACTAGTGCTTGCACTTTCACTCTTGCCTTCTTATTATACTATCCTTTCTTATAGTTTATTATTTATTATATCACTAATTATTTGGGATAATTTTCTCATTTTTCTTATTCTTTTATCAATTAAAACTCATTATTGGTTTTGTCGTCATTATGAATTAAATATTAAATTTATAATACATGTAGGAACCCCATCCATAATCTTGTATGTAATCATGGAGACCATTATCTCCATTTCACATCATATTCTCTATTATTTATATCACTTACTCATTTTTCTTTTTATTTTGAGTTTCTATTACTCGCAGGTTATTTATACATTTGGTTCTATTTTTACGCGGGGTTTACAAGTTTAAAATCAATAAAATTGATAAATATGCTTATGTGAAAAACAAATATAAATGTTATGTCACTATATGTGTGGATGACAAGCTAATCTTGAGTAGCAATATATATATGATAAAGTCTACCAAAAAGACTTTAACTAATAAGTTTGACATGAAAGACTTGGGTGTTGTAAATGTCACGTTAAAAATTAAAATTTCTATAATATTTTATGGATTGGTATTTTCTCTCAATCTCATTATATTAAAAAAAAAATTGGATAATTTTTTTAAAAATGACAATAACATTTTCAAGATATTAATAGACATAAGTGTGCATATGTCCAAAAATAAAGGTGAGTGAATATATCAATTAGAATATTCTTGAATAATTAAAAACTTAATGTATTTAATGAAATAACGCAGCTAGCAAGCATAAGACCTTTGACTATGAGCTACATCATATTGGAAGCCCAACGATACTAGATGGTGATGCTTATAGTGATGTGAATTGGATTTTAGATATCAAAGGCTTGAAATCCACTTGTGGACATGTCTTCACTCTCAATTGAGCAATTATGTATTGAAAATCCTCTAAGCAAACATGCATCGTATGGTTTATAATGAAATAAGAGCTTATTACTCTCAATCAAACTAGAGAGGAAGTCGAGTCACTTTACAATTTCTTAGATAATTGGAAGATCACAAAGTTGTGTATATAACGATAAGTCTAGACATATACATCATAAACATGAAATAATTAAACACTTGCTCTTGTATGGAATCATTTCCATTGACTTAATGAAAATATTATAGATCCTCTTACTAAAGGCTTAATAAAAGAGCTTATGAATATTTCCATTACGAGGAATAGACTTACTTCTTTTAAAGATGAAAGAGTGTCATGATAGTAACCCTACCTAGCTGGCTTAAGATCCTAATATTTAGATTCAAAGGGAAAACTAAGTCACATGACACTCTTGTTAACACCCAAAAAATATTATTCGAATTCTTTCTATTCCTATGATAAAAAAGAAAGTTATCTAGCTACAACGTGACAAGGACAATTTGTGCTCTTAATGATTCTCATATCATGGTTAACCAAATGGAGTATCGCAAAATACTCTTAATAAAATATCATTTATATAAATGGGAAATGTGGTTATTTTTTTTAGAATTTAAAAAATAAGACTAAATTCTCTAAACCACCTATAAAACTAAAAATGGTTTAGAGCCAAAATGAACACAATCATGTGAACTAAAGAAAAATCCAGGAAGAGAAGTATGTGAGTGTCTTGATTAATGTCAAAAACTGAATAATTCAATACACCGTGTTTATTATTTAGTTGAGTAAATCTGATAGTACTTCACGAGGAAAGATTTAAAGTAAAAAATTATCTATTTTGATATAGTGATCCTCCACATCATTTTAAGGGATATCATTCTTAAAAGTTGGAAAAAGAAATAGAAAAATGAAAAACAAAGAGAAAATCCATGCTCTCTCTCTACCGTGTTTGCTTCTGTGCTTTTCTTTCTCTGGTTTTAGGTTTCGTTGTTGCAGAGAGAAAATTCGAGTAAGTTTTCTAGTTCATAGTTCATATGCCTTGATTGGATGTGCATCCTTTTAAGGTATTGTTATTGAAATTCTAGTAGGCAAGTTGTAATGAGACCTTTTGTATCTATTGACAAATAATTTATCCTTAAACACAAAGATATCATCCTTAATAATTAAATAATTTCCTTTCTTGGTTTCGATTTGAAGATTTATAATCTACAAGGATTTTATATATTTGTACTTATTTCTTGTTTAATATTTTGTTCATAAATTTTTTATTATCTTGTAAATGTATTTAATTATTTTCACTAAACAATTTATTCCCCAACAAGTAGAGAGTTTTTCAGAGTGAAAATAAGAATCAATGGTACAAATAATGTTTCAGGGGGCAGTAGAAAATCATTTTGAGAGGAATTAAAGTTGGAATAAACTTGGAGTATACTAGGTGGTCCATGTATATCTTTCCAAAAACAAGCATCCAAGTGACAAGAACTGTGTTCCACTGTTACTGTCTTGAACTTAATTTAAGGTAATCAAAGGGAAGGAAAGATTCCACCGGCAACATCAATTTTACAGTTCTGTTCATTTTAATGATATTTTTCCTCCTAACAGCGACTTTGGAGACTACTCTGTGGTGCTCCGATGATATTTTAGGCTCTTATACTCATCGCTGATTTGCTGTGATCTAACTGTCGATGTGGCTGATTTTTGTCTGCATGGATTATTACTATAGACTAATTACGCCTAGGGGCCATGCTAGTTACGTTGTGTTTTTGCCTTCTTTCTTCCTGGGCGTTGATCACAAAGGAGGACTTAAGCATGGGGGCCATTTCCTTTTCTCCTTGATTATTTTGTATTATTCATTTCTTTTTCTATTTTTAAAATAAAAAATAAAATGATTTGAAAAAAACATGAAATATGCTAAAAAGATCGAGTAACAAATAGATCTAAAAACATAGGAATTAATTAATTATTTTGAAACTAGAGAGACTATTCTATTCATTTAATTTGTAAAACTATATAGGATGTTTTATAATACGCTATTTTGTTTTTATTTTCATTTTTTGAAAATAAAAAGTCACCTTTCTTTTGTTTTTGCATGTACACTTATAATTATCAAATATTACCTGGAGTTTGACCTAATAGTAAACTTGGATTATTAAATCATTGGATCAACTTTGTAGTTTTTAAATCGATTTTTTTTTAATAAAAACCTAAACACAATGTTATTTAATTTTTTTTTATATCTCATAACTGTCTGAAACAAATTTTACTAGATTACTTCATCTTTATCATATTGATAAATATGTCCTGATTAAATATTTATTTGGTTTAATTTCAAATTTAATCAAGGTTAGATATTGATCAAGTCATGGAGATCATTAAATTTTCATGTTAACCTTTTAGAGGGGACAACATTTGAGAGCTATGGATATACTTTATCCTCCTTTAGTACTTAAGGGTTAGAATATATTTGACATTACGGTAGCTTTTATAGTTGTCGTTTAAAAAAAATAAATTTTTTAAAAATATTTGTAATTGTTATTAATTGGATTAAAATATATGTTTAGTTAAAATTAGAGTTGAAATTGCATTTAAAAGATGTATGATTAAATTTGTTGTTAAAAATGTTGTTGATAATAAAATAATTAAAAAAA
>Ga0307517_10012456_pt1 | contig 11663 bp, 7 predicted proteins | sample 23_EM_MG_FD_194515 | JGI IMG/M metagenome (GOLD analysis project Ga0307517, IMG submission 194515) | Populus trichocarpa ectomycorrhiza microbial communities from riparian zone in the Pacific Northwest, United States - 23_EM | ecosystem: Host-associated > Plants > Roots > Unclassified | place... | reverse complement strand
TCCCCAGACTTGGCCCATAAATGTACACATGCTCGCGTTCCAAAGGGATTCGTGAGCCCTGTTCTGGAGTTCCAGGAAAAATCCACAGTCGCAGTCGTCGGTAGGCGCACCCACATGTGTTCCTACCTGTACAGCCGACTTACAGTGCGCATTGGTTCTTTTGGGGTTCCCCCCTCTCCCGGTACCTCCGGGAGGTCAATCCCACGGTTTCGTCGGTCGTGATTGGATTCACCTGTTTGGATCCATCTTATATACGCTTATCGTGACTGCGTCGGCGTTTCCTCCCCGATTGCCCGTTCCAAACACCATTTTCATTTATGATTTGCTTTGTTATTAGGTTGGCCGACCCGTACTGGCGAAGCCTCCGACAGGCCCTTGGGTCTAAACAACGACTCCATCAGTCTGGGGCGCTATGGACACCTCGCGATCCACAGCTTTCGATGAACGTTGTTGGCGGTCGCCACGAGTTGGAAGCCAGCACCGTCACCCCCACTTGTGCTGCCCCGCTATCTCGAGCTCACCATCGTCGTCCAACTTAATCAGGGGTAACCAGATCGTCCATTTTCTTGAGCGTTCATCCACCGGAGGACCTTCCTAGTGCACTCCACATCATCCGCGGCCCTGAGTTTCTCGAACGTATCAACAGCTCGCAATACCGCTTCAAACCTATGAAAATGTTACTGAAGTCACTCAGCTTTTCCACCGCAGCGTATATCTCCTGAGCCCCTGTCCCCTGCGGATCGAGAATGGATTCCGCGTTATCGAGGAGTATGAGCATCTCTTTCGGGGATAGGGATGGTTGTAGGGGGGTCAGATCCTCGGGGTTTTCCACGAAACCAACAATCTGGGTTAATTTCGTCTGGGTGTATGTAGTTGAGGAAGACGGGTCTTTACGATTTTCACGTTGAGAATGGCGCCAAGATGGTCTCATTTGCTGGATACCCTATGCCTCTATCGTATAGAAATGTAGGAACCGGTGAGTTGCCTCGACGCGCTTATTATCTCGTTTGTGTGCGTGTCTGATGCTGTGCTCCTTCTTCCAAGTCGCCAGTCACAATCATGCGCGAAACAAAGCCGGTCTATTCGATGTTGGACACATGGTCCAAACCAAGTACGTCAATAGCCCCTTACCTTCACCACCCGGATCCCTCTCACCCTCAGATCCATACTACTCGTTCCGACAGGTTCCGAGGTCCAACATTCCTCGAATGGCTCACTCCATCCTGCCCCACCTCCCTCTCACCCTACTCATCCGCCCTCTCCGTCCTGCTAAACGAAAACGACGGCATCGTCGGCGGCACGATCATAACCAGACACTCCAAAGACGCTTTCTATGTCGTCACGAACGCCGGGAGACGTGATCGAGACCTTGCGTGGTTCGGTCAAGGGGTGGATGACTGGAACAACGATAGTAGCAAGGGCGAGAGGGGAAGGGTGGGGGTTGTTGGCTTTGCAAGGTCCCGAGGCGGCCAAGTACCTGCAGACGCTGATGTCGTTTCATTTGAGGTCGCTGACGTTTGCGCCTCTTGGGGGGTTTAATCTGCGCGTTGCGAGGGGCGGGTACACGGGTGAAGATGGTTTTGAGGTATACCCCTCCCTTTCTGACTCCCCTGTGAGCCAATGCCAACATTCAACCCCTACAGATCTCGGTGCCTCCCACAGGAACTATCGAAGTCGCAGAACTCCTCAAGCTCCAATCAAACTGACCGGTCTCCCTGCCCGAGGCAGTCTTCGACTCAAGGCGGGAATGTGTCCGCACTGTCAAGAACTCGGCGAAGACACATCTCCCATTGAAGCCGGACTCAGCTGGGTCATCGGCAGGGAGAGACGAGAGACCGGTGGTTTCATTGGTGCCGATTTGGTGTTGAAGCACCTGAAGGATGGGTCACCACGGAGGAGGGTCGGGTTTATCGTCGATGGTGCTCCGGCTCGTGGTAGGTTCCCACTCTCGCTTTGCTTCATGTGGATTCCGAGGTGGGTCGACTGCAGAGGGCGCCAAAATCCTCAAACCTTGATCTGGCGACCTCGCCGGAATTGTCACATCCGGGATCCCATCTCCAAGAATATTACTATGGGCTATGTCGAGAACAGATAACACAAGAAGGGTACAGAGGTTGAGATTGAGGTGAGGAGCAAGTTGAGGAAAGCTACCATTGCCCCTGTGCCTTTTGTCAAGCCAGAATACTGGAGGGGATAAAACACCACCTCTATGGGACACTCCACTGCTTTTCATATCTTCTGGGCCCACGCGAGGGCAATGGTATGCCCAAGGTCACCATTCACTGGATTACTGGTCTTCTCAACTTGCCCACCCCCCCTCCCTGGATCCACTGTATTACCATGGTACCCAGACACCACACAACATGGGGGCAATGGGATCAACAAAAAGTGACATTGGCCTAGGTTTCATCACCAAACCAAATCTCTCGTATAGGCAACCTCTGGCCAATCAAAGATTGGACCTCTCCTTGTGAGATTGGTTTGAAGCCTGCATCCATACATTGGATGGATGATCTCTCCCACCTTTCTAGTGAGTTGAGTAGTGTGAATTGCAAGTGAGATGGTTGTCTGGTATTGGGATTGTTGGTACATATAACAAGGGGTAAATGAGTAAAGTGCATAAAGTATCAGTCACTACTGGAGGAATACACGATTAAAGTCTAGAATCAGAACCTCTCCAGAACTGTAACAAGTAGCCAAGTAACAACCATCAAATTGCACAATAGTGGGCCTTGCAAATCTCTCAGGCAGCTGAAAAACTGCCTTTCTGGTGACTACATCTTTGATTCCAAATAGACTGGCATCCCACTCCACAGTAGTAGGGAGGTAGAACCTATCTAGGGGTATATCTGGCAAGTGAATAGGGGATGGGCCTTGGGTCCCAAAGTCCCACCCCTGATATTCTGATCTGGGGTAGTGAATCCAGGCTCTTGTGCCATCTACAGTGAAGGATTGTTGGGTATGCACATACTCTATCTCTGCCCTACCCACAACCTCTCCTGTTTGCATAGACCAGGCTTGAATGTGTGTATAGTACATGCAGAATATTTTAGATCCATCTCCAGATATCCTGAGGTCCATAAGTCCACATCCAGGAGCATCTACTGTTTGGAGAAATTCCCCTTTCTCAGGATCCCAGATGTGGATCTTCTCATCTGCATGCCAAACAATGATCAATCTGCCATCAATCAGTTGAACATCTCTGTGGAGGGAGTCTTTTGCTGGGGTTTGGAATGAAGCTTTGCAGATACCAGTTGAAATATCCCAGATCCTCATCACCCCATCCTCATCACCTGAGACAGCAATACCATCCTTAGCTAGCAGAGTAATGGACTTGATTGGAACTGAGGTGAAGGGTGTGGACTTCAGATCAGTTTTAACCAGGTCTGTTGATAAGACATCAATCTGCCAGAACTTGACTGATTGGTCCCAGGATGCTGAGATCAGGGAGGAAGGTGAGGAGAATACAAGGGAGTTAATTCCCCTGGTATGGCCAATGAATGTCTCAACCAGGTGAGGATCTGAACTGGTGATGTCCCAAATGTAAGCAGTGCAATAAACAGCAACTGCAACAAGCTTCCCATCAGGAGAGAAACAGCAATGCTGGACATTGTCATTGGCCACATGGAATTCAGCCACAATTGCTCTGGAATCAGAGTTATGAACTGTGACATTTGCCCTATTGCACAAAGCAAACTGAGTGCCATCTGGGGAGAAAGCAACATAGGAACCATCATATGTAGGTGGAGTTTGGTGGCCATGAATATCCCACTGCCAGATTTTGCTATTGGATCCAGACAGGAGATATTGAGGGTCTGTAGGAGAGAAGCAAACATGCCATACTGTAGCTTCTTGCTTTATGACATGATGGCATTCCCCTGTCTGAATGTCCCACAAATAGATTGTGTCATCACTAGACCCTGAGGCAATCCTAGTATAGTCTGCTGAGATGGAAACAGACAAAACCCCCCTACTATGGCCAGAGAAGGTCTTAACAACCCCACCAGTCTGTATATCCCAGAGCTTGACAGTCTTATCATCACTCCCAGATATGAGTGATTTTCCATCCAATGAGAAGGTGAGAGAGTTCACACCATCTGTGTGGCCAGAAAGTACAGCTGTCTGGCTGCCTGTGATTGTATTGAAGATGATGATGTCTCCACTCTTGAGCCCAACTGCAACAGTGTTTTTCCAGTATGAGAGGGTATATGGGACTTTGTGCAATAAAACTGTACGGGAACACATTCCCCATTCTGCCGGAAGCCCCTTGACTACCTTAACCATGGGTGAGATCTCCTCACAATAGCATTTGTGAAGCCAAGATGAGGCCGGAGAGAATGGGAGGGCAGAATGGTAGATGTGGGAAGGAGAGTTGTAGATTGTATCAAAGTGTTCCAGAAGAAAACGCTGGCTGTCATTTGTCCACTTGCACAAAACTCCTGCCTGAACAAACATGAAAATAGGTCTCAGTGAACAGAATGCGCAACACTCACCAAAGTATACCATTGTTCAACATCATTGATGGCATGAACCCCAACACCAAGATTCCTTGTGAGTGCAAGGACCTCAACCCAATCCAGAAAATGTGTTGTGAAGAAGTCATCAATTGCTTTCTGCACTTCCTCAACACAAGAGCTGTTGCCAGTAACCTCCAGAAGGTGCTTTGTCCAGAAGCAGCATGCATATTCCAGAGTATCTCCAATGCAGACCTTCTGTTGAGTAGAAAGATCTTTGACCTCAGTGAGTACAGCATGGTCATCCAAGTTGCAAATATTCTTCTTCAACCTTTTCCCCATAAGCTTGAGACATGAAAGTAGAATCTCTGCGTGATGAACTGCAGGCTCCACAAAAAACTGTTTGTCCCCACAACGCCCTGGGTCTGTGAGGAAGTCAGGAAATGATTTGTGGAAGATTTGAATAGGGTCATCTGTCCCACCAGGGACAAGGAGGAGAGAATGGAGGGAGCGTGTGGTACTGTGGACATATGGTATGTTGATCTCCAGGAGCTCTGAAAGACCCTTGATTGAAAGGGGATTAAAGGTGAGCAACACTGTCCCCACCACAGCCTGGAAACGGAGATGACGCTGGCTGTCGCCTGCAGGGACATCACAGAATGCCTGCTGGAGGACCTTGATGTAGAGCTGATCAACTCCAGACCTTCCCTCTTCAGTGGTGCTCTCTGGAAGAGAGGTGATGAGGGCAAGTCTCTCAGTGGGTGGGTCACTTTCAGAAGCAATAAACTTGACAACTGTTGAGGCATAGATGAAGAATCCAGCTGCCTTCTTGCAAAGAATCTCCATATCAGGTGAACTGGGCCAACCCTCTGTCAAATCAACATCACTTCGATTTTTGGCAAGGCTGGTCAACTCTGTTTGGAAGAACAGCTTGATATCCCTGCCCACTGCTTCAGGCTTGACCTCATGGAGCTTGAGGACTTCTGTGACTGGGGCAAGTGACTCCAAACGAAATCCAGAGCGAATTCGCGGTTCGGGGCGTCCAGTGATGAAGAACTTGACATTGGGTATCTGGTCCACATGGCAGGAGATGATTGACAGAATGGCAGATGCAGGCTGATCATCCTTGCACTCATCAAGAGCATCAATGATGATGAGAGTTGGGATCTGGGTGGCTTTGAGTGGATCAACAATGAGCTTCTCCATCTGTGAACAGAGTGACTCGTGTCCGACATCAGGGTGTGCCTTCAAGACCTGGAGTAACTTGTTTCGGAAGCCTGGGTACTGACAGGCGAGCTGGAAGGCGAGTGTTGGGAAGATTGCCTGAAGATTGCTGCGGTCCTTGAAGTCTCGTGAGCAGAAGAAGCTGGCTCCAAGCTTTCCGTCTGCAAAGCTTGTCTCAGCGAACGTTTGGGCGATGGTCGATTTCCCGGTCCCGGCCAGGCCGTTCAGCCAGAACACCCGCTGGTCCCGTTCGGTTGTCAACCACTGTTCAATCTCCCAGAGCACATCCTTCCTCGTTCCCCTCAGGCAACCCCGCCTGTTCCCACAGCGGTACCCAGCGTCCGGGGTGTGATACATCCTGTCGAGAAGGGCAAGGGCTGCTGATTCCTGTACACTGGTTAGCCCGCAAGGATGGATGGTGAGGGGGCGAGGCTCACAATGAGTAGGAAACTCCTGTTGTAGAGATCCTGTTGCAATGAAGTCTAGCACAAACATTAGACGCGATGAAGGTGAATAGTTTGATGCACAAACCTGATATTCCATCACCGCATCGCGAATATCCTCCATCAGACCATCGAGCGTGCCTGCATTCTCGAAATTGTTGAAGAAACCCTCAGCATTCCCTTGCTGTTCCAGTGGGGCCAGATCTCGACGAACATCTTGCAATTTCCTGGAGATCGCCATGTCAGACTCAGCTCCAGACCTTGGAGTGTACGCCCACCTTTCCAGTTTCTTTCTCCTTTCTTGTTCCTTGACATCACCCTCAGAGACAGGTGCGCAGAGCAACTCAGCAAGCGCTTTGACCCGGGGCGCCAATGTTTCTATCGCCTCCTTGTTTGCCGTTGTACGCTGGGGAATCTGTAAGCACTGTGGATAGAGTTTGCAGGAAGAGGGTCATACCTCGCAATTTTCCAGGATAAAGCAGAGACCTCCGGCGACAGACTTGAGCGGACCGAAGGCATCCGCAGAGTCTCTCACCCCACGGAGGAGTAATTTGGCCGTGGCGGACGCAGTAGACTTCCAGCTTGATTTGTTCTGCTCCATGGCAGCGCCCGGTTCGGTACTCTCGCCGGGGCGAAGAGCCTCTGGTGCGTGATCAGGGATGGTAGAGGTGCCTACGTCGTCGGCCCCACCTGAAGGAACGATCAGAGGTGGCAACTGAAATGATAATGTTCACACACCGTCGGGTTTCGCGCTGCTCGGGATCTGAGGGATAGATATAGAGGGATAGACCCGCTCGACTCCTCCGGTGCGTTTGTTTGTCGTCCCAGCCTCAACGTCTGAGTGCAGATACGAATGCCTCCGGCCGGATCCCCCTCCACCGATGTCTATCTCTCTCCTTCCTAGATCCATTGAATAGGCTTGCCGTCCGCCCGTGTCGGCTCCGTGACCGCCGCCCGCTACAACACGAGGCCCCGGCAGAGGAAGTGAACCTGTCGAGTCGGTTCTCCCCCCACGCGCGCCGGCCCCTGTTATGTCCGGTTTGTGTTTGCTCCCCGTTAGCCTGTGCTTGATTTTCTTCTTCATTCTGGAGAACGAATCTCGTATGTCGTCCATATCGGTGTCGGATCAGGGTAGTAGATGGTGGTGCGATAGTGGATGGCTGGCCTCGTGGTTTTGATCCAATCCCATGCCACCGCTCAGCGTGGGCGCAACGCGTTGCCTTGCAGACGCCCAATGGGGTCAGCTCATGGTATCTCCCCACCGACGAACCTCCTTTTCACCCAAGTTCTTCCCCGTGTCGCTTTTGAGTGTCGGTTTTCTCTATGCATACAGCACGCCAACTGCTTAAGCGCTTACGGCTGAGTGCTTCGGGCGAGTATTTCCACCATCCTCGTCAGTCCCCATCGTTCAGCCGGAATCCCCAATTCTAACGCACTCTTAACCAACGGTTCGAGGTAACACTCGCAATCACCCGTGGAAAGTAACCCTCCAGCCCAGGCTGGACTTGTCGGATATTTACAGGGCGGGGTGGGGTGCTTACCGATCCTGAATGGATTCCTCTGAGTGCGGGTCTGGTGCAGGTTTGAAGGTCAAGGACTTGGATGTCTTTCCATCCTTGTCATACCCCGATTATCAAAGAGGATTCCACGTAAGCCCGGGCGAGGAGATAACGAGAGGAGACAGGAATCACCTAACGACATGTCGTTGTACGTCTGGAACAACGCCCCTCCGACGTTTGGATACTTTTTCAGGAGGTGCGAGACAGTCGAGAACTTTCGTCACGGCCAGTGCCGTGGTGAATTTCATCGAACACTCGGTGCTCCTTGACAGTCGGCCGAACAATAGGATTGTTGCGAACTGCCTCTTCACGATTTGATCGACGATTGGCATTCCAATCCACATCAATGACATCGGCGTGCGGGAAAAAAGGTCAGACTAAATCTTGATTGGCATCCTGATTACTGACTCCCACCAGAAGCCAGGAGAGGTTCATTCTCAGGAACGTCCTCAGAGTACTGTCGGCATTCTCTTCTCCAGGTCTGCATAGCCTTTGCGCGCTCCGGTTTGTTACACCAGACCCCGAATGGAGGACACGTCTGACCCAGCCGCCTACGGGGCCAATTTGATCAGCCACCGGATGCTTTCGACAGGAATTTGCTAGGGGGGTAGTCACCTGGTGTACGGTTGTCGCTCGCATTTTCTGCCACCGTTGTACGGCGGTGTGGGATCGCCGGAATTCGAGGGTGGACCGAGAGGAGTTCAGAGGAGCGCGGATGTTTGGGTGGTATTGACACACTCTTTCCAAGTGAACGGCCACATTGCGTTCGTTCTACTGTACATGTGTACTCTAATTATGCGTGAAGAACCACCCTGAGACTTTGTAGGTGAAACTACTTGATAGGAACAAGTTCGGTACATTTCCGCATTTTCTTGCGACCTACTTTTGCCCTTTGTTCAAATTGCCACTCCGTTTACAACCGTGTCTGCCCGTCAAAGCTGCATTTATGACAAGACCTCCTTTGGCCACACCAATATCATTGTGTTCGCCTGTCTTTCAGGATCGGGATATCTACCGACCCTAACCCAAAGGGCCGTTTTGTCATTCCAATTGCCAAGTAGTCGGCCCTACTGATGATAATACACCAGGGCGCGGATCGTCACAGGTAACCTACGAGACGCCGACACGTAAAACAGATATAACACATCAGACGGGGAAACATAACGCAGGGTGCAGATCAACGACGAGCAGTGGGCCAAAAATGCGGAACGATGCGTGTGAGTGGAAGGAGAGAACGCCCTTGCAGTGAGGGGGGAAGAGCGGCAGGGTACGGTGGGATAGTAGCGATATTAAAGAACCTAACTGGAGACTCGGATTAGGGTGCGGGGACGAGGCGTTGGCAACTGGGGAACTCACGACAAGTGTCGATGCCAGCATTCGGGCTCGGTGACTCTGTCCAAACACGAAGAGTTCATAGACATGACGAGCAGCACTGTCTCGAGGAGCTCACCACCGTCATCAGACTTATCAGTGGTAACCAGATCGTCCATTTCCTTGAGCGTCGATCCACCGGAGGACCTTCCTAGTGTACTCCACATCATCCACGGCCCCGAGCTTCTCGAACGCATCAACAGCGCACAATGCCTCGGATTTTGCCTCTTCAAACCTATGTTGTTTACACCAAAGTAGAGCATGCAGCTGCACCGCGCGAGCTGGATGGTATGTGTCATTGACCGCGTGTGACTTGGCGCGTTCAACGTGAGTGTGCGCATCGTCAAACCTGCCTTCACCAGAAGACAGCACCGCTAGGGAGTAATGGATCCAAAACAACTGATCGTGCCAGTTGAAAGAGGACGCGATTCCGAGGGCTGCATCAAGATGGTTAACGGCCTTCTCCGTCCCGCCCTTGGAACAATATATCTGGCCAAGGACGTGATGACAATCGCAGACCTCAAATTGTTCGCCTTCCTCCGGGAGGAGATTGATCGCACGGGATGCGGCTTCCTCTGCAGCGTCGAGCTGTTTGTCATCATGCAACAGCCAAGCGAGGGCGGTCAGACACCGTGCTTGTTCCACTGTGTCACCGAGCCTTTCAGAAACTTCACATGCCTCTTTTGCCTGTTGCACCCCCTCCTCGTGGAGCCCCATATGCCGATTTGCATCAGATAGGTGCCGTAATGTTCGAGCGACCTCACAGTCATTCCCCCGCTCTCTCTGGAGCTTTGAGGTGTGAGTGAGGAGCCGTTTGTATTCCGCATTGTTTCCAACCGAACCGAATAACCGCGAGAGCTGGTGCAAGCATTGTGACTTGGAGGGATGGTCATCCGGGAGCCCCTCAATCTTTGGTCCCAACGTGACAAGCCGTGGTTTGTGCCAAAGGAGGTGTTTCATGAAATCAGCGCAAGCACCCCAGACATCACCCGATGTCACATCAACTGTTGTGAAGACATCGAGCAGATGCTCGACGTTCACATCCTCTGACATGATCCACCGCGCTTCTCCGGTGCCTTGCCTGCTAGGATCGACATCGACTGATAGTCGACTGAAGTAATGCCCCTTTGTCGAGTGGAGGAGCGGAACCAACATTGGATCTTTAGGACGGAGGTGGTCACGGAGCGGTGCAAGCATCGTGATGAAGCTGTCGTTTCGATACGCCAGGGAAAGAACGCAAAACTTGTCAAATATGGCCTTCCTTCCATTAATCGTGGGAAATAACCAGTCGAGGTTGTTCTCATCAACCCCTTGAGGGAAGAAGGCAGTGACTCCTAGGAGGTCGCGTGCGTCCGGACCGAGATCCTGAAACATCGGGGAGGCGAGTGACAGTTCGATCGTGGCAGCGAGGCTCTTGTTGTGCTGCACGTGAAGCACGCCTGTTCGCTGTCTCTCCCACTCGCCGGTAAGCCGGTTGGTGCCCCACTTGTTGTGTTGGGCAACGGTTGCGAGTAAGGTGATTGACAACGGATGAAAGTCAAGTTGTTTCAGGATGTTGTTGGCTGTATTGGACCGCTCGCCGTGCTTGTAGATGCGATAGAAGGTATCACACGCAGCCTCCATCGACAACGTCGGGATGTCGAGAGTCTCGCAGTGGGGAGGGATGGTGGAGATGCGGGAGGTTATGCAAAGGCAAATGTTGCTGAAGTCACTCAGTTCCTCCACCACAGCGTATATCTCCTGAGCACTTGTTCCCTGCGGATCGAGAACAGATTCCGCGTTATCGAGGACTATGAGCATCTCTTTCGAGGATAGGAATGGTCGCAGGGGGATCAGGTCCTCGGGATTTTCGATACCTGCACCGATGACCTTGGAGAGCCGGCGGAGGAGATGAGCGCACGAGGCGGAGAACTGGTCACAACGGATGAATCGACGATTGTCGCCAAATTGCCGTCTGACGCGATCGTTATGAAGGATAGTCAGGGCGACAGAAGTCTTTCCGATCCCGGCGGCACCAATGAGAGCAATCGGGGTGAGGTTTTCTACGAATCCAACAATCTCCTCGATCAACTGGTCGCGTCCAAAGAAAACCCTCGGTGGTGGAGGTGGCAATTCCCCGGGTGCGCTGGATGCAAACATAAAACGCTGAGTCCCTTGGCAGTCGAGATTGCTAACCTGTTTTTGGTCTAGGCGGTGGTCAGTGTTTATTCGGTGATGTGGGGGGCACGTGTCACTTACCACACGATTTTGGCCACCATTACCCTCACGAATTTCCAGCACGGTACGATGAATGTCCGAAACCATGGTGCGGATGTTCGCGACATCGCGATGGATCTTGGAATCAGTTCCACCCGCATTTTTAGGTACCGGAGGCGGCGATTCTCCCGGTGCACTGGATGTAAATATTAGATACTGCATTATTTGCGCTCAAGATCACTGACCTGGCGTGAGTCTAGGCGGTGATAAGTAGTCGATCAGCGATGAGCAGAGCACGACCGGTGCTTACCGCCCGATTTTGGCCATCCGTATCCTCACGGCTTTTCATCGTGTTGCGATGATTGTCGGGGACGATGGTGCCAGTGTTTGTAACTTCTTTCCGGACCCCAGAAACA
>Ga0307517_10012454_pt1 | contig 11665 bp, 14 predicted proteins | sample 23_EM_MG_FD_194515 | JGI IMG/M metagenome (GOLD analysis project Ga0307517, IMG submission 194515) | Populus trichocarpa ectomycorrhiza microbial communities from riparian zone in the Pacific Northwest, United States - 23_EM | ecosystem: Host-associated > Plants > Roots > Unclassified | place... | reverse complement strand
AGTGTCAATGAGAAGACTACAATGGTCGAACAACAGCTTCATAAACCAGAAAGATAGGGGAGAGGAGAAAGATGTATTGACCACAAAATTTCTATAACCGATGATGAAATGTAGCGGCATCGCAGGCACTGGGATGGGAGGAAGGGAAAAGGATAATTTAACGGAAGCATAGAGACCAGCCTTCCAGATTGAAGAATGTGCTTCAGATATTGGCCAGTCTAAAAAGTAAATAGCGATGCCAGAAAATGCCTTGAATGAGTTAAGATACATGCCTTCATTGTGGGACATAAATATAGGCGTTATGTTGAATCTTCCTGTGCATAAAAAAAACCCCTGGTTCTTGGGTGGTGCTGGGGAGTAGAACGAAATGGGCATAACTAACTGGTGCAGAGTATGGAGACACACTATCGAAAGTTAGTAATCAACATAACATGACCAAAAAATTTTGATACCAAATGATAAATGAATTGAGCTGCCTGGACTGGTGTGGTGCATGTGTAAAGTTAGTGAATCTGTGGGCATTATGTATATTGCAATGCCGAATCCTTGTCCCAGGTAATCCGTCAACTTGCCCACATTCGCGACGTCCTTGGCCATTGATTGCTACACTGGCAAATAATGAGGGTCGGCAGCAATCGCTTTCGTCCTGACAATCTCCCATTGTTCCTAAAATCATGAATTGATGAACGAAACAGAGGAATATATCGAACGGACGAACCTCCATGTCATGCTGCCTCTCAACCACCAAGCCCACACATCACCCAAATCCGGATCCGTCGCTGTTGCCCTCCCAAACCAATCTCTCGCTCTCTCGATCACCCGATCTGCCCACAAGACTCATGCAACCACACACCGGGCTGTCCTTGGTCTTCCTCAGCACGTCCACTCCTTTCGTTTTCCGCGACGCCCATGGTTCCGCCCAAACTGCCATCGACCACAGCAGGCCAGAGGACGGGCACTCCTGCAGCCCGCGCAAGAGGGTGGCTTTAGCTTGTGCGGACCCAGCCCCGATCGCTCTTCCACTCCGGCGGTTTCGGCTGGGAGGATGTTGTTCCCTGGGCTGACGCGCCTTGTCGAGCAACACGCGCGCTTTGATGCTCCTCCCATCTGCCTCTTCAAGTTGCCTGGCGAGGATCCAAAGGGTGGGCTCTTTGGGGCAGGCTTTGATTCCGGTGACGAATGAGGTGCGAGGATGAAAAGAAATAGGGTATGATGGATAGTGCCGCGGATGAAAATGCAATAGGGTGTGTAGAATTCTGCGAAGGGATATGCCATGCTAGAGGGAGCTCTCATTGGCAGTATGCATGGTATGGAATGTGGTCAAGGGCAGAATATGCAAAATTGGCTGGGGGCGGCGGTGTTGTTGGATTGTTGTTGGTGGATTTGGCCTTAGAGTTTTGCAAATTTGGGGAATTTGAAGATGGTGTTGAAGAGAGCGGCGGAGAGTTGATTCTGTTGCCGTTGGAATATGGGGGATTCATCCAGATTTAAAGAAGGAATGAGTTGGGGATTTCGATGTATATGCAAGATGGATAGACTGACCCATTCATTGTCTGCCACTGTTCTTGTGCGAATTAATAGTTCTAGGGCAACTCCGAATTCGCCGTTTTCGGCCTAGAGTTTGATGGCTGTGAGCCATATTTGCTCGCTCTCTGGATTGGCGACGAATGAGCGTTCGAGGACTTCTGGTACGTCCCTGGCGAGCCATTTCTCCTGGGCCGCCATCAACCATAGTACCTCTGCTTGCGGACAATGCATGACTGCTAGAGTCAAAATAGCGTCCAGACTCTCTCTAATAGGGATGTCAGCGGAAAACGAAAGACTGAACAAGAAAGACAAAATTCACCTCGTCCCATGCGCTTTCTCCAGCTCCGCTGCTTTTCGCCACAGATTCCTCCTCCCGGGATACACCTTCAGTGCATAGGCCAACGCCCCCCGAGTAGTACCCACCATCCCCTTCGCCACCGCGCTCTCAGCATCGCCCATCCAGGTATCCAGCTGATCTTTCTCCTCCCGTCGATTCCAAGCAGGCGAGGGCGAGCCAGAGCTCCACGGACAGTGGGATGACTTCGACAGCCCGAGCAAGGAGGATCTGGGCATCGGACGCTGAGGACTCGAGGTTGATGGTTTCTTTCCACAGGTGGATGGAGTTGGGGATGTGTTTGAGGGCTTTTCGCAGCACGAGTTTTTTGGCCTTGGTATCTTGCTCGAGCTCGGCAGCTGCAAGCCAGATCTTGACGCTTTGACAGACATGTTGAACAGCATTGGCAAGGACAACCTTCACGTCTTTGTTGGATATTAATCAACAATGCGGGAGAGCAAAAAAAGAGCTGAACTCATGTGAAGTCTCGCAGCTTCCAACCATATGTCCTCGCTCTTCGGACACTGCTCGCAACCCTGCTTGATAATCTTCCTTGCTGCGAACACTGAAGACGTCGTCTTGGTGAACATATGTTGAGCAGAAATGTTGATAGATAAGGCATTCCATGTGATGAGGGAACAAAAGAAACAGGTGGAATTTTTCAAGTTAGAACAGATTTACATATCTAAAAGTGATTTTTCTGTGTGAAATCAGCATTGGAACACGCCATGAAAGAGTTAGCGCCAAGACTTACCACAAGCGTTCACACTTGGCTTTGAAATTGAGCCGACAACGGCCTGGCATGAATTTTTTGCCGCCATTTGGAAAGCCATCACTACACCTTCTCGAAAATAGGTGGATCTTGTGCGTGAATCCGCCCATGCTGAATCCTCGTACAGGTATAGTGGAGCAGAGCCTCGCTTGGCCTCGAGTGGTAGCCCGTCCTGTGGCAGGAAATCGGCAATGAGGAAAAGACAATAGGAGAAAAAGGGCGTACATCAGGACCCAGCTGAGACCTGCTTTTTCGTCGGGCGGAATCCTAGGCAACTCCACACCAATCAAGTTGATTGAAAGACTCCATGGATGGACCTACAAATATGCAAAATGGTGATTTAATATAAAACTTGGTCACTAAATTTCAACGAAATTCATCAGGATCCATGGAGAGTTAGGGGGGATAAGGGATTGTACTCAGTTGCACAAGGGCTTCATGAGTTGGACAGAACAGGAGGAAGGCGCGTCCCAGTTCGTCCATGTCGAGAAGGATGGGCTTGAGAAGTCACTTGACAAAAAATTAATGTTGAGGGATAACGACCCAGACTGCCTAAAAATGGGTTAGAATGTATTCAACACGATGGAAACAGCTACTTACAGGCGCGGTGTGAAGGCCTACACCAAGCTGGACTGTTTTGGAGGTATAATGGAGTATTCGAAGCGTTTTGGAATGTGGCAGTGGTCTAGTGTACGAGCCATCACTTCGATGGCTGCAGAGATGGCTTGACCAAGTTTGTTGAAAGACGAGTCGGTTTCTGAAGCAGCGCCGATAATTTTGGAAACTTGAAAAAAAACAATCATCAGGACGCAGCAGATGCAGCAGAGTTGCCAAAATGAATATACCGTCATACCGAGGATTGTGCCTGCCAACGCACGCCTACCGACAAGTACACACTCGATCTGACCACAGAGACATCGCCCTAAACAGAAAAAATATTCATGACCTCAATTCATTCGCCAGCGCCTGCCAACACACAAGACCGAGATGCAGGTTGTCGTCTGTATCTGAGGATGATGTAAGTTATCGTCCGTATCTGAGGATGATGTAAGTTATAAGGAAGACAAATGCGCAACAGATCATCGGAATGACGACGGTCTTGTCGGGATACTGACTTTCAAAAAGCTGTGGGAAATCCCAGTCAAGATGGCAGAACAATATCCAAAGATTCTATAGATGATGGTCGAGCAACGAGATTTGTGTAATCGGACATGATATGTAGGTTGGATCTCCAATCTAGTAGCAACGAGATCCCCATAACCAAGGATGAAATTGATATAGGTAGGCTGGCCATATTATTGACATTGTAGAGGGACGACGATGGCCGAGCAGGGGCTTCATGAAGAGAGAGGGAAAATCATTGGTGTCGATTGTTGAGGAAAGTGTGAAAGGACGAGTCGGCTGCTGAAGCAGCGCCGATAATTTTGGAAACTTGAGAAAAATAATCGTCAGGATGCAGCAGACACGGCAGAGTTGCCAAAATGAATATACTGTCATACCTTGTCATACTGAGGATTGTGCCCGCCAACACACACCTACTGACGAGTGCACCCTCGACAGAGACGTCGCCCCTAAACAGAAAAAATGTTCACGCCCTGAATTTCATTCACCCAGGCCTGCTGACATGCAAGACCAAAATGCAGGTTGTCGTCCATATCCATAAGTTGTGTAGTTGTAGAGGTCACATGGTTTACAAGCGTCAATAAATGGGGAAAGTGGGGAAAAAGCCAAAGATCAAGAAAGTTCAAGTCATTGATGCCAAATGAAGATGAGCAGGGAGAGAAAAACGATTATTCCCCTGGTGGCTACATCCTTGAAATATGTATGGTCTTCCAATAATCTAACAAACGCCAATGAATGAAATTCAAACTGAGTGTTATCAGAATAAAGATACGCACCAAGTGGCCAGCCCAAATGAATTATGTCCGCCCTTTAGTGTTTGAAGGTCCGGTCCGGTCCGGTCTTTGGGCCTCGAGGGGCTTGGACTGAGACCGAGACCAGTCTTCATATTTTCAAGTACCCCCAAAGACTGGACCGAACCGACAGAGACCGGTTCAGAGCAGTCTTGGGCAGTCTTTACCGGTTACAGGACCGGTCTCAACCAGTTATGGTTGAGACCGGTTGCGAACTGGTCTGGACCGGTCTTTATCTTCTATGTACACGAAAAAGGTATAAATATATGTTATATACGCTATTGCTACAGTATTTGTTGACAAATTGTGGGGAAATCGGGAGTGAATGAAGTGGTGGTGGTGGCAATCGAGGTGCATACAATGGTCAATGGTCGAGGTGGTGGAAGTGGTGGGTGCTTGAGGTGATCAACCAGTTAGAGTGCGCATTCTCTAGGCAGATTGTGGCGAAGGTAAGTGGAAAGTAGAAAGGAAATAAGGAGAACAGCTCGCACCTTTGCCCTGGTCATCATCATTGGGGCCCTCTGCTCGGTACCTGCCGCCCACCCACCTTCGCTGTTGGCAGCCCCATACCTGCCCGCATCATTTCCGGCGTTGTCGTAGGTATCTATGTGGCGTTTGTCGTCGTATGCGTCTACGTGGCATTTGTTGACGTAGGTGGGCTTCATTCGAGGTCGATGTGGGTGGTCACTGACGTGGCATCATTCAGGCTGGTGGGAGGGTTCGGTGGTCAGTGCAGTTGTGGTTTGAATTGTCGAACTCACCGTGAGCAATTGACCAGGGTATTGACGAATGGGCATTTGTAGGTGGCAACGACGCTAACGTTGGTGGGCGTCAACTGGTCGTTTGTAGGCGGCAACGGCGTCAATGTTGGTGGGCGTCAATTGTGCTGGGGCCGACCTGGGTGGGCATTGACGTGGCGGCATTTAGCAGCGAGCGTAGTTGGATCCACCCACATCTCTAGCTGAGGAGGGGCATGCGACGTGGCAGGGTTCGGAAGGGACAGAAGATGGTGGTGAAGACGTCTCGATGTTGGTTGTTGGTGGTTGTCGATCACGACACGTGTCACACATCTGATTTACATCGAAAATCAATCAAAAATTAGTGCATGCAAGTAATATTTTGGACTTCGAAACAGAAATATTGTGGTCCAAGACTTACCATATTTTAAGGCTGAAAAACCGGTTGAGACCGCTAAGACCGGTCTTTACCCGGTCTTTAATTTTTGAGAATGGTGATGGACCGAAGACCGGACCGCGGTTACGGTCTTGATCGGTCTTGAGAATTCCCGGTCTTGATCGGTCTTGGTCTGGTCCGGTCTCGGTCTTTTTCCAGTCTTGAGACTGGACCTTCAAACACTACCGCCCTTACTCCTCCCTCTCACAATGATCATCCTTATCCTCAACCTCATCATCGCCATCGCCATCGCCATCATCATCATCATCATCATCATCATCAAGGTCATCATCATCATCAGGCATAAATACAACTCCATTTTTGATGCGCTCCAAATGTTGTTGGATAGCCTGCGAGATTGTAACACCCGTATCCCCATCATATCCCCACCGAGGACCAGTGTCAGAGAGTAATAGTGTGCAGTATCCATCATGCTCTGGGTTATAAACAGGATCCCCCTCAGCCACTATCATCTACTGATCTTGTTGATTTTTGAAAAATATTGACGATGTCGAAACAAACAAGTCCCCGACTCATCCAATTTCCAGGGCATTGAAATCACCAGGGGAGATGGATTCACTGGAGAATATTGTATAGGACCGTGAGATTCCTGGGCTGATCTGGAGAAGGCATGTTGCAGATTGGATGTCCATGATGATGGTGGTGTTGTGAACAAAGTTTACCATTCACAGATTTCCACGGTCTTACTATAATTGTCATAATATATATTTCAAGAAGAATTTACCAACCGCTGTACTAGAAATAGGTAATATGAAAGCAAGAGAAAGGCAATGACAGATGAATAATAAAGATATGTAGATCGGGCCAAGCCTGACTTTTAAATGCCGTAGGAAATCCCAGTCATGATGGCAGAACAATATTGAAAGATTCAATAAAAGATAGTTGAGCAATGTATTTATGAAGGGGGATGAGGTGCCACTGTGTGGAGAGTAGGGCCCTTCTTCAGCACCCAGCCGAATTTGAGGAACATCGGGTCAAGCATAATTCCCAAGAAAAGCGACACCAAGAAAAGCACCAATGACATCACAACATTCCACATGATGGGACCAATGCAGATGATGGCGAACATGGAGCGTGAGAGGCGGCAATATCCAATGCATAAGTTTTTATGTGATTGTGAGTTACCACGAGACATCCATCGAAGGAATTCACTGAATTTTACGAGTCGATGTCAGAACATGATTGAAAATACAACAGAAATGCACATACCGGTAATCAATGATAAAGTTCAAGAACACAACGTGATGTGCGTTGAACCAGAACGGCGCAATGCACAACAACATCACCGTAACCCAAATGAGGAACGGTGTCAATGGCCCAAGCATATGCTCGGACCAGCCAACCGTGAGAACAGAATCCTGAAATAAATGCCAGTGCATGTGGTTGCAAATCCATGGCCAGTCGCAATGTATCTGGCGTCTCCGAATGCCAAGATGCTGAGGACGAAGTGAGTGTGGATTTGTGTCGAGTACACCTCAATGACCAGTGACAACAAGCCGAATTGTTTCGCGGGGCAGAATATCGCCTTCCATGTGTTCGACAAGTTCTGGATAAAGTATAGTGAGGCGATGATATGACAAGGCCACAATAGGAAACATGTACCTTGGAAGAAAAGTGGCAAGAACAATCATGAATACTGATAATACAACGTTGGATCCAGGCAAAGATGGGGTTGAGATTATAGCATCCCGCCTGGCCACTGATACACTGTCCAGATGATGTGTACTTGCAAACCATCAGAACATCAGATGGGACCAATGGAAATGATGGCGATACGAAATGAGGGGGCTTGGAGATTGCTTGCCATCCGAATTCGGGAACAACATAATGAACAAGTATGGCGACGATAAACAATACCGCCATGAATACTGGGAATATGACCTCCGAAAAGATAACCGCCCGCCAGCTTGCCCAAGGAACATTGCCTGACAACTACTCTGATGGGTGACCAAGCTTCTTTTTCTTGTATCCTGTGAACATGGTGCGCGAGAGGCAGCAATATACAATCCATGAGTTTTTATGCGATCATGAGTTAACGAGCCATCTATCGAAGGAATTGACTGAAATTTACAAGTCTAGGTGAGAAACTGATTGAAAATACAAAAGAAATGCACATACCGGTAATCAATGATAAAATCCAAGAACACAAACTGATGTGGGCTGAGCCAGAACAGTGCAATGCACAGCGACAGCACCATAACCCAAAAGTGGATGAGGAACGGTGTCAACGTCACAATAATCAGGCCCAAGCATATGCTCAGACCAGCCAACCGCGAGAACAGAATCCTGGAATAAATGTGTGTGGTTGCAAACCCATGGCCAGTCACAATGTACCTGGCATCTCCAAATGACAAGTTGCTGAGGATGTAGATTCATGTCAAGAACACTTCGAAGACCAGTGACAACAAGCTGAATTGTTTCACGAGGAGCAATATTGGCTTCCATGTACCAATGGAGATGACGGCGAACATGGAGTGCAAGAGGCAGCAATATCTGACATCCATTGAAAGAATTCACTGAAATTTACAAGTCTAAGTGGAAACGTGATTCAAAATACAAAAAAAAGTGCACATACACGAGGGGGATATGCTTTGATCGAAGGCAAGCATTCCACTGTCATGATCATCTGATAAGTCTTGAGGAGAAGTTTGTTGGACAATTGTACAATGTCGATGTATAGTGGCTGACTTTCAAAGACCGTGGGAAATCCCAGTCATGATGGCAGAACAATATTGAAAGATTCCATAGAACCAGAACGGCGCAATGCACAACGACATCACCGTAACCCAAATGAGGAACGGCGTCAACCATCAGCGTCACAATAATCAGGCCCAGGCATATGCTCGGACCAGCCAACCGCGAGAACAGAATCCTGAAATAGATACCAGTGCGTGTGGTCGCAAATCCATGGCCAGTCGCAATGTACCTGGCGTCTCCAAATGTCAAGGAGGATGAAGTGAGTGTAGATTTGTATCGAGAACACCTTGAAGACCAAGGCGGAATATTGCCTTCCATGTGCCAAATTCAACAAGTTCTGAATAAAGTATAGTGAGGCGATGATATGACAAGGCTGCAATAGGAAACACATACCTTAAAGGAAAAGCAGCAAGAACAATCATGTATGCTGTATGCTGATAATACAATGTTGGATCCAAGCAAAGACAGGGTCGAGGTTATAGCATCCCACCTGGCCATGATAAACTGTCCAGATGATGTGTACTTGCAAACCATCAGAACGTCCTGATGAAAACCACTGATGGAGAAAACAAGGAATTAGAAAAAATACAACGACAGAAGGAAAAGGAAACATACTTTTCAAAATGAATAGCTGTACATAGGCAGTTGCGTCCTGAGGTAATAGTACTCCCGACTCAACAGCTGGTTGCCCACACCCGTCCCACTCTGAGTCTGTAAATTCAAGATAGTTCCAAACCCGAGATCATGTCCTTTACCACACTGGTAATACTAGGTATGCTTGCAGCCAGGTAGTACTGGCCTCGCGGTATGTTCACTTGACGACAGACTGCTTGAAGGAGATGATTTTAGACTGGAAGAAGTAGTTGAGGAACTTGTTAGAGTACTAGGGAATTCTCCAGCTGGAATGATCAATTTGAAATTTTCATGGAAGCCGCACAAGGGCCAGTCGGGTGTATCTCTGGAACAACATCCAGGTGGAGGTCTTTACACTCCCCGGTATCTTCCATATGGATTCCATATGGAATGGGTGGATTCCACCCCCCATTCCATGGATTCCATATGGAATCTTTTTGGCTGAGCCCCCACCCAATTTCCCATTCCATAGCCACTATGGATTCCATAGCCACTATGGATTCCATGGTCCAGTCCATGTGGATTCCATATGGATTCCATGGAATTTCCAAATCCCGATTCCATGGACCATTCCACATGGAATCCTTAGGGATTTAATTAGAATAGAAATAAATGTATTCAAATTCAATGTAATACCCTTATTATATATATATATAAGTGAAAAAAAAATGCATAATGCAAGGATTGAACCCTGGAGGTCCATGGCATGTGCAAACACACGCTGTAGCCAACTGAGCCACGCTGGCATTTATTTCCAGGAAATTGATGGCATAATAATGACACCCGACCACGTGCGGGCCGCTGCTCGCCAAATGTGGTTGGTCGTGACTCAACTGTCATGTCGCCGGCTCTCTTTCCAACCACCACCGTCGTCGACCACCGCCGCTGCCAACCACCACCAGCGCCCACTAGGGACTAGCATGGTAACAACCGGTAACAACCGGTAAGCAAACCACGGTTTAACCAAATATGGTACGGTATGGTACGGTATGGTACGGTACGGTTACTGCGGTTACCGGTCCTACCACGCTTTATTTAGATATCTGACTTCACGACTTGAATAATGCAGTTCTTCTGGATGCTATGCATACTCTTTCTTTTCTGAAGGGATAATAAACTGCTAATGAACATTTTAACACAGTTTTTAGCTCCTTATTGTGATTTATTTTTGGCCTGGACCTTAAACTGTGTGCAGCCTGGTTGATGCCTTGCATCAAAAATTCACACCTAACGGAAAAGACCCATTATTCCATTTCCGGTGGATAAAAAAAAGTGCCAAAATTTTTTTTGGATACTCTATGATATATTGGATGAAGTAGGCACTAAAATTCGATAGATATCAGCTGAGGAAACATGTAGAAATGCAAGACAACGAGGTGTGTCCGGAACATTAATAACTTTTGTATACAATTATTTGTTTACATTAGTTATGCCTATTAAGCTTGATTAAGTTGGCCGAGCCGCCTCGGCAGTTCTGGAAAACCACGGATTTCCATATTAACCACGGTTCTGTACCAAATAGTACCGGTAACAAAAGTACAGAAAATTCCGTGGATATTACCATACCGGGCTAGTCCCTAGCGCCCACCCGTCGTCCACCGTCATCGTCGTCGACGAAGCTACCAGGTGAGTCACACAGCCCACCCCCGCTCACTGAAAACCACGAAAGCACAGGATGCGGGTGCCACGTCACCCAGCTCGACGAGCAACCACCAAGCTCGACGCGCGACAACCGCAGCCGCCACGTCACTGGGCTGGACGAGCGACCACCACGACCACCACAATCACCACGTCACCTATGAAACCCCGACAACAACAACCCAGACCCCAACACCTGCCCATCGCCACGTCACCAATGCTGACGGGCCCCAGAAACCCTGACGACGACGTCCGGGATCCCAACACACGCCCACTGCCGCCGTCGACGAGCTACCGCCCCCCAGAACGCGACTGAATGGCCATGACGAGAAGGGTCAAAGGGATGAGGAGTCCGGAACACGGACGCCGACGAGAAACCCCGGAGCGAGAGCCCAGGTAAGCCCCCAGCCCCACTGCACCCACCCCAGAACACTGACCAACACGATAAGTGCCCGTTGCGCACATCCCAGGTGAGTTACCCTGCCCATCCCCCCCTCTCGCGTCCTGAACACCAAACCGGACAGGATGCGGCTGCCACGTCACTGGGGTTGACGAGCGCCCGGCTCCTGCCACCCCTCCCACTTACCGCCACGTCAGCGGGTTCGACAAGCGCCAGCTAGCCCAAACGACAACGACAACGACAACGACAACGATGACCCACTGCCAGCGCCAGCGGATCAACGACAGCGCTGGCAGGTTAACGAAGGCAGCGGGCTAGCGACGAAGGCGGCGGGCTAGTGATGAAGGCGGCGGGTTAACCACCCCCCGTCCCTCTTGAAAGCACACAATGCCGCCGTTCGAAGCCCCCACCCGTGTTCGAAAACACCCCCGCCATTCAAACGCCATCCCTGTCCCTTGTAAGCTAAACGACAGCGCCGACACATTAACGACAGCACCCACACGTGAACGACAGTGTCCCTAAGGTAAGCCCCCCCCCTTTCCCTTCCTCACACCTCC
>Ga0307517_10012451_pt1 | contig 11668 bp, 16 predicted proteins | sample 23_EM_MG_FD_194515 | JGI IMG/M metagenome (GOLD analysis project Ga0307517, IMG submission 194515) | Populus trichocarpa ectomycorrhiza microbial communities from riparian zone in the Pacific Northwest, United States - 23_EM | ecosystem: Host-associated > Plants > Roots > Unclassified | place... | reverse complement strand
AGCGCCTCAATCTCGGCCTCCAAAGCCAGCACGCGACTGGCGGCCTCTTCCATATATTTTTCATGCGAAAGATTTAGTTGGATGAGTTGGAGACCCTGCGGAGCGTTGTTATTGATGGCAAAAGGAGGACAACAATAGAACGCGTACTAGATAAACGGCGGAACCCAGGAGAAAGACGGGAATCATGGCGGGGAATATATCCGAGTAGAGGCGTGCATGACTGGACTTTGGCTTTGGACTGGGTTCGGAGGTGTAACGTCGCCGTTGGAATTTAGTAGAAAGATTGGCCAACGGCTGTCGTGGAAGGAGATAGCGTGCGGGCAACATGCCTGAAAAAATCAAGTCAGTGAGGTGGTGCGGGCAACGATTACCGAAAGAGTGGATGGCGGTGACCAACGTGCGATGTTCTATTTTTGATGTGGCTGCGGACATGGTTCGAGGTATGGTTCATAGCCACGTAGAACAGCGGTGAAAAAGAACGGAAAAATATGATACGAACATTGAGCCGCTCACCGGGTTGGCAACCAAGAAGGGGAGATAAATTTTGGAGTTGTATGTATGTATGTAGTAGTTGAGGACTTGGCGTGTGACAAGATCCTATCACCATTCTTGCTTTCGTCTCTCTCTCTCTTTCCCTGTTCTCCCCAGGCTGGCCCGTAAGAGCAATGGAGCGCGCCATAGACCTTATCAATCAGCCATTCGCCTATGTCGCTCTCGCTCAGGATGCAGACGATTTGGACGAAAAGGCTACTCCACTAGTACAGACTCGCGAACAGCGCAAAAAGCGCCCAACTTCCCTCCCAGGGCTACCGTCCCTCTCTGATCACCATCCATCTCCGGCGCAGGCAAGCGCGCAGTGGACTCCCTGGGTGCCCTGCTCACCCCAAACAACCCACCAATATCCATCCACACATGGCCAATTTGTCCGCCAGCCTCTATCGTTACCTGCTCACACTCGCTCTCTATCGAATTCCTCTTATCAATCCCGTCGGCGCTCACACTTCATTGCTCTAATGCGGCCATGGCTCCCACTTATTATGTACGCGGTTACCAGTCTCGCGTTTGTGGTCGCTTTCGCCTTCTATAGGACGGAACTTTTCAATTGTATGTGTCCTTTTTGTCTGCTTTGTCGGATTCCTCTTATCAGTTAACAGTCCTCGATGATCTATCACTATGGTTGCGTTCTGACGAGCAGTATGGCCACGCTGTCCTTTTCTCTCTGATCTTCCTGACTACCATTCGTAAGTCCTCTTCCCTCCCCCAAAATTTGGATTCTGCTAATCCTCGAAATAGCTCCCATCCCTCTGTACTCTACGCTCATCATTTTATCTGGATACACTTTTGGTCCTTGGACCGGCGCTATAATTTCTTATTTTGCAGCACTTTCAGGTGCCCTCCTGGTTTTCATCGTCTCTCGTTCTTTGCTACGCGAATCCATTGAGCGTTGGCTTGTCGCTTGCCCCTCTATAAAAAGGGTTGTACGCGCAATCGAGAAGCGACCTAAACTACTTTTCCTCATCCGCCTCGCTCCTTACCCTTACAATGTTATGAATTGCCTCCTTGCTGCCTCTCCCACCCTTACGCTACACACCTATACCGTTTGCACCGCCCTCTCGCTCTTCAAGGTCATTATCCACACCAGCATCGGCGCCTCTATCCATTCATTTAGGGATTATCACAACGATCCGGATCCATCATCTTCTGAAGACGAAACTACCATTGACATGATGAACCGTATTTGGAAATTCGTGGGCATATTTCTCTGTGTGCTTATTCTCGTCTATCTCTCCATCGTTGCGCGCCGCGCTGTTGACGACGAATTAGATGATGGTCCTGTCAGCGATGTCGAAGAGACCCGCGCCTTCCTGTCTGCTGAGAGCGACCCGGAGTCCGCCCTCCCGTCATCCAGGGACCGCCCCATGTCGGAAATACCGTACCGGACCAGCAGTTAATCCTTCTTCCGTGCCGAACCCCATCTCCAGTGGAGCCCGAGGGCAGAATTTTATTTCCCTGATTTATTTCATCCCCATATCCAGCATTGTGCATATGACGCCCACACCCACACCTTCCGAGCTCGCGCATGGTTTCGCCCCCTCACCAGCAAAGACAATCTTATCAGGGATCACACCCATATATTTTACTCATACGGTCACTACTCTACCTACCTCGGCCATCGGACCTTGATTTTTAAATTTTATTAAGCTAGGCAATTGTTGCCTTTCTTCAGCGCTGTCCATTGCTCTCGTCCTCCATATCCCCCTCATTCCCAATGTTTCTTCTGTTCTTTTTTATATCTCTCCGTTCTATGCTTTAACGGCAGACATTAAATCAGACTTAGATACTGCCCAGTTTTACGGAAACCCCTTGTACTTTTATTTAAAGGAAGACAGCTACAATGTTACCTAGTTACTTAGCTCGCCCAAATATTGAAATAGTTGTGAACAATGTCTGGCCAATTTGACAACCAGCTACGGACCGACCCTTATCGTCGAATATAGGTTTTGCCGTATATTAACTGTCGCGGGCATGACCATGGCCACCGATTGACGCTTTCCGATTCAGTAACACTATTATGGTCTGGACGGACGCCCGAGGCCTTTGGCAACGCAGACAACAAGGATCTTTTTTAAGCGGTGAAGTGTAATAGCATCGAGTCCCCCAGATTCAGTTCGCTTTGATTTCATAAAAGCCTGCTGCCAGTGGGAGTTCACTTGCTAGAAATTCCAATAGAGTCCTCCTCGCAAGCCAGTAGCACCCCCATGTGTTACCAGATTCCCGGTCAGCAGTGAAGGAGTGAAAACAGCCATAGCCACCGTAGCGCTTTTGGACTTTGCATTGCCGTGTACTTTTAGAGATCGCAGCCAACTGGGAGTGTGCACACGGTAAAACACTTGTTCAGCCCCAAAGGCGCAAGGTAGGGAAACGACCAAAAGGGGAATTTCAGATATTTTATCCGTATTTTGCTCTTTTTGGCATTTCTTGCTAAGTTGCTTACAGAGTCCGAGTCTTCCGATCAGAAGTTCTGTTGGGAAATCTCGCACATGGCCAGACCGATCGATTAGATCTTGATCTTACTGCCTTTTCAGGTTTGGTGTTCGCCGGCATCTGTTTTCCTCCTGTTGCTTGGGTGGGGATGGCTCTGGGTTCACCATGCCTTTGACCACGCCAGTTGTGGTCATTTGTACGTTGGCACATGTGCTACTTTTGGCTCTATTGTAGTTGTATTACATAGCATTAGCAATGGTACGTACCCTGTGAGCTAACGTACGTTTTTTTTTTTTTTCAGCAGGCAAACGTTCAGCACAAATTCGTGTTTGTACATTCCTGCGCCACAGATGTCGAGCGCTGACCCTGCACGAGGGTCGGTTATCTAAATTCTAATATACTTCAACTCAATTCAAAGCGTCTGTCTGAACACCCCAATGATCGTCATGACCCTTTTGAAATTTTACTTCTTCCCCGACGCAATATGTACCACCGCGCATTCATCGATCATCGATCCTGATGGTGGGGAGGTTGGGTAACTATCCTTCCCAGCTCACCGCCATTCGACCATCTAATCATGACACAAGTCCTGACTCAGCCAAAACAGGGTAACAAGCATGAGCATACATGTGGCTATCAGAGTTCCAGTGGCAAGCAACCCATATGTATATTAGTTTGTGTGGTGTGGTGTGGTTATTTAATCTCGGACAAGTAAGCATCGTAATGTATCAGTGGAGCTGGTAGAAACCAAAAACCACCTGATTACGAATGCGTCGAGTGAGCGGCAGTTGCGCAACATGAGATTAACAGAGAAAGACACATATATATATACATTGGCGCTAGTCTCTTTTCGGTCCTCCCAGCACAAGTCCCATCGGGTTGATCCACCCAGATGACGAAATGCAGCCTTCCAGGGTTGCCACGAGTTTTGAAAAAAGGGTGACTCAAAAAGCCTCACTCAATGGGGTTTGATCATACGTGCTATCATACGGAGGCCGGCCCTTCGAACAAGGAAAACCTCGGACCGGATGGTTTTCAGAGCCACTCAGTCCGCCGACGCTGACAGAACTTTACATTTTCATTTCTTGATACTTTTTTTTGAGGTTAGTAGTACATACAGAGGGGCAGATAAGCAGAACGACCCAAAAAAAAGGCGACGCGTGATGTGTGACGGGTATATTTGAAAATGCATGATGTCGATGAGGGGATGAGGAGTGGGAATGTGTGTGTGCAAGAATGACGATAATGGCGATTTTTGATAAGAATCGGGGGAGCGGGAATAGGTGGGAGGGTATGGATGCCGAATTCGAGCCGTCTGCAAGGATATCCCAATCTGAACGACGAAAATGTATCAAGCGAGCAAAAAGGGATATGAAAAGATAAAGAGTCCAAAGTGCAAGCAATAAAAAAACATCAAAGCAGATACAAACGCACAAAAGCAAAGCAAAAATAGATGCCACCCGTCGCTAGCGACCGGCCATCGTCGTCGTGTCTATAGGTCACCCGGAACTTTGTGGTACTGGTGATGAGGCAGGTGCTCGTTCATTGGAACGTACCCAAAGTCTGGCGAGACTGGTAGTTGAAAACTGATCAGTAAACAATGCAAAAAGAGCGAGCGATGAGTAATGGTGGTAGAGAGATTTGAGCGAAATGAATAGAGACAGATTGAGGAATTTCAAAATATCACATTCGACACCAATCGGGGTATAACACGGGTGTAAAGGGTAACAAATGGAGACAAAGATCGAAGCATGCAAGTGCGCAGGCTCGTGACGTATTTAAATTCTCCGAGCGGGGTAAAAATCCGAGAGGGAAGGGATAGAGCGGCCAGAGAGAATAGAGGGCTTACATCTATTGATATCGGTTTCGCCGTTGTAGTTTTCGGGAACAGGCGGTGTGTTTGCCTGTGACGACGAGGTATGAGAGGCAGCAGAAATGGACGATGTCGAGGTTGACGGTCGCACATTTCTATGCCCCCAGCCATTAGCTTCAGTCATCGAGTCTATTGACGCCGTGGGACCAACAGCGCCAGGGATGGCCGAGTAGGCGAACTCTGCTTGAGAATTGTTGAAGCTGTACGGATCGACAGAAGGAAGTTGAATCATACTCCGGACACGCGGGATCCCGTTTGATGGGTGATCGTCAATTGGTTGTGGGGATGTCGATGGGCGTTGCTGCTCGTTGTGGTCGTATGGACTCGGATATGGACTCATCGCCTGACTATGCCTCCGCGAGCGTCCAACTCTCAATGAAGCTTGTCCATTGTAATTGGACTTTGACGAATTCGGACGAGCGGGGGAGATAGGGCGGTGATGACTTGAGCTCGGACGCGAATAGTCGTCGTGATACGGCATCGCAGCAGACGAAACGGAAGACATGGAATAACCTGTTGTGGGCCGGCTGTCCGGAGATAAGGACGATGCACTATGTTCACCTTGCATGGGCATGGAGGAAAAGGGAGATGCATAGGCGGTGTTGATGGTGGGCGTGGGACGCGAATAGCCGTTACTGCTTGGGTTCAAGAGGGATGAAAGACTGCTGTTGTGGCTAGAACTATTATTGTAGGACCAATTGTTCTGCTCTGGGGCATACGAGTATTGTTGAGATGAAACCATCTCACGGGTAGAGCTATTATTATATGAAAGGGGGTTAAAGTTTGGGCTTGGGGTATCGTCGGAGGAAGTGAGAGGATGGAGGGTATGTGGAGAGTGATTGTAGATGTTATGTTGATGGTGGGGGAGATGGGGGGGGTCAGAGGGAACCATCAAAGGGGGAAGGGCAGAGCGATTGTAGTTGGTGTTCCAGCCGGCGGCACCACCGTGATTGAGGGGAGTGAAAGAACCAGGAGCAGAAAATCCACGGGCACGACCCATGGCGCCACTGACGAGCTTATGGGGGACGGACGAAGGGACGGTGAGAGGGACTGGACCCATACCAATGGCGGAACGTGGAGGGGGGATTGAAGCTTGCTCCTGAACATCGCGTTTTCTTGGCTTTGGGAGACGGGGAGGCACACGGCGCTTAAAGTTGGCTACGACGTCTGGAGAGGAATGACGGTTGAGGGTTGGGTGTGCTACGAAAAAAAAAAAAATAAGAATTTTAGAAATGGTGGGAGAGGAAAAACGAACACCAAGTGCTAGCGTCCGGGTCGTCAATGGCAGGATCGACGTTTCGCAAGTTAACTTTGCGCATGAAACCGTAGATCTTTATATATATATAGTTGTGAAAGTTGAGTTGGACGCGATTTTGAGAGAAGACTAACATTTAGTTGCCGAGAGAAGCTGGCGAATCTCGATTGGCGGTAGATACTTGGGAGGACATGAAGGGCAAGTTGCTCTGGTCGTTCTACGATGATGTGCTCGCCGGCAGGGTCCCATCTGATCATGTGGTGGTTTTCTGGGCGCTCGAGGAGACTGGGGTAGGGATGAGCTGGGGAGATGAATAAGAAAGAACGGGGTGGCATACGCGTAGAGTTTAGTAAGAAAGGTGGCCTGTGGCTTTGGCTCTGACTTTGGGGGCTGGTGATCGGAGAGGGATTTTGCGGGCGAGGGGGGCTGGTCGTCATCGGGATAGGCGCGAGAATACGAGGGCGGGTAGAGATCTGCCATTGGAGAGAGAGTGGAGGGGTTGGTTTGGTTGTTGGTACTTAACTTATTTCAATGGGCACTGTACGTAAGTTTTATCGTATGTTGCTCGATCTCAGATACCCGAGGCGCCGAGGTAAACAAATGGTCATATCAACTCTGCCTCCGCAGATATATCGGGCAAAATCAAGATCTAGCTGTCTCCGTCGTAGTGCAGTGTCACGCTCGAAAACTGTCCAAACAAATCTTCCGCCTCCTCCACGCTCACACCTCCGCCTCCCTCCATCTGCTCTTCCAGGTGAAGCGAATTCGACTCTTTCAGCTGCCGGAAATTCACCGCATCCTGTCCGCTGGATGATGTTGGAATAATCTACCTCCCTTTGTCAGTCTCCTGTCTTTGCGTGACTAAGAGTACACCCACCGGCGGTCGCGTATTCCGTAGTAGCCCCCAGTTGATTTTCGCAAACCATCTGTGCTGTTTCACCTCGCTCGCCCCGCTCTTGCTGCCCAGTCGTCTTCGCTCAGACTTATCAAGTAGTCGGCTAACACAGTCCCTCCCTGCTCTGTGCGCACAAAATAGAAAAAACCCAGTTTCAGTAATCCCATTCCCATCTACACCAAAGAACCTGATGCGCGGACTTGATGCCCGCGCATCATCATCACTCACGATGAGATTTTCGGCGCGTCGCGGAACTGGACTGCTTGATTGCGGATATTATGAAAGGTATCATTACGTTCGTGGCCTTTAAAAGGCGTCGTTGCGTACTGTACCACCCAATGTGCACACAAAATTCATGTACGTCAATATCGCTGCTCATACAAGTAATAGGCTTTTGGGGACGTACGATCATCTCATAAATAAGGATACCGAGCGTCCACCAGTCCACCGCTGCCGTGTGGCCTTGCGCTGCGATGACTTCCGGTGCAATGTACTCTGTAACTAATCAGATATTCATCCTTCCAATAGAAACTTGGGCCCAGACCTTCCGTTCCAACGAACGAATTCGTCCGGAAATTGGCCGTGCATGTCATCGTATCCACCAAAGGAATCTGTAAAATGTGCCATAGTTAGGAACAAGAAACCACAATTCCATTCCAATACCCCAACTTACCCCATTGTGCTCCGAGTGCACCATTGTCGGCATCCCACTGGGGTCGTTTGATTGCTTTGCAAGGTCAAAGTCTGATAACATGATGTGCCCAGACTGATGGAGCAGAATGTCTAACGAAAAATTTACAAGGTCCACTGTCAGATAGAGCTCGCCATGCAAAATGCGCGTTCACGTACTTTCGGGTTTCAGATCGCGATAAATAAATCCCATTAAATGCAAATATTCCAATGCAGCCACGACCTCCGCGGCATAAAAACGCGAGCCGTCTTCCGGGAGGCATTTACCCGGTCTTGTCTGTAAGGCGCGGAAGAACTCGCCCCCCATACAATATTCCATACAGAAATAGAGATAGCCTTCAGACTGAAATGAATGGTGCAAAGTAACAATGAACGGGTGGTTGGCTGTTGCTAGTATTTCTTGCTCTGTAAGTGCGCGTTTGATCTTTTTCCGTTCGATCATTTCTTTCTTGGATAACACTGCGGATCACAAATCAATTAGTATCTGCCGCCACAAAGGGGGAGGCGAAAGGTAGAGCGAAAGTGCCATTACCTTTCATTGCGTAAAGCTTGCTCGTTTTCTTCTCGCGGACGAGATACACCCTCCCTACGTCGCCTTTGCCCAACATTTTGATCTTGAGGAAACTCGATGGTCCGACTTCGACCTGCGTTGTAAATATAAGTCATTGTTTCTTCGTTGCAAAGTTCGTTATCTCACCTGCCGGACCTTGATGGAATTGCTTGAATATGTCCTCCGGAAAGCAGTCTTTCCAGGTAGAGGTTGGAGCCCATGCTGACTGACTCCCTTCGTGCCATTCACCGGAGCTGTCATGGGGGGGTTAAGGCGCGACATTCTTCGACTCCTCGAGGAACCCGAAGACACAGTCTCCAACGAATCTTGCCCCTGATCTGATGAACTTGAGACCAGTTGTGGGAGCGGCGGCACAGTATTGCCCGGTGCCAGGAGCCCATTCTTGGTGGTCGCTGAGGATGACCTCGAACCCATTGAAAAAAGGCCCTTCGCGTTCGGGGCTGAGGCTACGCGACGAATGAACCGTGATGCTGTTGCGCTGACAGATTTCGGGCTCAGGGGACCATTCGTTCGCGATCGTGATGGAGTCGATGGAGTTGGTGGAAATGAGGACTGCGAGGGGTCTGCTGTCAGTGGCATGCCCCTGGCTGAAGGTGGTAGACGTGGGTGGTTGGGTCGGGCTCGTTCCGACTTGGTGTGCTGTCGTGACCGGCCAGGAGTCGCCACCGAGAGAGCTTCGGTAGATTTCGGTTGTGAATAACGTGGGTATGGGCGGCTCTGCGTGGTCATGTAAGGGCCTCTCGATGTCAGGCCGCCATTTGAGTCGCTGGACTGGGTGTTGGATGAATTGTAGGATGATCGTTGGTCAGAAAGGTAAGTGATTGGGGTGAGGGAAGTGGTAGGTGTCACAGGTATGTGTGAGACACTGCTGTGAGCGGACACGGGCAGCGCTTGTGTTTCGAGAAGCAATGGAGATCCGTTGGTAGGTAGTTTCTTGGATGAAGAGTTGGGAAAGCGAAACACAGATTTCCAGGAAGACTGAGGACGAGGTGATGAGAGTGAATCCGGTGAACCATTGAGATACTTTGAATTAGGGCTTTCTAGGTGGGTATGGAAGGTCGGCATCTGGGGTAAAAACAAAATTTTCTTTGTCGAGCCTTGCAGCAACGGCGAAGGGGAAGGGGTGGGGACAGAAGACTTTAAATCAGGGACAATTGCATTCGATTCACACCAAATCCCTGATTATGTAAGATCGTTCCTGATCATTTATTTCCACAAACGCACTAGCGAGCAACGTTCAACAACGACCTCGAAAAAATTCTATCCACTATGCTTCAATTGTCCATAACAACCACCTCGAGTCCTCGACCTCTTAGGAATTTTTACTTTTCTCGTACCTGCCGGCTTATGGCCTCTGGTTGTTTATTCATCCTCAATGATCTTCTCATGTGCCTTCCCCGTTTGGGACAAAAGGGATTGAGCTCTGTCGATCTTCTAAAGTTTGTTCCCCAACTTCTTATGTTCCAGCCTTCTTGAATCTACATTGAATCGGAAGGAAGCGTACCTTCTGCCTTTTGGATGTACCTTTCCCAAGTCGGGAAACGAGAGACCACATTTCCACAACATACAAACCCCACGAGCACAGATTTGTCGCTGGATTTTTGCTCGACATTTTGACTACACCATTTTGGAGCTTCCCAAGAACCAACCCTGTTACCTTTCAAGGAGTCTCAGTGAGCCTCTCCATTGCCTCCAAGGATTGTCCAGACTCGTGTTACTGCAAAAAAATCTCCCGCGCGCGCTAACCCGGAAATCACAAATTCAGAAGCTCGAGGCGCGTACAAATTTCGTATGCACATATCAAAATAGACAGTTTTTGAGCTCAAATTCGACTTTCATAAACCATTTTCTTTCCCATTTCCCTCCCATTTATGTAGAAAACTATGAGGAGTATTGGATTTTTCCAGATTTTTCCCCAGCTGATAAAGTCACAATCACGTGGCTGCATAGCCACGAGTTATCTACAATTTCTCCCCTTCGACAGGAATAATTGCTATGATGCGGAGAAAAAATTATGTAGCATTTTTTCCTAATACTTGTGACAAATTTACGAACAAGAAGATCTGTTTGTATGGTCAGGAAACGCAAAAATTGGATGAAAGGTGAGGTGGCAGTGCTGGCACTGATAACAAGTTGAACGGCGGGCCGTACATACTGTTTCATCTTACATCCCCATCTAACCAGTCAACCCCTTCATTAAATTGGTTGGACGGTGACGGCGCCACTGATTTGAGCTGTCTCTGTAGACCTGACGTAGGTGGCAAAACCATGTATCTTGTTTTATCCGTTCTCCCATGAATTTTCAGCGTAAGTTTAATTTCGAATTCGGTTCCAATGAATCGGGCAATTTGTTGCCTGACTACTCTTTAGATACCTCTCCGCTGCACGAATACCACGATGGAGGGTTTAGTCCTTTCCCAATTGCGCATTACTTCCTTCGTGCAGTTCGTCATTTGCAGCAAAAGGCACTGTTCAGGCGTCTGACTTCCAGCCTGCGCTGAATGAAATCACCTAGTACAAACCACCCTCGTTGCGATGGGCTGACACTGCCGCCAAAACGCACCTTGAATATTAATTCCTTGATCCGGCCATAGCTAACTTGTCCACAGGCTAACTTTTCCAATTGGGAGTTGGTTTCCGTGTCCTTTATTGGATGTTCGCATTCAGTTTGCATATGCGGTATCTCGTGCTTTGTCTCACATGACTGCGGCCAATTTGGCTTCTAATTGAATTTAGGAAATCATCTATACATTGGCGACGCGACCCTACAAAATTGCCTCGACCCTCGCAGCCGCGACATGGCCCTACAAGGGTCGGTATATTGCATCTCAATTCGGTTGCAAAGAGCCCTAGTCTATTTTCTGGAGGCCAACCTTGGGCGATGCGACAACGGTGATCATGCGAAGTGATATGTTTTCCTGCATATTTTTGTTTCTGTATTTTGCTGCGCAGCCCCGCTCTGCGCGAGGAAGCGAGGAGCGTGGTGTATGTGTCCTACGACGTACACTGAGCACCCCGGGCTCGCCCTTTCCCTAGGATACTGCTCAGTACGCAAACGAGTTGGCTTGTCGGCTTCCCATCCTCGTGCAGTCCACCCCAAGGTCGTCTCATGAGCCCCTCGTTTGGTGGAGGGTACCCTCTTCTAGTCCAACTCGTGGACGTATGGACGTGTGGTACTTTGTGCTGGTGGTTAGGCTTGTAGATTATGGAGCGACAGGATACGGCGGGCAGAATTACTAGTGAGTTGCCGAGTCTGTTTTTTATCTGGATTGATGTTGTTCAGAACCGACAAGCGCAGTTGTCCTGAGCTGTTCATTTACGATGGCGAGTGTGCAAATACGTCTACACATATATCCAATGCTGTTGGTGTTCTAGGCTAACAGACACATTCGCGACGCC
>Ga0307517_10012450_pt1 | contig 11668 bp, 9 predicted proteins | sample 23_EM_MG_FD_194515 | JGI IMG/M metagenome (GOLD analysis project Ga0307517, IMG submission 194515) | Populus trichocarpa ectomycorrhiza microbial communities from riparian zone in the Pacific Northwest, United States - 23_EM | ecosystem: Host-associated > Plants > Roots > Unclassified | place... | reverse complement strand
TCATTTCAAATTGACTTTATTTAAGAATTGATTTAATGTTTTGTTTTGGTTGCCTAGATATAGGGTTGTCATAATGTTTTGCTCGGTTAACGCTCAGTTTGAAAAAATAAAATAAGAATATGTTTTTATAAAATAATTATAAGTTGAGGCACCAAGATTAAAAATGGAACAAATATAATGGACTAGGGTAAACAAGCAAAGTAAATTGGTCGTGTGGAAGATGTCCGTCGCACTTTGGCGACATATGCGGCAACAACCTTTCATCGTAGTGTTGGATTTCTTTCGGCAAGATCTTTCCAATGAGGTTGTTTCATAATGTGTTTTTCAAGAATTTAAAAAAAATTATTTAATTTTTTATATTATTTAATTTTTTTAACATACTAATATTAAAAATAATTTTTTTAATATATTTAAAAAAAAAAAAAAACAGTCATGGAACACTAAAACAGCTGCTTAATCTGAAAACACTGATAAAAAGAGGAAGAAGAAAGATAAAGAATATCTGTGCCCTTGAGTTTTACCACCCGCGTTATAACCGTAACATCATTTCATTAAAAAAAATTGAAGCTTATCAAGATACTGTAATGTGTCAAATGACAGCATGCCACGTCTTTGTCCATTCGTGAGAGCTTTTCCTCGCCCGAAAAAAAGGGGTCTTTTTTTTATTTTATTTTCCTCTTCCAATCCAATCAGGTCTAGTCTAGTAAAGTTTGGCACTCCAACTAGATCGAACCTCGTCTGTGACCCACACGGCTTTGGGCCGATGGGTCAAAAGGAAATATTTTAAGCAATCATGCCGAAAGGGTATTCGATTTCCAAAATCATTGAAAGAAACAGTTGTAAAACATAAGCAAAATCATCATCAAATGCTTTGCCATAAAGATTTATTGGAATGGAGTAAGGGTGGGAAAAAAACTGAAAAACTGATTAAACCGAAAAAACTGAAAAAAAGATAATATAAAAAACCAAATCGTGAAAAAAAACCGATTAAAATTTTAAAAAACCAACAGTTCGGTTCGGTTTCGGTTTTATAAGTTTGAAACAAAAAAACAAACCGAACCGAACCCAAACAAAAAAAACTGGAAAAAAACCGAGCCAAACTGGAAAAAAGAGAGTCAAAAAAGAGTCAAACCAAAAAATTGAGCCAAACCGGAAAGCCAAACCGAAAAAACCAAGCCAAACCGGGTTGAACCGGTTTTTGTCCAAAAATCTGAATCGAACTGAATCGAATCTGGTCGGTTTGAATCAGTTTCGATTTTTTTTAAAATTTTAGTTTCATTATTTTTTTGATAAAAATCAAACCGATTCCAACAACAATTACCCTGAGATATTGTATAGATAAATTAACAATTATTTTTCCCTCTCTCTTTGTTTTTCTAAATAAAAAAATAATGCTTTTATTACAATTATTCTTGACTGCCTCTAATCATTCAAGGGCATGGATGAAGGGGACACCCTTTATTTCAAACAAGATTTTGGACTCTACAAGTGTTGCATTGGCAATATCAAACCATCATCACAATCAAATCTCAGAAAAGAAAGAAAAAGATAAAAACAAAAAAGAAACCCAAATCCGAAAAAGAGATAAAGCAAAGATGCCAACCAGACCGGAGCAACCGGTCATATCCAAAGCCCCCCCGGTTTAGCCGTTTATATTCCTGTCTTCAACTTATTAAAATCCTTAATTAAGTCTTTATATATATATGTATATATATATATAATCTTAGGAGCTTGCTGTTTTTTAATAAAAAAACTCTAACAAAAGAATTAGATAGAAAAAATTAAATTATCTCTTAAAAATTACACAGAACACTATTTAAATATAAATTTTACATCGTTTTAGTGTCTATGGGCCTTTTTTATATTATAATAACTTTTATAATTGTAATTTTTAAAAATAAATTGTATAAAAATTATAAATTATAAATTATAAATATAATTAATTTTTAAATTATAATTGAAACTATATATTAGTAGCATTTTATCACACTACTAAACCTGCCCTCAATTGAATTAATTATTATATGGTACTACTAAACCAACCCTCAATTGAATTAATTATTATATGGTGAATTAAATCTTAAGTTTATGTCATTATTAAACACACTGACACACTTCTGACACTCTCCAACTTCACTCCTTCCCTCTCTTCTCTCTAAGGAGTAAGGCTTAAGGCAGGTCTCTTATTCACATTTAGATCCAGGTTTGTCTCTTTTACGTTCTTCTCTTCTCTATCCATTGAAGTTTGTGTGATTAACATGGGTTCTACTCAACTTGCTTACTGACTGAGGGTAGAAAGTAGAAGAAGAATACTTCAAGCAGCTACCTTCCTTTCTGTTTCTTGGGTACTCCACTGGCCTACTCTTCACAGTTGTTAGGTTAAGTTAAGCTGCAAAGTTTTCATTTCTTTTTTTTCAGACTTTTATTGCCATTTTCTTGTCTTGGCTACAAAACAGACTACTAATACTAGGTACAACAAGTTTATCAAGTTTGAGACACATGATACTATTTGACAAGTTACTAAAGGAAGTATGTGTGTGTGGGTTTGCCTTCCTTTTGCTCTCTGCCTCTTTTTTTTTTTTTAATTATTATTGTATCAAAATGAGGGTGATTTTTGGTCTGATTGGTGGTTTCTTCGTTTAGTTCAGCATTTGGGTTTTTGGGGTCTCTTCTTCTTCTTTTGCCATTTTGCTGTCATTTTCTGTTCTATGAACATAAGGTATATGAAAAAAAGCGGGTTGCTTTTTGATAATCTTTTTATTTATTCCTATAAGGCTTGTTACAAATGTAATCTGATAATGGGATCTTTGTACTGTTGAAAAGTGCTGCCTTGCTGCTTATCATTGTGCTACATTATTTTTATTTTCTTCTTAAGGAAAAAGCTTCCAAGCAAGATGGGCGATGGGGTTTCTATTTGTTTTTGTTATTGTTTCATTTCAGAAGTACCTTGGGATTATATTGTTATCTCACTTAATTGGAGGCCTTTGATTTAACAATTCCCAAATGTTAAGAAAATTTACTTGCCTTTTCCTTTTCTACAGTTTCTCCTATACTTGCCTGTCAATGTTCAGTGCATAACCATGGTATGTTGGAATCTGAATCCACAATTAACTAATTGATGCTTGAAACTTTCGATTTCTTGAATTGCTGATGTAGGACCTGTTATTCTGACATGAAGATGGGGAGTTGTCGAAAACTGTGATTAGCAGTATGCACAGATGCTATTATGTTTGCGTGAAAGCGTAGACATTTTCTGATATTTTGTGTTTAGAAAAAAGTGGGATTTGGAAATGGAAGAGATACAATCTCAATCGGATAATTACAGATCTTCTTCGTCTTCAGCAAGTAGTCCTGCAAGTAGGGTGCCATCAAGTAACTTCTTCTACTTGCGGAAGCCTGGTTCAGTTAGACAACCTATCTCATTTGAGGATTCACCTGAGTGGGAGGATACCGATATTGACGTTAGGGTGGAGGAAGGAGGTGACTCTATCAATGTTGCTATTACACCAGCATCCCCATCTTTGTCAAAGCTTAATAGTGGGTCATTGCCATCCCCACCATTACCAGAGCGTGCAGTTGTTGCAAGAAAAATTGCAGGGGCTTCTGTTGTTTGGAAAGACTTGACTGTTACAATCAAAGGGAAAAGGAAGTACTCAGACAAAGTTGTCAAGAGCTCAAGTGGTTATGCATTGCCTGGGACGATGACAGTCATCATGGGTCCTGCAAAATCAGGGAAATCCACGTTGCTAAGGGCTATTGCAGGTTAGTTAGATGCCATTCATTTTTATCACCAAGTTGAAACATTTGCTTTGAAATTATCTCCATGGATGGATGCTTGAAACTAAAGAAGTGAATTTCAACACTGCAGGGAGGTTGCATCATTCAGCTAGAATGTATGGTGAGATTTTTGTCAATGGTGCAAAATCACGCATGCGTTATGGCACATATGTAAGTTATAAGTATATTCTCTTGCTATTAGATAGTTATTTCTCTAGCAATTTAAATTTTTTTCATTGGTTTTCCTCTCAAATCTGCCATCTTGATATTCATCTTTCTATGATTTGTTTCATCTTGTTCTTTAAATATGCAAGATAGATAGATTCTCTGCTGCAGTTTTGATAATCTTCTTTCTATGATTAATATCTTCTTCCTCTTTTAATATGTAAGATCAAAAGGTTCTTGGCCAATCTCCATTTAGTATATTTATCATCAATTTCTTAGTACATTACTTTGTCTCAAGGAGCTGAGTGATATAGATATATATATGTTTTGGTATTGCAGTATTATCCTATTTGTAATAAATGGTTCTGTTGGCAAGGCTGTTTTGTTATCCATGCAATTAGATTTTGTTTTATTGATTCTGTAACCATCATAAAACTGTCACCAGAATTGTTGGCTGAATTTTCTCTTGTCATCACTGAGCCAAATGCTGTACTAAGAATCACTATATTAAATGACCAATATGGGTTGTTGATTGTCACATTTTCAGCCGTTCCTTTTTGAATTTTCTGCTCTCCTTTCATCTCCATTTCTGTACAATTTTTAGATCATGTTTTATGGTTGGTATGCTAAAATACGATCAAGTTATCATAAGGAATGCATTATTAAGTTTGGCTGTTGCACAATCTGGTTGATTATGTGTCTCTTTTGAGAGATAAAGAACATACTTTCTGTACTTTACTTGCTTGCCCAAAATCTAGCCTCATATCCGGCCTATCCAGGTGATAAAATTCAAATACATCGTCATTGTCTTCTTAGAGATTGTATGTTGATAACTTTCATCCATGTCAGTTAGTTGTCAAAGAGAAAGAAAAAAAAAGTAGTCTGTACTCTATATTAGGATCAAGGCCCTAATCACAACCATTTTTTCTTACAATAGGTTTCTGTTCACTATTTTACATCGAATATATTACATGTATGCATGAGTGCGCAAGTGTGTCTGTGAACTCAGTGGAGTTATGATGGTCTTTAACAGGCATATGATGTTGTTACTGTTTTAATTTTTTTTTTTTATATCAAAATCCACCTATGGGCAGTCATTTTCATAATGTTTAGTGTTTTGCCTTTTGATGGTCCTTGGTGTCAACTTTAGCTTACATCATAATTTGGAATATATAGAATTTTTCCCTCGAATCAAGGTTGGACACTTAAATTTTTCACATCCTTTTCATAACTGGACAAGTTCTGTAACTGATAATGAAGAAATTTATCTTCGAACAGAAATTTAAAGTTGCAATTCCATGATGGAACTATGAAGAAATTTGACGGAACTAAAAGCTGTTATCTGATACCGAGGAAATTTATCTACAAACAGAAAGTTAAAGTTGCAATTCCATGATGGAACTAAAACTTGTTATCTGCAGTAAAGTTGGGGCATTTGATGTTGAATTATCTTCCAATTTGTAGGGTTTTGTTGAGAGGGAAACTACTCTGATAGGATCTCTCACTGTCAGAGAATACTTGTACTACTCCGCACTGCTTCAACTTCCTGGCTTCTTCTGCCAGAAAAAGAGTGTGGTAGAGGATGCCATCCATGCCATGTCTTTGAGTGATTATGCAAACAAACTGATTGGAGGACATTGTTATTTTAAGGGCCTTCCAAGTGGCGAGCGAAGGCGTATAAGCATTGCCCGGGAGCTTGTGATGAGGCCACACGTATTATTTATAGATGAACCTCTCTATCATCTTGACAGGTTATTGCATATTTCTCCATCCAACACCATTTAGGTTTTCAAGGCTCTTATTATTTTCTTACATTCATCCTGCATAGTGTGCTATGGGCTTATTGCACTGTTGATGTGAAGCACTCAGTCAGGGGTAGGAACATGCATCTTAGGTTTTTTTTCTCTGAAAGAACCTATATTAGATGCTGTTAGACCACTTTATGTGTGTGGGTGAATGAGAGCATCTTAAAATGTAATACTAACTCTCCAAAAAATCAGAACTGGAGGACCAAAGTTCTTGAAATGACAGAGGAAATATGACTGCATCATCAAAGAAAGTTTAACTAACTTCATATGAATTTTGGTATCAACAAGTTATTTGCCATTTTATGTGGGATCCAACATTATTAATGGCCTAACTTTTTCCATACCTGTATGTGGGTCATGGCTCTGCATTCTCTTAATGATTTATGTCTTTCTTCCTGTGAGTATTGATTGATTGCCATGCTCTATCTAATTTCATGACTTTGCCTCATTCAGTGTCTCTACCCTTCTGATGATGGTTACATTAAAGAAACTTGCTAGCACTGGGTGCACTCTAATCTTTACCATTTACCAGAGCAGCACAGAAGTGTTTGGTCTCTTTGATCGGATCTGCCTGCTTTCAAATGGAAATACCTTATTTTTTGGAGAAACATTGGCCTGCTTGCAAGTAAGGGATGCTGGGAACTTTGTTTCATTTTCTAATGAAGAACATAATGTCGAAATTAGTGAGACCCATATCATATGGCCATTTTATTGTTTAGTATCAAATGTATTCAACCAAGTACTGTGGTATTTATTTTGTGCGTCATTTGGTTGCCATGGTTGCCATAAAATATGGTATCAAAATAACTTAGTTATGCACAAAACTCCAAGAATTTTTTCTTTCTTGGAATTAAAGATTGTGTTATATTGATATTGACTGACATATTTACATTGATGAAGCACTTCTCGAATGCTGGATTTCCTTGCCCAATTATGCAAAGTCCTTCTGATCACTTCTTACGTGCAATAAACACGGATTTTGACAGGATCATTGCAATGTGCAAAAATTGGCAGGTACTTGAGTAATTATTGTTGTTTCAGTGATTTTTATTTCTGATGGCACCAAAAAGATGCTCTTAAAACAAAGAAAGAGTGAGACTGATGGTTGCAGTTGCAACACTCATATTGAGGCTGTTGCTTGAAGTTGTAACACTCATATTGCTAATAATTTCAACCTGAGGTTGAACAAATTGTTGTAGAAGTGTCGACTTCTGTGCACTTAATATTGGGGCTGATGTTTGAAGTTGTGACACTCATATTGCTTATATTTTCGACCTGAGGTTGAATGAAATGCTGTACAACTGTTGACTTCTGCGCACTTATTATTATCATGTCGATTTAGGACACTTTTATTTAGTACTCATTTTGACATTTGCTAGACATGGAATCATTGTCACAGGATGACCATGGAGATTTTTCATCAGTGAACATGGACACCGCTGTTGCCATACGTACCCTAGAAGCAACCTATAAATCATCAGCTGATGCTGCTGCAGTTGAAACTATGATATTGAAACTCACTGAAAGGGTATTGTCATTATCTCCTTGTATCACACCATGTTTATTGGTTGCCTATATACTCTGCCTTCACTGTAAGTAATTGTTGATTGTCATGTGACACCGAGAGAGACTTGTATGAATCTTGTTAGTTCCTACTTTTATAGGTTGTGGATAATGAATGAATTCATCTTTTTTTTTTCTTCTTTCTTCTTCTTCCCGCTTGGATTGCTGTGTCAATGCCATGACAGGCTGGATAATTTTTTCTGGATTAATCCTGTGACGCTTTAGTTCTGACTTTAGGATTTAGATCGAATGGTAAAGGGGGCTGGTGTATGCTGGATTAAGTCAAAATTTTACCATCATATATGTGAAAAAAGTCCTCAATTGTTTTTATGATTTTAGAACATATGACCCACAGGGTGACACAGAAATAATCAAGCTTATCCAGGTATCATTTGGTGAAGAAGAGGGCAGCTCACTGTAAATATAGGTGTAGAAATGCAGGCTATGCAGCCATGCAGCCATGCAGATGTGCTTGTTCGTGTGTAGATATCCCCCATGGGCATGTGTGTGAGTGTGTCCATGTGTACATGATTGTGTCTGCATGCAAATACAAGTTTCAGTGTAGTAGTGGATTTTCATTCCATAATTTTTTTTTATCCCAAGTAAATTTTTAATTTGAGAAACTCCTTCAACTCTTGTAATACCCACAATACACTTCCATCCAATCTTCTTCCCCTTCTTTTCATTGAAGCACAAGCTCCCATTTTTGCATTGAATAACAAACTGCAATGAAAGCATTGCTTTTTTATAGCTTTCACCAAATCTCGTCATATGTGATTCAACCCTGCAGGAAGGTCCACTTCTTAAAAGCAAGGGAAAAGCTGGCATTGCTACAAGGGTTGCTGTTTTGACTTGGAGATCTTTGCTAGTTATGTCAAGGGAATGGAAATACTACTGGCTTCGCCTTATTCTCTATATGCTCCTTTCTCTCTGTATTGGTACAGTATTCTCAGGCTTGAGGCATTCTTTGTCTTCAGTTGTGGTGAGTTCCTTAAAACAAGATCATTATTGCATCTGAATTTGCACCCTTAAGTACCCTAAGGAAGAACATGATAACTATAAGACTTTTAGAACCTGGTCATATCTGTATTTTATATCAAGTTGTTGTAATCAAACACATGATTTGAGTAAAGACAGGTCTGGGTTGGACATGCTCATCATACTGTCTGATTCATTATGGAAACAGCTATTACTGTGACTATTCCTCTAACTAACCCCAGTGCATTGGATCCTTCCTCTTCTGGGAAAAAAAATAAAATCATCTTGATAGTCAGCAGGTGAAGGTTACTTCTGCTATCACTTGGACTTCCTAGGACATGGTTCAGATGTGTAACTTAAAAGGATTTTCCTTGAATATTTTATTCTTTGAAATGCCTGATTGGCATGGGATGCATGTTATTTCCATCTATCATTCATTTGGTCAGTGGTAAATGTTCATCTTTTAGCGTGATAACAATTTCTTGTTCATCGCTGCTTCTTGACCTTGTTTTTCATTGTTTTTGTCTTCATTCATGCACATGCACATGCACTATTTCTCTTGCTCTGATACATCCGGATTTCTTATGTCCACTCCCATTTTGCAGACAAGGGTTGCAGCTATATTTGTATTTGTCTCATTTACTTCACTTCTAAGCATAGCGGGTGTACCTGCGCTGTTGAAGGAAATTAAGGTATTCTGTTGCTGTTTTGTTGGGTATTAATATGTACAATTTGTTGTTATATGGTTACATATGATATAGGAAAGTAAGATTTGGCTTGAGAATAAATGGTACTCGTTTTTTAATTGATCTCATATAGAGTTCTGTGGATCAGGAAGCTGCCTTTGATATCCTGATTGAACCAAAGACAATAAATATTATTTATTAAGTTCATTGATTATACATCATATGAACTAGGTAGAAAATAGATAAACTAAAAAGTTTAAAACTCATCTATGTGTATCATAGAAAGTCCAATATGGGAAAATTATATTAAAATGTAATCAATCCGAGTCTTCTTTTTAATCATTATTTGATTGCCCATGGTTCATCTTTCTCATACTTGATTTGGTCGACCGGGTTGCCTGTTTTGCAGATATTTGCATGTGAAGAATCAAATAGGCATTCAGGAGCACTTGTCTTTTTACTTGGGCAACTTATATCCAGCATACCATTCCTCTTTCTCATCTCCATTTCATCAAGTCTTGTCTTCTATTTCCTCGTAGGCTTGCAAGACGGATTTAGCTTGTTGATGTACTTTGTTTTGAATTTCTTCGTGTGCCTCTTGGTAAATGAAGGACTAATGCTGCTTATCACTTCCCTTTGGCAACATGTTTTCTGGAGTGTATTAACAATGGTGTTCATACATGTGAGTTTCATTATCAGTACTTTATGTTATTATCTTTGGATTGTTTTGCTTTCGCTGAGTCAATGGATGAGAAATATGTTCATGTTACACACGTGCACTTACAACTACTTTTGCTGTTGGTGTTAAATTGACCTCTCTCTCATTTAGCTGGGATATTCTAGTGTAGATAGTTCTATTGTATTTGAGTACTAAAGCTAATTGCAAAAATAAAAATAAAAATTCATCACAAATGTTCACTCAGAGCATCTTGTATGGTGTTTGATGACCTTTCTGATGCATATATGAAAGTTATTACCCCATTGGACATAAACATTCTAAACAGATCACTAAGTTGCAGTGAGTACTGATGTATATGCATATTTATATTGATTTATGAGTTGGCATTTCTTAATGTGATTGTTTATATGCGTGCCATTCAGGTTGTAATGATGCTTTCTGCGGGGTATTTTAGAATTCGAAGTGCCTTGCCAGGACCAGTGTGGACATATCCAGTATCCTATATTGCTTTTCACACTTACTCTATTCAGGCAAGTTTGCTTGTAATTGCACTCTGTTGTATCCTTCATATGAGTAGCTGTGTTTCTTTATTGACATTATGATTAACACATTTGTTATTGCTCAATCAATTCAATACGAAAACCCTGACCATCAGACACATTCAAACTTTCCTTTTCCCCCTTTAATTTTTATTTGTTGGAAGCAGTTGAAATAAGATCATATGTCTGAAAGGATCTTAGATGCCTCATTGGTCTTGATGTTGCAGGGGCTTTTGGAGAACGAGTACCTGAGAACTTCGTTTGCTGTCGGGCAAGTAAGGACCATTTCAGGATTGCAGGCACTCCGTAGTGCATATGACATCTCTCCTGATCGTAATTCCAAATGGGAGAATTTGTTGGTGTTGTTTCTCATGGCAATTGGCTATCGCATTCTTGTGTTTGTTGTACTGCATTTTTGTGTAGGGAAACATGTATCCATACTAAAGTGTTGCCGGTGTAATCGGGATACAGACAATCCTAGATGAATGGAAATTGTACTGCCACTTCTGTGCAACTAATCTGTTTTTGTCTCCCTATTTCAGTTTTACTGTTAGAAACAAAAGAACGAATTCAGTTAAAGAAAGAAAGCATTGGTCACAATAATGTCTCCCCCCCCGTAAGTTTCTCAGATCCTTCTATTTGCCAGGATAGCCTCTATTTAGCGTTTCATGCCTGGTTAAGACAGTTTATTCTTCTTTTGATTCCTTTTACCTGTTTTTATGAATACTTATAATGGTCATCCTCGAACACCTAGTTAGGTTTTATATCATAATGAACTACATAATCATGTCTCGATTTGTAACTAATCTCATTTGGTTTCAAGTCAATATTTAGTTGACTCTCAACTGCTCTCCTTTAACCAAACACATTCTTATCTCTAACATTTGTAGCATGAGTGATTCCATATGGCGTTGGATCTATGTAGGGCTCCGTATAGCTATGTGGAGCTCCATATAGAAGAAATGAACCACTTCCGGACAAATATCAACCATCATGCGTTCAACCTACTACTTTGTGGTTCATCCATATATTGCAAACATCCGTATGAATCTTTTCCTCCAAGTTTGTAATATTTTGAAGCCACTCTCCCTTTCTTCTTGGTATTGATTTTGAATTCAAGCATTGATCTCAAAAGAAAGCGAAAGAAAGGGGGAAAGGGAAGGTATCCTTACTGCAATCATGGCAATATATCAAGTCCTAACGCACCAGAGTTTATTGAAGTTCTATGATCTATAGTCTATGGAGACTTCGTACAATATTTTTAAGAAATGGCAAGAAATACACAAATCACAGTTTCTAACTCAATTATTGGAAGGTGTGATGTTCACCATTCACTTCACAATCAGACCCCATGCGAAACCACATGTAACAATTGGGCCCATACCCTAGCAATAATGCATCATGCAAGTCACTCTGCCTGACGTTACCTCTGGCATATTGTTTTCTGACGAGCTCACCGTCAATTTGTACATG